>SDGW01000447.1_pt1 | contig 17282 bp, 20 predicted proteins | sample 2873831 | NCBI WGS metagenome assembly SDGW01 (sample SAMN08132700, study PRJNA421101) | hypersaline lake metagenome | isolation source: celular fraction 0.22 microns magnesium sulfate-rich crust from ephemeral... | place: Spain: Penahueca Lagoon, Toledo | collected 2011-07
AGATCGAGGAAGTAGAGCAACTGGTCGACTCGGGCGAGTTTCCGAACCGGAGCGAAGCGATCCGGTCGGCCGTCCGTGAGATGATCAACGAACAGGCGGACGGCCCCACCGAGCAGTCCAGCAAACGCAACTGGGCGAGGGTGTAACAATGCAGGATATCGTCCAAGACGCCTTAGAGAACGCGGAAGAAGAGGCCCGGGAGATGGACGCCTCGATGGACGACGACGAGTTCGGGGACCCCCGAATCGTTATCGTCGGTTGTGGCGGTGCCGGCAACAATACCATCAACCGACTGTACAACATCGGCGTCGACGGCGCCGACACCGTCGCGATCAACACGGACAAACAGCACCTCAAGATGATCGAGGCCGACACGAAGATCCTCGTCGGCAAGTCGCTCACGAATGGGCTCGGCGCTGGCGGCGACCCGTCGATGGGCGAGCGCGCGACCGAGATGGCCCAGAGCACGGTCAAAGAGGTTCTTGGCGACGCGGACCTCGTGTTCGTGACCGCTGGGATGGGTGGTGGCACCGGGACAGGTGCTGCCCCCGTCGTCTCGAAAATTGCCAAAGAGCAGGGTGCGATCGTCGTCGGCATGGTCTCGACGCCGTTTAACGTCGAGCGCGCCCGCACGGTCAAAGCCGAGGAAGGCTTAGAGAAACTGCGCGAGCAGGCAGACTCGATTATCGTCCTCGACAACAACCGGCTGCTCGATTACGTCCCGAACCTGCCGATCGGCAAGGCGTTCTCGGTGATGGACCAGATCATCGCCGAGACCGTCAAAGGCATCTCGGAGACGATCACCCAGCCCTCGCTGATCAATCTGGACTACGCCGACATGTCCACCATCATGAACCAGGGTGGCGTCGCGGTGATGTTAGTCGGCGAGACCCAGGACAAGAACAAGACCGACGAGGTCGTCAAGGACGCGATGAACCACCCGCTGCTGGATGTCGACTACCGCGGCGCGTCGGGTGGACTCGTCCACATCACCGGCGGTCCCGACCTCACGCTCAAAGAGGCCGAGGGTATCGCCGACAACATCACCGAACGCCTCGAGGCCAGTGCGAACGTCATCTGGGGCGCCCGGATTCAGGAGAACTACAAGGGCAAGGTCCGCGTCATGGCGATCATGACCGGCGTCCAGAGCGCACAGGTGCTCGGGCCGAGCACGCAGAAGCAGGCCGACAAGTCCCGTGCGAGCATCGAAGGCGTGAGCGATACGGACTTCGACGCGAGCAATCACATCGAGGACGGCGGCTCCCGACGCGGCGCACACAGCGACGGCGGCCGCAACGAACTCGAGCGACAGAACGGCGTCGACGTGATCCGGTAATCCGCTGTACGCGGCATCTGACACACCACTGCCGCACGCGGCATCTGACACACCACCGCCGCACGCGGCATCTGACACACCACCGCCGCACGCGGCATCTGACACACCATCGGATCTCCGACGACCCGCCGTTCACCGGTCGGATCCGCTTTTTGCGCGATAAAATACGAGGTCGACCGATCGTCGTCGTATCGACTGCACCGATCCACTGACAGTCGGACCGACGATAGACTCATCTTCGACACCGTCAGAAGGTCCCTGTTTACGGGTGTAAACAGGCGTATCTCGGTCATATCGGCTGTAGAAGACTCGAGAACGAAAGCCGTGTATCCGACAGGTCAGTACGGTTCAGTGTGGCCTCTGACGAATCAGACGAGTGACTCGAGCAACGCACACTTCCGACAGACCTCGCGGGTGGTCGTCGAGCCACACTCGACGCACTCCTGGAGGTCAGCGCCGTCGTCGCCGCTGAACTCGTCGGACAGGATGTTGGCCAGTTCTTCGTACCCCGAAAGGATCGAGTGACGCGTGCCGGGGTGGTTCTCCTCGAGCCCGTAGAGCAGTTGCTGGATCTCGCCACGGTAGGCCTCGCTCGAGTGAGGACATTCCGTAATGTGGGCCGGCAGGTCGTTGACGTGGGCGTAGAGGGCGACTTCCTTTTCGGGGACGTCGCGCAGCGGCTTCGCACGCGGGACGAATTCGTCCTGTTCGTCGCGTTCGGAGAGCGGGCCGAGGCTGGCGTCGAAGTGTTTCGCCATCTGTTCGACGTCGCCCTCGAGAAAGTTCATCAGCGCCGACTGGGCCTCGTCGTCGAGATTGTGGCCCGTCAACAGGAGATCGGCTTCGAGTTCGTCGGCGTATCTCGAGAGCAGGTCGCGGCGAAAGACGCCACAGTAGGCACAGGCGGCCATGTTTTCGGGGTCGTCCTCGACGACGTCGTCCATCCGGACGCCGAACTCTTCCTCGTAGCTGACGACTTCGTGGCGGATGCCGAGGTCGTCGGTGAGGTCCACGCAGGCATCGAGACTCTTGTCACGGTAGCCCTCGATTCCCTCGTGGATCGTCAGCCCGACGAGTTCGATGCGGGGGTCCTCAGCAAAGGTGTCGTGGAGGATCTGTGTGAGAACGACGCTGTCTTTGCCTCCAGAGAGGCCGATCACCCACGTCTGTGGGTTCTCCGGCGTCACGTCGTGTGGGACGAGATCGTCCCGTCGGACCCGTCGTCGGACCCGCTTTTCGACCGACTCGCGGAAGTGATCCGCACAGAGGTGGGCCCCGGAGTAGGCGGCGTGCATGATCGCCTCCTCGTCGCACCGGTTGCAGTCCATCGAGAAAGCGTTGCCGTCGGACGCGTATGTCCGTTTCGTCTCTCCAACTCAGCGGCTCCGTCGGCTCGAGGAGACCATGGAGTGCCGACGAGCAGACAGCCGACGTCAGGCTGGCACTGGTGGTCGCTCCTCGACGGCGTCTGATCCCTCCTCGAGTGTGCCGAGTAACAACTCGACGTACCGATCGCGGGTCGCAGCCGAGAACAGCTCGTGGCCGCCATCGTAGAGGACGACGTGATCGGCAGGGACGCGCTCGCCGATCGGGCGCAGGTCGATGACGGGATCACGAAGCGAGCAGAAGACGACGGCGTCGTGGTCGATCGTCAGCAGGTCCTGCTGTGCGCGCCGTGTTTCCCGGACGAACGCCGGCGAGACCCACGAGGGCAGCGTCGCGAGCTGGTGGTCGGTCGCCCGCTCACCGAGCGCCTCGCGGTCCATCCCGCCGACGGGCAGACAGGGGAACGTGGTCGGTACCAGCGAGACCGCCTCGAGCACCGGCTCCGGGAACGCGTCGCCGTAGCCCCACCACGGGCTCAGGTAGACGTGGTTGTCCGCACCATCGAGGGCCTGCGCGATGAGTGCACCCGCGCTGTGGCCGAGTAACTGGTAGCCCTCGAGGTCGCGGACGTGCTCGGCGACCGGCTCGAGCCAGTCGGCTTTGAAATCGTCGATGTTCGTGGGGAGTTCGAACGCATGGATTCGATAGCCGGCGTCGGTCAGCTGGCCAAGGAGCCAGCTGACGTTCTCGTGGGTCCAGCGGTTGCCCCAGCCCATGACGAAGACGAGGTCCTCGTCGCCGTCGTCGTTGAAGATCCGGTGTCGCATACGAGCCCGTACATCGGACGGCGGTAAAAATCTGCGTGCGTGACACGATGGCTACCGGTGGACGACAGTTGGAACCGACCACGGCTTCAGTTGGCCACCGGCAGCCACCACTCGCCCGGCGCGAGACCGCGACTGGAAAACCGTTTTGCGACTCGAGCACTCACAACCGACAATGAGTGGCTTCGCCCGGGACACAGCGGTCGACCGCCTCGAGCAACTGGTCGAGACCGTCGAAGACGAGCGGCTCCCGGTGCCCGTTCGTGAGGTGTGGGCTGTCGGTGACGTGGCACTGGGGCTCGACCCCGTCGATCGATTGGACGTCTACCTCACGAAGGACATCCTCATGCGTGACGACAGCGAGCCGGCGACCACAAACGAAGGCGATGACGACGCAGCTCCAGACAGCCAGTTTCGCGACTCGCATGGAATCAAGGGCGTCGGCAAAACCGTCCGGGCCGACTGGGCCCGGGCGCACCCACAGTATCTGCGGGCCAACGCCAACGGCCACGCTGCACCCGAGAAATGTCTCGCCGCGCACCTCCTCGAGGATGACGAACCAATTCACCTCGAAGTCTGTAACTCCCCGTTCGAAGACAACGTCACCCAGCGGCTACGCGGGGCACAGCTCCGTGATGACTACACGCAATTGCTCGATCCCCGCGGGGTCTGTCTCTGGGCCAACGGCACCAGAAGCGACGAGGCGTTCCGGAAGCTCCGCGACAGCGACCTGGCCCTGCCGACGCTGTCGCGAGCGCTCGAGATGCTCGGACTGGACGCCGATGAGGCCGCAGATGCTGCCCAGGAGCTTCACGCCTGGCGAGACCGCCAGAACGGCGTGACGGTTCGTGGGGACGTTGTCTGACGCAGTCGTTATCCGCCGCTCCGTTCTTCTAGCATGTCTTCGATCGTCGATTGTACGTCCTCGAGTCGTGCCGCAAGCGTCTCAGAATCGATATATACGCGTCCCCCTTTCGGATCGTAATCGACGGGATCGAGACCGTCCAGTTTGGGTAGATGAACGTGGCGAAGTTCCATCGCAACGCCCTGTCGGTCGGACACCCCATCGGTGACACTCGAGTCGCGTTCGATGACGAACGCAACGAGATCATCGTGTGTCGCGGTGTCTGGCTCCATTTGAATCAGATACCGACAGAGAAATCGGCGACGCGGATCGCTCAAAGCGTCGAACCACGCGTCGATTGAATTGGATTCCTTGTTCCCCTCCGCGTTCCGGTCAGACATTGTTTGATAATGGATTCGTCTGCCGGATAGGAGTGTGGCGTAAGTATTCACGCTATTTATATAGTTCATAATGATTGTTGATTAAGTCCAGTCCAAAACTGGCAAAGGGGAGCGGGTTCGTATTGGCAACAATTAGTAGTATGCTACTCACGACGTTTCGGATCGATTATCCTATTCTGCGAGAGGCACTCACACACGCACCCGAGATAGAGCTCACGTGGGAGCAGTCCGACCTTAGTGAAAACGGAACACATCAAATGCTCGTCTGGGCAGACGGTCCCACGTTCGGTGCGTTCGAAGCCGGACTCGAGGCGGATCCGACGGTAAAGCCCCCGAAGCGAATGGTCGAATGCGACGGGCAACGGCTCTACCAATTCGAGTTGACGGCCGAGGGACGTCGTGTCAGCGTCTATCCGACAGTGGTAGAGACGGGAGCGATCTTACAGGATGTGACAGCGACCAGTAAAGGGTGGAATATTCGCGCCGCGCTTCCGGACGAGGAGACACTTGACCAGTACCACTCTTTTTTTCTCGGTCACGACATCGATGTCGAGGTCAAGCAGCTATACGAGAACTGGGAACCGAAACCCAGCTCGCAGTCGCAGTTCGGGCTAACGAATCGACAGTACGAACTACTCGTCAGCGCCGTCGACGACGGCTATCTCGACATTCCACGCTCGTGTTCGCTCGCCGAACTCGGTGCACAGTTCGACATCTCGTCGAACGCAGCGTCGGAGCGGTTTCGCCGCGGCACCAAAACCCTCATCGAGAACACGGTGTATCCGGCTGGTAACACGACGTAACCGGTGCGCAGGTGATCGGCCCGCGTCCAGTCACGCGATGTCAGTGCGAGTAAACCACACCTGGGCAACGACGAGGAGGGCGACGGCCATCACGATGAGGATTCCTGTGTCAGCCAAGTCGTACGTTCCCTCGAGCAGGATTTCGTTAGGATCGTAGTAGCGCATCGGTGCGATCGCACCGACCGCTTGGGCATCGGTTCCGGACAACAGCGATTCCGAAAGAAACAGCGCGAACGTCACGCCGAGGGCGACCCGCTGGGCGATTCCCGCCCGATCGAAGACGACCGACGCGAGCAGCCCGATGCCCGCACAGGCAAACAGGTAGGGGATCGAAAACAGGTGAACCACGAGCACATCCGTCGCGGCAAGCGATTCGCCGATCAGCCGTGCACCGACGTAGACGACGATCGGCGGCAGGACGTTCGCCCCGACGATCGGAACGGTCATGGCGGCGAACCGCTCGCCGACCAGTCGCCGACGGGAAATCGGCATTGACAACAGCACGTCCATCCGGCCGCGGTCGACGTCGTCGGCGATCGTCCCCGCAGTACTGTATGCCAGATACAGGCCAAGCAGGATAATCCAGCCGAACGTGTAGAGTTCGAACGAGAGAAAGCCGCCGAGACTCGCCATCGTCTGGACCCCCATCACCTGCACGATCGGCTCGGGATACGCGGCGATGAGCTGATCCAGATCGACCTCGGTCTTGAACGACGGATACACCCAGATGACCATCGCGGCGAGCAGTGACAGCCCGACCGAAAGATAGACGCTCCCGCGAATCCGATGGCGGCCGTCGTATCGCGTCAGTTCAAACACTGTCGTCACCCCCACTACGCCCGGCGACCACGCGATCGGTCCCGTCGGATCTGTCGTCCCCGTCGGCTTCCTCCTCGTCGTAAAACCGCATGAAAACCTCCTCGAGCGGCGCTTCCTCGACCGACAGATCGAGCAGTCGGTGCTCCCGCAGTCGCTCGAGCAAGTCGTTGACGTCGCCGGTGAACGTAAAGACGTACTCGGTCCCGTCGCTCGGGCCGCCGGTGGCATCCGTCTCGAGGGCGTGGACGCCATCGATCTCGAGGGCCTGTCTCGGAATCGATTCGGCAGCGTGCAAGCGGACGACCTTCCCGCTGCGGTCCAGCAGCGATTCGACCGGCTCGACCGTCACGAGTCGGCCGTCGCGGATGATCCCGACGCGGTCACACAGCTTTCGGACCTCGCTCAAGATGTGCGAGGAGAAAAACACCGTCAGGCCGTCATCGCGTTCGGCCCGGACGAACTCGTTGAATCGCTGTTGTAACAGCGGGTCGAGGCCGCTGGTCGGCTCATCGAGGATCACCAGGTCGGGATCGTGCATGAACGTCACGACGAGCCCGAGCTTCTGGACGTTCCCGCGCGAATACTCCCGGATTTCGCGGTCGAGTGGTGGATCGAACAGGTCGAGTAACTCCTCGCTTCGCTCGTCGCCCTTGATCGAGGCGTGTAACTCGAGGACCTCCCGGCCAGTCGCCGTCTCGTCGAACGCTGGGCTGTCGGGAAGGTATCCGAGTCGGCGTTTGGCCTCGATCAGTTGCCCTTCGTTGGTGACCTCCTGGCCCAGCACTCGCGCCGTCCCCGCAGTTGGGGACAGCAACCCGAGTAGCGTCCGGATCGTCGTCGTCTTCCCGGCACCGTTCGGGCCGAGGTAGCCGAATATCTCGCCGTGCTCGACGTCGAACGTGACGTCGTCGTTGGCGAGGACCTCGCCGTAATCTTTCGTCAGCCCCTCGAGTTCGATCGCGGCCATACGCTCGTTTCACGCGGGAAGCATATTGGAGTGGTGGGCGTTCTCCGGTCGCGACGAACCGGTCGGTCGCGGTCGACTGGGCCGAAAAAACGTCGCTCGGATCGGGAACCGCTCACAGCATAACGCCCATCATCTGTTCGGCGACGTACTGGTCGTCGATCTTGTAGTGGGCCTGTCGGATGGCCTCGGTCTCCCAGCGGTGGTCCTCGAGGAACCGAACGGCGTCCTGATTCGTCGCGGGAATGCTCTGGTAGACCTTCTCGTAGCCGTTCGAGTCGGCCCACTTCAAGCCGCGCTCCATCAACTGACTGCCGATCCCGTGGCCGCGGTACTCCTCGAGAACGCCCATCGTGAGTTCGGCGGTGTGGGCGAGTTTCTCGTAGTTGGGCGAGCGGAGATGCACCCAGCCGACGACCTCGTCGTCGACGGTGGCGACGAAGAAGATCCGCGACTCGATGTCGTTGTGCCGGAAGACGACCTCCTCGTGGTCCAGCAGGTCGACGACGGTCTCCGCGACGAGGTAGTCGTTTTCCTCGGCGACCTCGCGCATCACACTGACGATCCCCTTGAGGTCGCTCTGCTCGGCCGGTCGGATCGTGAACGTGAGGTCGTCGATCGTGTGGTCCGTCTCGGCACCGGTCTCGATGGCGATGCGGAGGAGGCCGTCCTCCGACTCGAGGTAGCCATCCGCCTCGAGCGCGGCGATCGACTCCTTCAATCGACGGGGATCCATTGAGAACGCCGTCTCGAGTTCGTCGGTGGTGACGGCGCCGTTTCGCTCGACGTACTCGTAGAGCCGTTCCTGTGCGTCGGTTTCGAACCGTGGTTTTTCGAGTGCCTGCATCGGCTGACTAGTTCACCAGCCCCGCATTTAGACATTGCCAGTTGTTATCATTTGGCACAGTACGGATCGGAGATAAAACGCGACGGCCACAGGTCTCGCCAGCAAGCGCTACAACTCCGGAATTCGACCGACGGTCACGTGGAACGGGACGACCTCCTCCCGGTGATACTCGCGAGCTTGCATCTGCTCGATTACGTCCCGGCCCATCTCGCGCCACGACCCCCGGAGGTCGTCGTACTCGCGTTCGGTCAGCGCACCCGAGAGCATCGTCTCTCGATCGTCGGCCAGCCCGTCGCCGGTCGCCTTCCGGCGAGCGGCCCGTAACGCGGCGTCGCTGTACGGCGGTTCGACCGTCCGCACGTGATCGTAGCGGCGGGTCGCGAGTACCTCGAGGCCCGCCTCCCCGAACGCCTCGCGGGCGTCGGCCCCGAGCGCTACGTCCGTACTGGCACCGTCGAGGTAGGCCCGCCGGGCCCGGCGCTCGAGGGGACCTTCGACGTCGACGCTCGAGTCGACTTCGACCGCGGCGTTGTCGGGTTCGACGGCCGCGACGAGGTCTCTCGAGACGCGGGCGAACTCGGCCAGTGCGGACGCAGGCTCGGGCAGGTTGATCAGTAAGGCCTGACAGACGACGAGATCGAACGTCTCGTCGGGAAACGGCAACTGGTAGGCATCGCCAGCGGCGACGGGGACGGACTCGGCGGCGGCTGCAAGCAGTTCGGGATCGGCGTCACAGCCGATCACCTCGCCGGGCGACTCCGCGGCGAGGACGCGGCTCAGTTCGCCAGTGCCACAGCCCACGTCAAGAATCCGTTCGCGAGAGTCGAGCGCCAGCGGCTCGAGGGCGTCGCGGGAGTCAGCCCACATCCCCTCGCGGGTCCGGCTGAGATAGTCTTCGGAGAACTCGCGCACGGCCACCGATAGCGGCGTCTCGAGTAAAAACGAGTCGATCCGCGCTGCTTACTCGTCGTCGCGCAGTTCTTTGACCTTCTGGATGTTCCACGCGAAGCCCCGTCCATCTTCGGTGGGGGTTTCGAGCGCGAAGGGCACTGCACGGAGCGCAGGGTGGTTCACGATCGCACGCATGCCGTCCTCACCGATGTAGCCCTCGCCGATGTGGGCGTGTTCGTCCTTGTGGGTTCCCACGTCGTGTTTCGAGTCGTTGAGGTGGATGTACTCGAGGTACTCCAGCCCGACCACGTCGTCGAACCGGCCGACGGTCTCGTCGACGGCCTCGGGCGTTGTGAGGTCGTTGCCCGCGACGAGCGTGTGGGCGGTGTCGATACAGATCCCGATGTCCGTCTCGGTGCGATCGATGATCCCCGCGAGGTGGTCGAACTCGCCGCCGAGTTTCGTGCCACTGCCAGCGTCGGACTCGATCAGGATCTGCACGCCGTCGGGCACCTCGAGGTCGTCGATGACGCTCGCAGCGTTGTCCAGCCCACCCTCGACGCCCGCGCCGGTGTGAGCCCCGAGGTGGACGTTGACGTACGGAACGCCGAGCGACTCGGCGGCGTCAAGTTCGGCCTGCATGCTCTCTTTGGACTTCCGGCGGAGGTCCTCTTTCGGGGTACAGAGATTCACTAGATACGAGGAGTGGATCACCCACGGCCCCTCGAGTTTGGCGTCGCTTTCCTCACGGAAGCCGGCGGCAGCCTCCTCGGAAAGTTCGGGCTGGGCCCAGACCTGCGGCGACGTCGTAAAGATCTGCCCGCAGTTCCCGCCGAAGTTGACTTGCCGGCAGACGGCGTTGCGGATGTCGTCGTACGGCGGTGTCTCCTCGTCGGAGGAGACACGTGACCCGGAGATCGAAACGTGTGCACCGACCTTCATCGTCATGGATTCCCGTCAGTACCGGGTCGTGATAGGTACTTCGGAGCGCCTCGAGTAGGGCTCGCCTTCACTCGATTACTGCTCGTCCGCAGCGAGGACCTCCCGGTCGCGAATCCACCCATCGCTGCCGTACTTCCAGGCAGCCAGCTCGCGGGCGGCTGCGAGCTCGTCGTCGCGCCACGTCGACCCATTAGCGTCCGACCAGTCACCCAGCGCTCCCGCGATCGCGTCGACAGCGTCCTCGCGGTCGACCCCCACTTCGTCGCGAATACTCGTCACCCGGCCTGTGAACGTCGATTCCGCGAGATCGGTCTCGAAGACGCCGACGTGGGCCCGAGGCTCGAGATCGTAACTGATCGAGCCGTGCTGGATGACGACGTCGCGCTGGCGGTACTGGGCGTTCCCGCTGATCTTCTGGGCGTCCTCGCCCGCGTCTGCCGACGCCACGATGTCGTGTGCCGGATTGATATCGCGCAGATAGCACGAGGGCTGATAGATCGACGCCTGCTCGGCCGACGCGAAGGCCGCGTCGACGCCCATCCGGTCGAAGGCCTCGAGAATCGGCTCACAGAACAGTTCGTAACAGTCCATCAGGTCGCCCGGCACCTCGTCGGCGGGGGCAACGATCGTATACGAGATGTCGGCATGCCGGTCGTGGTAGATTCCGCCGCCGCCGGTCTGGCGGCGCGTGACGTCGATCCCTTCCCGCTCGCAAAAGTCCCAGTCGACGGTATCGGCGTCCTGTCGATACCCCAGCGAAAGCGTGCTCGGTTCCCACGAATAGACGCGGACGGTCCGCAGGTCGTCCTCGAGTGCCGTTCGCGCGGCGATCTCCTCGAGGGCCATTTGCGTCGCCCCGTCGCGCGGGTCGTCCCGGATCAGCCGCCAGTCCCGATCGGCAAGCGTCGTCATACCCGAACAGATGCGGACGAGGTGGAAAGCGGTTCCGCCCGCCAGCAGTTTTTATATAGTAGCATGGGATATATGCCTGATTGAACGGCGCGAATCCACCACCTTGACCCGACCAGTGACCCCTCTTGTACGCGGGTTCGCTCGCCGTGTGGAGACCGCGTCACGCCGTTTTTACGTACTGGCCGGCTACCGACTCCTATGGTGCGAAACGTCGCCGGGTTACTTCCGGAACTCGAGGACGAGGACTTCTATCTCCTCTCGGGGGTCGAACAGGGGATGCGCTTTTCGGAGTGGGTCCAGCGGGAAAAGCTCCCGAAGTTCGCCAACTTGACCGAAGAAGAGGTCGACTACCGCCTCGAGCGCTGTCTCAAACGCGGGTTAATCGAGAAGAAGACGATCCAGTACGAGGGGTATACGCTGCAGTTCGAGGGCTATGATGCCTTAGCACTGCGGGCGCTCGTCGAACAGGACACGATCACGGAGTTCGGCTCGCCACTGGGCGTCGGCAAAGAAAGCGACGTCTACGAAGTCCGTTCGTACAAGCCGCTGGCCCTGAAATACCACCGCGAGGGCTATACGAACTTCCGAGAAGTCCACAAGGAACGCGATTACACCTCGGACAACAAGCACGTCTCCTGGATGTACACCGCTCGAAAGGCCGCCGAACGCGAGTACGACATTCTCGAGGAGCTCTACCCCGACGTCGCGGTCCCACAGCCGATCGGGCAGAATCGCCACGCCATCGTCATGGAGAAGATGGACGGCGTCGAACTCTCACGAACCCGACTCGAGGACGATCAGGTGCTCGGGGTTCTCGATCTGCTCGTCTCCGAAATCGATCGCGCGTACGTACACGGGTACGTCCACGCGGACATGAGCGAGTACAACGTCTTCGTCAACGAGGCGGGCGTGACGATCTTCGACTGGCCACAGGCGGTTCCGACCGACCACGAAAACGCCGCCGAATTCCTCCGGCGTGACCTGACGAACGTCGTGGGCTACTTCCGCCGCAAGTACCCCCGGCACGTGCCCGACGACCTCCCGACTGACGAGGTGGCCGACGCGATCACCGCCGACTCGTTCGAGTCGATTACCGACTTCGTCTGATCGCAGCAGGTTTCGCCGACGCTCGTTCGAGCGGCTGAGGTGAATGGGTTTTCCTTGCGTCGCACCCCCACGCTCGAAGCCGCTCTCGATCGCGATTCAGCAACGCGAACGTCACAATCACGGATCGACCTCTACAGTCTCGTGACCGCGACCGTACTTTTCTGGGCAGACTCGACGCTGCCAGCCTCGAGACCGTTCGGAGATGGAGCACGGTAGTCGTCGCCACTATACAGGATATATCGATATATGAAATCGGGGTCAGGTGACCGCTCGAGGAACGGGCTCAGGCGGGCATCCCGGCGGAGCCCGGTCGGGGGTCGGCGTCGACGGGTGGCTCGAGGCTCCGAAGCTGGTCGTACGCGCGGGCGGTGGTTGCGAGCGTGTAGACCGTGACGACCGCAGCGACGAGTTGTGTGAGCACGAGCCCGGCGGCACCGCCGAGGAAAATCGCCGGAATCCCGGCGGCTCCGTTGACGGCGATGCCGACGAACAGGACGGCGACGCCGAGTCCGAACAGCCGAAGGCGACGGCCACCGGTCAGCGTCCAGCTGCTGCGAAAGCCCTGTATAAAGCTCTGGTCGTCGACCGCGACGAAGACGCTCCAGTAGTAGAGGCTGACGAGCACGAACAGTCCTGGCACGAGCAGGAAGACGCTACCGACGGCGACGAGCAACGCGTAGACGATCGTGCCGACGAAGACGTTGAGCGTGGCGATTCCGATCCGGTGGCGGCGGAACTCGCGGGGAATCGTCTCAGTTTCTGCCGACGCGAACGTCCGGAGCGCAACGATGGCAGCCGCGACCGTCACGACCCCGATCACCAGCGAGAGCAGGCCGGTGACGAGCCCGACCGCCTCGGATGCAGGCGCTGTCCCGGCCGCGGGGTCGAACCCAGCGGACGTCACGAGTGCGTTCAGAAGCGCAAGGGCGGCGAACACGGCGATGAAGGTGAGTCCGTTTCGCTCGGTGGTACGGGAAAATCCGTCTGACATCGCGTCGGTGATGCGAAAGGTCATATGACGAGATACGCGCCCGAAGTACATATACTCATACTGTCATACGAGTTCGCAAATCGGCTTGTTGGGGATCGAAGACTGGCTCGAGTACAGCGTTCGAATTACCAATACGGGTATTTTTGTCATAGTTCGGCGGCTCCGCCACTCGTTCCGTGATTGACGGTCGAGGTCACGCATTTGTCCGGTATTCGATCCGCTCGAGCGACGATCGGTCACACTGCTGGAACTACTGCTGTACGTCACACTCACTGTCATCGGTGAATGCTTGAATTAATCAGCCTCGCATCCGTAGCCCTATATATGAGTGCTAGCACGACACACGACCTCGACGGCGTCGGTGTGTGGGGCGGCGGTGTCACGGGTGGACTGGTCGCCGGTATCGCCATGGGTCTGGTGCTTCATTTCGGCGGCGATCAGATCGAACTACTCGGCGGCCTCGCAGTGGAGCCCGAACTCGCAGTCGGTGCCGGCTGGGCGATCCACCTGATGATCAGCATCGCGTTCGGGCTGGTGTTTGCCGCCCTCGTCTCGAGGCCGGCAGTCCAGCAACTGGTGACCGATTTCAGCGACTACGTCATCGCAGGGCTCGCCTTCGGTGCCGTCATCGGCCTCTTTGCCGGGGGTGTCCTGTTCCCGTTCGCGATGGAACGCGTTGGGGTGGCCACGTTGCCAATGCCGTTTCTGCCGATCCCGGGGCTCACAGCGGAGCTGTTCGGCGCACTCCTGTTCGGGATCGGCCATCTCGTCTACGGGCTGATGCTTGGGGCCGTCTTCGCGACGATCAACGGCATCGCACCGAGCGGCGTCCGCGAGCGCGTTCCGGTGCGGTAGCGCGCTCGGGGAGTTCGAAGCTCTTATACTCGAGAGTTGGGTAGATTCGGTAGACTCGCTGGTTCGCGGGCATCAGCGGGCACCTGCACGGTACCGGACCGCAGGTCGGGATGTGATCCGCGGGGCATGTGCCCCGGTCGGGATTGAACCAAGAAACGCCCGCGGGTGAATACGATGGCAAAAAGCTTCTATTCCCACATCAAGGACGCATGGAAAGACCCCGACGACGGCAAGCTCGGGGAGCTGCAGTGGCAGCGCAAACAGGAGTGGCGCAAGCAGGGTGCGATCGAGCGGATCGAACGCCCGACGCGACTCGACAAGGCGCGCGAACTCGGCTACAAGGCTAAACAGGGTATCATCGTGACTCGCGTGTCGGTCCGCAAAGGGACCGCCCGAAAGGAGCGATTCACGGCTGGCCGGCGGACGAAGCGCCAGGGTGTCAACCGCATCGGGCGGCGCAAGAACATCCAGCGCATCGGCGAAGAGCGCGTCTCCCGGAAGTACCCTAACCTGCGCGTACTCAACAGCTACTGGGTCGGTGAAGACGGCTCGCAGAAGTGGTTCGAAGTGATCCTCGTCGATCCGAACCACCCCGCGATCGAGAACGACGACGACCTCAACTGGATCTGCAGCGACGACCACACCAATCGCGCGTTCCGCGGGCTCACCAACGCCGGCACGGCAAACCGTGGGCTCAACAACCGCGGCAAAGGTGCCGAGAAGGTCCGCCCGTCCAACACCGGCGGCCAGGGCCGCGCGAAGTAATACGCGCCCACCCAATTTCACGTCGATTTTTCTGCGACTCGAAGCGAGAGCGGCCGCTCACGCCGAGTCTCAGCGCCGAGCAGTTCCCGCCGTCTCGGGTCGAGAGGTGGACTTATTCCAGAGGCTGACGTATCGCTGCGTATGACACGGCACGTTCTCGTGGCAGTTGACGACTCGGAGCAATCGACTGACGCGCTCGAGTTCGCTTGCGAGGAGTATTCGGACGCGACGATCACCGCCCTCTACGTGCTCGATCCGGGTGACTTCTACGCAGTGAGCGGCGTCGAAGGAACGGCGATGGCAAATTACGACGAGATACAACGCCACCACGAGGAACGCGCCGAGGAGATCGTAGAAAAGGCTCGCGAGCAGGCCGCCGAACATGGCGTCGACCTCGAGACGGACCACGTCGTCGGCAGCGTCTCGCGGTCGATCGTCGACTACGCCGACGACAACGATGTCGACCACATCGTCGTCGGGAGCCACGGTCGGACCGGGGCGAGCCGAATTCTTCTCGGCAGCGTCGCCGAGACGGTGGCTCGCCGATCGCCGGTGCCGGTGACGATCGTCCGGTGACTGCCAGCTAGAGTAGCCACTGAAACGATTTACACACTGATCGCACAGCCCTCGCGCGATCAGGTGTGCACTGACGTTCAGTGGCTACTCTAGTATGCGGTATCAGTCACGATCAGCAACTGCTATGCTGGTCGAAAAGAACGGCAAGAAACAGCGACGTCGCGGCGATCAGGCCGAGACGGTCTGACTTTCCTGTTCGGACTCGCTCGAGCGCATGTCCAAGTCGGCCCGCAGGGCCTCGATGGCATCTTCGGGGTCGGTCTCGGAGTCGAAGACCCGGTCGAAGCCGATCTCGCGGAAGAACTTGCGGGTCTCCTCGAAGTCGTCCTGACCGACGGCGAGGTTGCCACCGATGTAGGTCGTCACGTCGAGGTCGGCATCGGCGATCTGCTGGTGGAAGCCCTCGCAGTCCTGTTTTGCGTGGCCGTAGAGTGACGAGACGAGTACAGCCTCGGCGTCGTTGGCGGACGCGGCTTCGACGAACTCTTCCTGGGAGGTCTGCACTCCGAGGTTGACGACGTCGAATCCAGCTGCCTCCAGTGCCTGTTCCAGGATGGTAATCCCGACAACGTGAGCGTCCGAACCGATCACGCCGAGGATGACTGTCTTCGTCATGTTCGTACCACCACAAACTGCGGGCACCACCATAAACCTAATGATTAATAATGTGGCACACGTTCACATGGTTTCCCACATGGCCGTCACGGGCAAGCATCGGTCATATACTTCCGGATCAGTCGAGACTGTGGGCTCAGTAACGCTTCGGGAGAATATCAGAGAGAACTGATCGAAGATCGACGCTCAAACGGTCGTCAGCGCGCCAACCGGCGCGTCGGTGTGGTTGCGGGCACGCCGGATACCGTCCTCACCGGCCGCGATGAGCGCGAAGACGCCCGCAATGTCGGCCTCGGCGGTGTGTGCGATATCGAGCAGGAGTTCCTGGGTCTCACCCGATCGGATGAGGTCGTCGACGACGAGCACCGACTCGCCGGGGTCGATCGCGGAGGCGGGCAGGTAGTAGGTAAGTTCGATCCCCGACTGCAGGCGCTGGCGGGCCTCGATGAACTCCTCGACGGCAGTCTCCTTGCGTTTTTTCGCGTAGGCACACCGGACGCCGTAGTAGCTCGCGAGCGCGGCAGCAAGCGTGATCCCGTCGGTCGCAGCGGTGAGTACGACATCGGGGCGCTCGAAGTCAAAGCCGTTCGCGACGACCGGCGCGGCCAAATCGAGAAACGGCTGATCGAAAACGGTCGCGGAGTTGTCGACGTACCCATCGTCGTCGACGCGAATGCGTGCGTCGAGTTCCTCGGCCAACGCCTCTCGTCCAAGGTCCTCGACGACCTCGCGTGCGCGGTCGGTGCCGGGAAGGACGTGCCCGTTCACGTACCGATTGAGATCGCCCGCCGGAAGCCCCGTCGTCTCGGCGAGCTCGTCGTAGGTCCGGGTTTCCTTCAACATTCGCAATACGTCGACGGCCCGCAGCTGGAGGGCTGCCTTCTCGGCTCTGTTCATACAGATATGCATGATTCCGCAACTATGGGTATTACGATCGGGTTCAAAACGCAAAATCAGCACGAACATGGCTCACACTCGAGAAATACCGCCACGTAACAACCGGCGAACCCGAAGTCAGGCGTCGGTCAGCGCGAAAACAGGGGTTACGGAACAGTTACAAAATTCGGCAGCAAACAGCAGCCTTCACCAGCAAATCGAGGTGCTAATCCAAACCTTTAAATTTATCTAATATACATGGAGGTATGGCCGAGTTCACGTTCCAAGGCGAGGAAGCAATCACGAAAGACGTAACCAAAACAGGAACGGGAGCGCACGTTTTCGTCCCAAAAGAAAGGCTTGGTGAAGAAGTCGCCATCATTCGACTCTCCCAAGACGACTAACCACAAATGGCGTCCACACACCCTCACTCCCACTCCGCTTGCCAGACGAGGAGCGAAATCGATAAAACCGCCTTGCCACACTTACCACGCAAACAGCGAATACACTCATCAAACAATACTGGACGCCAGACCATCTCACCGATATTAACGAGTCCTCGTATCAAGCGTGGAAATACTTTGACGA
>SDGW01000607.1_pt1 | contig 17277 bp, 18 predicted proteins | sample 2873831 | NCBI WGS metagenome assembly SDGW01 (sample SAMN08132700, study PRJNA421101) | hypersaline lake metagenome | isolation source: celular fraction 0.22 microns magnesium sulfate-rich crust from ephemeral... | place: Spain: Penahueca Lagoon, Toledo | collected 2011-07
AACGGATAGGCACCGAGCTGCTTCGTGAGTTCGTTCTGGACGGCGCGAAGCCGGCGGATATAGGGGTCGCGATAGCTCCCCAGGATGAAATACGATGTCCGCTGACTCCAGAGATACGGCAATTCACGCTGGGTGAACCGCCAGATTTCCCGTTTCTCTGCAGGCTCAAGTTCGATGCCCCCGACGGCCTCGTGAACAACGGTCATAATCTCCCCAGCGTCCGGCGGCGGGCTTGGGTCGGTCATTAGCTGCTGATTCAAACCACATCACCTTATCCTTTCTGAACCAGTTTGGTTTTTTCTGATTTAACCAACTTGGACGGCCCTAACTGTTATTGCGCCCTACACCGTACCGCCACGTATGAGCGAAACCGACGCTGGCCCGGCCGATGTAGGGCCGTTCGCGGAACAGCAGCGGCTGTTCAAGCTGCTGTCCCAAGATACGCGCCATCTCATCATCCAGGAGCTGCTGGGCCATCCCGCCCATCTGATGTCGCTCGCCGAACTCGAGTATATGACCGGGAAGAGTCAGGCGGCCATCAAAGATCAGCTGGAGACGTTGATCGACGCCGGGCTCCTCACACGCTACACGCACGAACCAAGCGAGGGGAAACGTGATCTCCCCGCCCAGTTCTACGGATTCACGGAGCGGGGCGTCGAGGTCCTCCACGACTACAAGTATCTCCGTGGGCTTCCGGTCGCACGCGCCCTCTACGAGAACACGCGCAAGACCGAGAAAATCAAGCGCCACGAATCGGCCCCTCGCCCGGAACTTCCGGATACCGTCGCGGAAGCCCTCAAGTTCGACGAGCCCGTTCTCGACACAGTCGATGGTGGCACAAACTCGTAGTTCGTCGTCGAACAGCACCGTTCTCGACGCTGCAGAGAAGGGACGCCGACTTCGTACCTTGTTGACATCCTCCCACCCCTTCAGGGGTGGGATTCCTCTGGTGGGGATGTTGGCTATGCCGTTCCCACGGAGGCAAGTTTCCCGTCGCCGGTACTCCGGTTTGTGCGCTCCTCGTTGGGACTTGCCCTCGCGGGAGAGCGTGGTGACTCCGACCAGTTGTGGTCGTCCCACTTGAGGCGCACAGGCCGTGCCATCGACCCAACGTTTTCGCCAGCCTGTCGTTCGAGGAACGTTCGCGAGGCACCGAGGTCGGCATGCCCATCGTAGCCACACGAACACCGAAACACGTCGCCGTCCCGTTCTGAATCGTCTCGCTCGCCACACACCGAGCACTCAGTCGTCGTATACGCTTCCGACCGGACTTCGACCGTGATGCCGTACTCCCCAGCAGTTGTCGCAAGCCGGTCGATGAACGACCGGTACGCCCAGAACTGGTCCGTCTTCTCGTTCACCTCTGCCGACTAATGTTCCGACAGCACATCAGTGAGGTCGCCAACGTACACCGTGGCAACACCCTCGCCGTAAGGGCGAGAAAGACAGAACAGACGACTACGTCACCGTCGCGGCGTCAGGCCATCGCCTCTTGGAACCGCTCACGAAGCGCGTCCTCACGCTCCTCGAACTGGTCGACCTTCTCCTGTAGATCGTCGCTGACGCGCTCGATGCTCGCGAGCGCCCGCTCGCCGGCGAGCGACGCCTGCGACCCGTCGTCGCCGTCCGCCTCCAGCTCCTCCTCGTAGGCTCGCTCGACCCGCTCGATGGTACCCTCCGGGTTGAACAGGATGTCGTTGGCCGTGCGAACGTAGCCGTCCAGCGACGCGCCTTCCTTGCCCTGGAAGAAGTGCGTGAGCGCGTACGTCGCGCCGGAATGCAGCGTCCACATATCGATCTCGACGGGTGAGGCCGCGTTGGCCTCGGCATCGCTCGCAGCGCGCTCGGCCAGGTAGTCCGGGAAGCCCAGCAGACTGTAGAACTCCGTGACGGTGAACGGGAGATCGGAGAAGTCGAGTTCGATGTCCTGGGCGTCACGGATGAACTCGAAGAGGTCGTCAGCCACGAGTTCGACCTGTGCGAGAATCTCTTCCCACCAGGTTCGGAAATTCCGCACGTCGCCGACGTGCTTGATGATTTCCTTGTCGGTGAGCGAGCGCATTGTATTCGAACAGTACCCGTCCTGGGCGAATCCCTCCACGTAGACGGCGTGCTCGCCGAAGAAGTCGTATCCCGACGTGACGCCCATCGTGATCGGTTCCGACCGGCCGGGGAGGCGCACCTCGAGGCCGTCGAACATGATGTCCATATGGACCTCGCCGCTGTCCCGGTAGCGACGGATCTCGCCGAACATCACGTCACCCAGCGGCGTTCCGTCGATGGTCTCCTCCCGAAGTACCTCCTCCAGAGGGCCGTAGACGTCGGGTTCGAGCGGACCCCTCGACTCGATCGCGCTCGGCGGGCGGAACGAACGGCTTTTCACGGGCGCTCGCGGATCCGTTGGTATGAGCGACGACTCGGGCATATCCGGCCACGCGCGCGGCGTGGTCGTCTCGGCGACTTCGGCGTCAAAGACAACCTCTACGTGGCGTTCCTGACGTTCACGCTGTGGTTCATCAGCTACACCGTGCTGGCCACGTCCGGCGTGCAGCTGGTGGCGTAAGATGGCCGACGACAGTATCGCCGTGGTCGACCTCGACCGGTGCCAGCCCGACCGGTGTAACTACGAGTGCGCGAACTATTGCCCGCCGAACCGGACGGGCAAGGAGTGCATCACCGAGCGCGGCGAGGACGCGGTCGAGGGCGACCCGGACCAGATCCACATCTCCGAGGAGATCTGTCTGGGCGAGACCTGCGGTATCTGCGTCGAGAAGTGCCCGTTCGACGCGATCGAGATCATCAACCTCCCCTCGGAGCTCGAGGAGGAGCCGGTCCACCGCTACGGCGAGAACGCCTTCTCGCTGTACGGGCTCCCGACTCCGGAGCCGGGCAACGTCACCGGCATCCTCGGCCCGAACGGGATCGGGAAGTCGACCGCGGTCCACGGGCTCGCGGGCGAGATGATCCCCAACCTCGGCGACCACGAGGCGGAGGCCGACTGGGACCGCGTGCTCGACCGGTTCCGCGGCACGGGGCTCCAGAACTACCTCAAATCGCTGAAGGAGGGCGAGGTGAGCGTCTCCCGGAAGCCGCAGTACGTCGACCAGATCCCGAAGCAGTTCGACGGCAACACCCGCGAGCTGTTAGAGCGCACCGACGAGCGCGGCGCGCTCGACGAGCTGATCGAGCGGCTCAACATCGCCCCGGTGATGGACCAGGACATCGACTCCATCTCCGGCGGCGAGCTCCAGCGCGTCGCCATCGCGGCGTGTCTGGCCCGCGACGCCGACTTCTACTTCCTCGACGAGATCACGCCGTACCTCGACATCGGCCAGCGGATGATCGTCGCCCGGCTCATCCGCGAGCTGGCGGACGACGACGCCGCCGACCGCTCGATGCTCGTCGTCGAGCACGACCTCGCTATCCTTGACCTCCTCGCCGACACCCTCCACGTCGCGTACGGGGAGCCGGGCGCGTACGGGGTCATCACCGATCCCAAGTCGGTCCGCAACGGGATCAACGAGTACCTGAAGGGGTACCTCGACAACGAGAACATGCGGATCCGTCCCTCCGCGATCACCTTCGAGGAGCACGCCCCCCGCGTCGCCTCGCGCAGCGAGACGCTGGTCGAGTACCCCGACCTCTCGAAGTCGTACGGCGACGGCGAGTTCGAGCTCCACGTCGAGGGCGGCGAGATCAACCACTCCGAGGTGCTCGGCGTCGTCGGCCCGAACGGGATCGGGAAGTCGACGCTCGCGAAGCTGTTCGCGGGGTCGCTGGAGCCGGACGAGGGGTCGCTCGACTTCGCGCTCGACATCGCGTACAAGCCGCAGTACATCGAGATCGACCAGCCGATGCGCGTCGACGCGTTCCTCTCCTCGATCACCGACGAGTTCGGCAGCTCCTACTGGAACACGGAGGTCGCCCAGCCGCTCCAGTTAGAGCGGATCATGGAGCAGAACCTCACGGACCTCTCCGGCGGAGAGCGCCAGCGCGTGGCGATCGCGGCGTGTCTCTCCGAGGACGCCGACCTCTACCTGCTCGACGAGCCCTCCGCGCACCTCGACGTCGAGCAGCGCGTCCGGGCGACGACGGCGATCCGCCGGTACGCCGAGAACCACGACGCGACCGTGATGGTGATCGACCACGACATCTACATGATCGACCTGCTCGCCGACCGCCTGATGGTGTTCGACGGCGAGCCGGCCGAGCGCGGCCACGCCGCGCCGCCGCAGGACATGCGCGACGGGATGAACGAGTTCCTCGCCGACCTCGATATCACCTTCCGCCGCGACGAGCGCACGGGGCGCCCCCGGATCAACAAGCCGGACTCGCAGCTCGACAGCAAGCAGAAGCGCGAGGGCGAGTACTACTACTCAGCCTGAGGCGACGCGCCGCCGCGCCCGCCGCGCCCGCCACCCCAGCGTCGCAGTCGGTCGATCCGTCGTATCGAAGCGATTAAGCACGGAACCCCCGAACGACGGGGTATGCAACACCTCATCATTCGCGGCGACCCCGACATCCGGCGGGACGCGGTGATCGAGTACGACGGCGAGGAGCTGGTCTGTTTCGGCATCAACGTGCAGGGCGGCTGGCACGGCCCGGACGAGCCCCAGCTCTGGTGTACCGTCGGCAGCGAGGACGAACGCGAGGCGTACGACAAACGGGAGTACGTCCCCCACTGGCTCGACGTCGACGCGGTCGACGCCGAGGAGATCGAGGTGCTGAGCGAGAAGGGTCCGCTGTCGGTCTGAGGCCGCCCGCTGTTCTACGCCACGTCCCGTCCTACACCGGCGGGTCCGCCAGCCACGCCTCGATAGCGCCGGCCATCGCGCCGCGGCGGTGGATCGTCCCCGCCTCCGGGTCGACGACGGTGCTCTCCGTGCCGGGCGTCTCCCCGTCGTCGATCACCGCGCCGACGCCCTCCCGGATCCGGTCGTCGAGGTCGTCGAGGTCGGTGACGCTGCCGGTCCCGGAGACGTTCGCGCTCGTCGCAGTGAGGGGGCCGGTCTCGCGGAGGAGCGCCCTGGCGACCGGCTGGTCGGGGACGCGGAGCCCGACGCGGTCGCTGCCGGCGGTGAGCGCGTCGGGGACCGCGTCGCCGCGCTCGACGACGACGGTCACGGGACCGGGGAGGAACGCCCGGGCGAACGCGACCGCGAACTCCGTGGGGCGCGCGTAGCGGAGCGCGTCGTCGACGCTCGCGACGCCCAGCGAGAGCGGGTTCGACCGGTCGCGGCCCTTCAGGTCGAACACGCGCTCGACGGCGTCCGGGTCGAGCGCGTCCCCGCCGAGCCCGTACACCGTCTCCGTCGGGTAGACGACGAGCTCGCCGTCCGCGACCGCCGCGGCCGCGCGCCGGACATCGTCTCGGCGGCTCGCGGCGTCGCGACTGGGCTCCGGCTCGGATCCGGGGCGAGGCTCCCGGTCGTCGGTGTCGTCCGTCACGGGCGTCCGTTCGGCCCCGGTTTAAAAAAGCATGACGTGTGTGGACGCCACCGTCGCACGCGAGCGAGGCGGGGTCGGCGGTTCCCGTGGACGGCGGTCTCAGTCGACGAGCCGGTCGATCGCGCCGTCGATCTCCTCGGCGTCGGGGAACTCGGGGTGCTCGCTCGCGACCCACGCGTACTCGACGGTGCGGTCGCCGTCGAGGAGGAACACGGCCGGCCGCGACTCCGTGATCCCGGTCATGCCGTCGATGTCGTGGGCGACGCCGTACTCCTCGATCACGCCCGCGCCGGGGTCCGAGAAGATCCGGACGCCCTCGCCGCGCTCGGCGAGCAGGCGCTTGTGGGCGTACGGCGACGAGATCGACAGGCCGAGGACGTCGAGGTCGTCGGCCCACCCGTGGTCGTCGACCGTGTTGTAGAGGTACGTCGCCTGGAAGGCGCCGTCCATCGGGTGGAAGAGGAGGAGCGTCGGCCCGTCGACGGCGTCGTCGAGCGCGGTGTCCTCCCAGTACTCCTCGTTGGCGAGGGGGCGGGTGAAGTCGGGGGCGGTGTCGCCCTCGGAGACGTGGTCCGTCTCGGGCAGGGAGACGACGTCGAAGTCGGGCATCTCAGGCGCCTCCCTCGCCGTACGTCCCCTCGAGGTACTCGACGATGTTCGCGCTCTCGGACATCGTCACGCCGGTCTCGCGGTCGACGATCGCCGGGACGCTCCGGGCGCCGGAGACGCGCTTCACGACGTTCCGCTCCGAGTGCATCGGCTCCACGTACCGGGACTCGTACTCCAGCCCGAACCGGTTCAGGGTCCGGACGACGCGCTCGCAGTACGGGCACGCCTGCAGTCTGTACAGGGTGATCTGTGGGTCCGTCATGGGCGTCGGTTCGGCCGCGGGACGTGTAATCGTGTCGGCCCCGGCACGCTCCGCGCACCCCCCCGATCTCGCCGTCGATCCGACGATCGGCGGCCGATCCGGGCCGCCGAAAGTAATCCTTTAACCATCAGCCGACGGAAGACGAATGAACATGGGCTTGTCGTCGAGCACGCTGACGGCCGATCCGCTACAACTACCGCTGGTCGGGGAGAACGCGGTGATCGTCCTCGGCATCCTCGCGATCGTGGTGCTGGTCGGTCTGTCCGCGTTCTTCTCCTCCTCTGAGATCGCGATGTTCTCCCTGCCGCAGCACCGCGTCGACAGCCTCGTCGACGAGGGCGTCACGGGCGCGAAGACGATCCAGGACATGAAGGAGAACCCCCACCGGCTGCTGGTGACGATCCTCGTCGGCAACAACATCGTCAACGTCGCGATGACCTCCATCGCGACCGCGCTGTTCGGCTTCTTCCTCTCCAGCGGTCAGGCCGTGCTGGCGACGACGTTCGGGATCACGACGCTGGTGCTGATCTTCGGCGAGAGCGCCCCCAAGTCCTACGCCGTCGAGAACACGGAGTCGTGGGCGCTCCGGATCGCCCGTCCGCTGAAGGCCTCGGAGTACGCGCTCTACCCGCTCGTCGTGATGTTCGACTACATCGTCAAGGGCATCAACAGCATCATCGGCGGCTCGGCGGCCATCGAGTCGACGTACGTCACCCGCGACGAGATCCAGGATATCATCGAGACGGGCGAGCGCGAGGGCGTCATCGAGGAGGAGGAACGGGAGATGCTCGACCGCATCTTCCGGTTCAACAACACCATCGCCAAGGAGGTGATGACGCCCCGCCTCGACGTCACTGCGGTCGCGAAGGAGTCGTCGGTCGAGGAGGCGATCGAGACGTGCATCCAGGCCGACCACGAGCGCGTCCCCGTCTACGAGGGGAACCTCGACAACATCATCGGCGTGGTGACCGTGCGGGACCTGGTCCGCGAGCTGCGCTACTCCGAGGGCGAGCCCTCGCTGGCGCGGGTCGTCAAGCCGACGCTGCACGTCCCCGAGTCGAAGAACGCCGACGAGCTGCTCGCGGAGATGCAGGATAACCGCCTCCAGATGGTCACCGTCATCGACGAGTTCGGGACCACCGAGGGGATCATCACTCTCGAGGACATGGTCGAGGAGATCGTCGGCGAGATCCTGGAGGGCGACGAGGAGGCGCCCGTCGAGTTCTTAGAGGAGAACGTCGCCGTCGTCCAGGGCGAGGTGAACATCGACGAGGTCAACGAGATCCTCGGGATCGACCTCCCCGAGGGCGAGGAGTTCGAGACGCTCGCCGGCTTCGTCTTCAACCGCGCCGGCCGGCTCGTCGAGGAGGGCGAGGAGATCGAGTTCGACGGCGTCCGGATCCGCATCGAGCGCGTGGACAACACCCGGATCATGTCGGCGCGCGTGACGGTGCTCGACGTCGACGCCGAGGAGAGCGAGGACGGCGAGGTCGGGGAGGCCGAGACGGCGGCCGACGACGCGGTATGAGTGATTTATAACTAATCTTCAGCTGGCTCCGACCGTTTTTGATTGGTTACCGTCGCCGGCGCGGAGGATACTTACAACACCCCGGTCGCTCGACTACAATCTGTTGACGACTCGTCTTCGGTGGACACCTGCAAAGCCCCAGCCGTGAGCGGGACGCACGCTCGCTGCGGTCCTCAGTCGGTCGCTATCGCTCCCTCCTTGCGGTCCTTACGTCGCCTGCGTCCCGCTCACGGCTGCCCCTTTGAATCCCGCCCCGCACAGCAGCCGCGCCTCACGCCTCCCCAGCCTCGTCGCCGGACTACGTCCGGCTGCAAGCGAGAGCTTCGCTCTCGCCCTGTCAGTCGCCCTCCGCGTTGCTCCGGGCGACTGACTCCCTCGCGCGTGCTGCTCGGCCGCGAGGCGGCCTCGCAGGCGCACGCCACCGCACTGTTTATTTATAAATAGCCATCGCCGTCGCTCGCCCGGTCATCGAATTTCTGCGGGCGTCACAAATTCTCGCCGCCCCTCTCACACCGCGTACGCCCGCGCGGCGCCGACGAGCGCCTTCCGGTAGTCGCTCTCGGAGGGGTCGGGGCCGAGCGCGAGGAAGCGCTCCTTGAACGCGTCCACGTCGACCGCGTCGGTGTCGCTGCCGGCGGCGCGCGCGAGGTCGTAGAGCCGGTGGTCCGGGCCGGCGATGTCGTGACGCTCGACCAGGGCGAGCGCGAACGCGGCGTTGACGGCGGTGATCTCCGGGTCGGCACCGGCCGTCACGGGCGGGGAGCCGTCCCGTGAGACGGCCGGCCGGTCGGCGACCGCGGTCGCGAGCGTGGACTCCAAGAAGCCGAGGAGCTTGTCCGCGGGCGCGACGGAGAGGGTGATGTCGTCGGCGTAGATGTCCTTCATGTGATTCGCGATCTGGTAGCAGTGTGCGAGCTTGCGGCGCTCCACCTTCTCGCCGGAGAGCCCGAGGTACAGCGCCTCCTCCGTCGACTGGACGTGTGAGGCGTGGCCCTCCTCGTAGCGGGCCATGTGCGAGAGCTCGTGGACGGCCAGCTCGCGCGCCATCGCGCTGGTGGCGGCGCGCTTCGAGACGTTGAGGACGTGGTAGCCGTCGTAGTGGCCGGCCCACGTCCGCTCGTCGGGGTCGTCGCGGACCTTCACGTGGACCGGGTCGGCGAGCGAGCACTCGGTCTCGAAGAGGTCGGCGGCACCGAGAAACGGATCGGGGGGAACCTCACCCTGCACGCGGAGATCCATGCTTACCGTTCCCACGGTGGCGGTGGGTAAGTCTCTTGCGCCCGTCGAAGGCTTTTGTCGCGACGCGGCGAACTCCCCGCTATGCGCGCACGCCTCTGCGCGGCCTACGACGACGGGCTCCGGCTCGTCGACCCCGAGTCGGGCGACGTCGCCGTCCGGCTCGCGGACCGCTCGGTCGAGTGCCTCTCGGTCACCGCGGGGGTCGACGGCGACGCGGACGGCGCCGCCGCGAGCGCCGCCGCCGAGGGCTCCGAGGCCGGTGCCCGCGTCCTCGCAGGCAGCTTCGACGCGGGGCTGTACCGCTCGCTCGACGGCGGCGCGACCTTCGAGCGCGTCGCGCGCGAGACGCTCGGCCCGGGCGGGTCGGGTCCCGACGCGGTCACCGCGGTCGCGACGAGCCCGCACGACCCCTCGGTCGTCTGGGTCGGGACGGAGCCCTCGCGGGCGTACCGCTCGCTCGACGGCGGCGCGACCTTCGAGCGCGTCGAGGGACTGGTCGACGTCCCCTCGGCGGAGTCGTGGTCGTTCCCGCCCCGCCCCGACACTCACCACGTCCGGTGGATCGAGCCGTGCCCGGCGGACCCGGAACGGTGGTTCGTCGCCATCGAGGCCGGCGCGCTCGTCGTCACGCCCGACGGCGGCGCGACGTGGATCGACCGCCCGGAGGGCTCCCGACGGGACACCCACGCGCTGGCGACGCACCCGGACGCGCCCGACCGGGTCTACGCGACGTCGAACGACGGGTTCGCCGTGAGCGACGACCGCGGCGCGTCGTGGCGGATCGTCGACGCGGGGCTCGACCACGGGTACCTCTGGGGGCTCGCGGTCGATCCCGGAGACCCGGGGACGGCGCTCGTCAGCGCGGCCGCCGGGGCGAACGCGGCCCACCGCCACGGCGAGGCGTACCTCTACCGCTATCGGCACGGAGCGGGGTTCGACCGGCTCGTCGACCGGGGGATACCGACGGGCGAGGGGACGTACCGGGCCGTTCTCGCGAGCGGCGATCGGGCGGGAGAGCTCTGGGCGGCGTCCGACCGCGGGCTCTACCGGACGGACGACGCGGGTGACGCCTTCGAGCGCGTGCCCGCGGACCTGCCCGCGTCGCCGCCGCGAGCGCTGGCGGTCTGCTGACCCGTCGCGACCAGTGTGAGCCGTCGACCGCGACCGGGACGCGGCGCTACTCCCGGACGGCGCCGACCACGAGGTAGACGATCGGCGTGTCGAGGACGGCGATCGCGAGCTTGAGGAGGTATTGGCCGAGCCCGAGCGCGAGGAGGAGCGACGGCTCGAACGGCTCGCCGGTGCCGAGCAGGACCGGCGCGGCGTAGAAGGCGACGCCGACGAAGATCGCCGTATCGAGCAGCTGACTCGTCGCGGTCGAGGCGATGTTGCGCAGCCACAGCAGGCGCTCGCCGGTCCGCTCGCGGATCGCGTGGAAGACGAACACGTCCCAGTTCTGGCTCACGATGTACGCGAGCAGGCTCCCGGCGACGACACCGGTCGCCGGAGCGAGCGCGGTCTCGAACGCGGCCGAGACCTCGGGGTTCACGCCCGGGGCGGCGAGCGTCGACCAGACGAGGGCGAGCACGAGGAAGTTCGCGAGAAACGCGACGTTGACGACCACCTGCGTCGCGCGGCGGCCGTACAGCTCGGCGTAGCAGTCGGACGCGAGGAACGTCAGGGCGTACGCGAGCGCGGCGCCCGGCAGGGTGATCTCGGGCCCGACGACCGGGAGCGCGAACGGTAAGGGGAGCGCGATCACCTTCGCGGCGGTGAGCTGCGCGGTCGCGAGCGCGACGACGAACAGGGTGATCAGCCCGACCGCCGCCACCGCGCCGCGGTCGAAGGGGTCGACCGCGAAGGGGCCGTCGGTCCCCGCGGTCCGCGTCCGGCTACTCATCGCTCGCCCCGCCCTCGGACTCGGCGCCGTCGGCGTCGAGCCGGTCGTGACGCGCGTCGATCTCGTCGAGGAGGTCGAGCGTCTTGCGGATCGACGCGCGGACGGCGTCGCTGCGGTTCACGAACTTCCCGTCGTCGCCGACGTGCTCGTCGAGGTCGTCCAGCAGTTCGCCCGGGATCTCGACGCTTATCTTGGGCATACCGCTCCGTCGACCTCGGACCGGTAAGAGCGTTCTTATTCGGAGACTCTCTCGATAATATCTCGTGCGACGAGGTCGTCGCCGGCTGATCCTCCGTCTTCATCGCCGGCTGACAGGTCCGTCGCCGCCGCCGACCGACCGCATCGCGGGCCGCCAGCGTGCGGCGTGTGCCTCTGGGGTCGGATCGCGGCGCGGCAGACGCTCCGACGGCGCGGAGCGTCGGTCCGGGGGAAATGCGGCGCGGCCGGACACGACCCCCTACCCGAGGCGGTGGCGTGTCCGACCGCGCCCGTTCGATCGGTAGGGCCCGACGCTGGTAAAAACGCGGCGGGTGGGTGAGCCGGACGCACAGGGAGGAGTAAGGCGGGCGCACAGGGACGAGATGTCGGCCGCGACGCGTCGACGCGACAGGCATCGACGACGCGTCTCCGCCGTCTCCGCGTGCCACCGCTCCCCACGCGAACGGCGTAGCGAAGCGGTTAAGGGCGAACCGCGGGAAATACGAGCAACTCGCTGGTGCGGACACAGCGGGCACTCGCCGCCGGGGCGCCGTCGACGTCATCAGACCGCGTCTGATGGGCCGACGAGCGAAGCTCGTCAACGCCGTCGACGCCCCCGGGACGAGACGAAATGTGGCCGCCTCGCGGCTGAATCGCAACCGTCCGCGGACAACAACATGGCACGAAGCTTCTACTCGCACATCAAGGAGGCGTGGCGGTCCCCCAAGGAGGGGAAACTGGCGGAGCTGCAGTGGCAGCGAAAACAGGAGTGGCGCGACGAGGGCGCCATCGAGCGCATCGAGCGCCCCACCCGGCTCGACAAGGCCCGCGAGCTCGGCTACAAGGCCAAGCAGGGCGTCATCGTCGCCCGCGTGAGCGTCCGGAAGGGCGGCTCGCGCAAGCAGCGCCACAAGGCCGGCCGCCGCTCGAAGCGTCAGGGCGTCAACCGGCTCTCGCGCCGCAAGTCGATCCAGCGCATCGCCGAGGAGCGCGCCTCGCGCAAGTACCGCAACCTCCGCGTGCTCAACTCCTACTGGGTCGGTGAGGACGGCTCCCAGAAGTGGCACGAGGTCATCCTCGTGGACCCCGCCCACCCCGCGATCGAGAACGACGACGACCTCGGCTGGATCACCTCCGACGACCACCGCGGGCGCGCCTTCCGCGGGCTCACCTCCGCCGGCACGAAGGGTCGCGGCCAGCGCACGCGCGGCAAGGGCACCGAGAAGACCCGCCCGAGCGTCACCGGCAACGACCGCCAAGGCAAGTAAGCCCGCCGCGGTCCCGCTCGGATTCTCTCGTTTATCAGCCGGGTAGTGACGACGCCGGAGTACTCGCTGCGACTTCCGCTCCCGATACAGTACCGACGAGCGCCGCGGCTATTCGGATCGAGTCTTAAAAAGCGAATCGGGGGAACGCGAGCGTGCGTGTTCAAACGGCGGTGTGCGATCGGAACGGGACGCGTTGGGAGTGTGAGTGACCTACCGCGGGATCACACCTCGCGGGTCGCGTTCGCTCCCCGCTCGGTAACGAGGTTCCTACGGAACCTCGCTTACATCGCACCGCCCATGCCGCCCATGCCGCCCATGCCGCCGCCGGCCGGGGCGCCGCCCTCGTCGTCGTCGCCGCCGGTCGACAGGTCGCCCGCGGAGATGATGTCGTCGATTTTCAGCACGAGGTTCGCGGCCTCGGCGGCCGAGGAGAGGGCCTGCTCCTTCGCCTGGGCCGTCTCCACGACGCCGGCCTCGGCCGTGTCAACGACCTCGCCGGAGAAGACGTTCAGCCCGGCGTGCGCGTCGCCGGCCTCGTGGGCCGCGCGCAGGTCGACGAGCAGGTCGATGGCGTCGAGCCCGGCGTTCTCGGCGAGCACGCGGGGGATGAGCTCCAGCGAGTCGGCGAACGCCTCGACGGCGAGCTGCTCGCGGCCGGAGACGGAGTCGGCGTAGTCGCGGAGCCGACGGGCGAGCTCGACCTCGACGGCGCCGCCGCCGGGGAGCGTGCGGCCGTCGGAGACGGTCGTCGCGACGACGTCGATCGCGTCTTCGATGCCGCGCTCCAGCTCGTCGACCACGTGGTCGGTCGTGCCGTACACCAGGAGGGTGACGCCGTGGGCGTCCTCGCCCTCGACGTAGAACAGCCCCTCCTCCTCGTCGCGCTCGATCGAGCCGACCGCGAGGTCCTCGGCGGACAGGGAGTCGAGGTCGGTGACGATCGGCGCGCCGAGCACGTTCTTGAGGAAGCTCAGGTCGGACTTCTTCGTCCGGCGGACCGCTAAGATTCCCTCCTTCGCGAGGTAGTGCTGGGCGAGGTCGTCGATCCCCTTCTGACAGAAGACGACGTCGGCCCCGCTCTCGACGATCGTATCGACCTTGTCGCGCAGCTGCTTCTCCTCCTGGTCGAGGAACTTCTGGAGCTGGTCGGGCGAGTCGACGTTGACGGAGGTGTCGACGTCGGCCTCCTCGACCTCGATCGGGTCGTTGAGGAGGAGGACGTCGGCCGACTCGAAGTCGGTCGGCATGTCGTCGTGGACGGGGTCCTTGTCGATCACCGCGCCCGAGAGGAGCTCGGACTCGCCGGCCGCGCGGCCGGTGCGGGTCTCGATGTTGAGGTTCGCGAGGTCGACGACGTGGGAGCCGTCGTCGGCCTCGACGGTGACGCCCTGGATCGCGCGGACGACGAGGTCGGCGAGGGTCTCCTTGTCGAGCTCGGCGCCCTTGCCCGTCATCGACGTCTCGGCGACGTTCTTCAGGGTCTCCGTGTCGTCGGGGTCGACCTCGGTGGCGATTTCGTCGACCTGCTCGCGGGCGTACTCGCTCGCGAGGTTGAAGCCCTTGATCACCGCTGTCGGGTGAATGTCCTGTTCGAGGAGGTCCTCGGCGTTCTTGAGGAGCTCGCCCGCGATCGCGACCGCGCTCGTCGTGCCGTCGCCGGCCTCGTCCTCCTGGGTCTCGGCGACCTCGACGATCATCTCGGCGGTCGGGTTGTCGATGTCCATCGTCTGCAGGATGGTGACGCCGTCGTTCGTGATGGTGACGTCGCCCATCGAGTCGACGAGCATCTTGTCCATCCCCTTCGGTCCGAGCGTCGAGCGTACGGACTCGGCGACGCCGCGCGCCGCGGAGATGTTGTACTCCTGCGCGTCTTTGTCCTTGACGCGCTGGGCGTCATCGCCCATGATGATCATCGGCTGCCCCTGCTGCATTCGCTGGCTCATACAGCGTTTGATTGATTGTGATTCTATATAAACCCATCGTTGGGGAGCGAACGGGCGTCGCCGCGGACGACGGTTACGGATCCGAGAAAAACGCACGACTCCGGAACGCTAACCGATTGTTTGTGGGGATAGTTAGCATGGCTCTCTGAGGAAGTTCGGAGCTCCGTACTGGCCCGTTTATATATGTCGGTGCCCGCCACGCTGCGGGTGCGAGGGGCCGGTGACGGACGAGAAGTCGCTATCGCGGTTCAGTCGCTCTCGGCGCGTGAGACGGCGGATACGCGGCCTTCGGACGCGGTTTCGGACGGAAAAACGGGGACGGCGTTCCGGTCGCGAGCGCTCACCGATCGAGCTCGTCCTCGTCGAGATACTCCGAGTCGACCTCGTCGAGGGACGGTTCCGGCGGTTCGTCGGGGGCGTTGAGCTCGCGTCGGTTGAGGCGGCTCTCCAGCTGTCGGCGCTTGTTCTTTCCTTTCCGCTCGCGACCTGATTTCGTGTCTGGCATCGTCACCCGTGTCAACACTACCCACACATATGAGTCTTTTGTCGGTGTGCGAGACAGTCGAGCGGGGCGATTTCGGAACCGCGGGACGAGTCGAGACGCGTTCGCGAGCGCCTCGGCTCCGAGGGTCGCGTCGTCGGAACACGCTCAGAGAGGGATTTGAACCCCGGTCGTTCCGCTCGCTTCGCTCGCTTCACTCCCTGGTTCAAATCCCCTTGTCCGGGTTCGTCGACGCCGGACTCGCTCGTCGCTCCGCTCCTCGCTCGTGGTCGGTGTCGACAAAGAACGCCAGGAGAGGGATTTGAACCCCCGATCCCGGAAGGGAACACGCTTTCCAGGCGTGCGCCTTACCACTCGGCCATCCTGGCTCGATCCGAGATAATCCGCTGGGACTGTTAAGTCCTTCTCTTCACGCGCTCCGCCCGGAGCCGGTGTTCCGTCGCGTACGCGATTCCGCCCGACGCGACGGCGATCGCCGCGGCGAGTCCGACCAGCACGCCGTATCCGACCGGGAGGTCGCCCGCGAGGATCAGGAACCCCTGCGCGAGGACGAGGAACGCGAACCCGCCGACCAGCCCCCACAGCGCCGCCGACTTCGCCCTGGCGCGTTTCGTCGGGCGGGCAGGGGGCTCCGCCGCGGCCGTTCTGCTTCCGCCCTCGTCGCCCTCGGCGCCCATCTACTCGACGACGGCGACGGCCTCGATCTCGACGCCGACGCCCTTTGGGAGCGCGCCCGCCTGCACCGCCGACCGCGCCGGCGGCGACTCGTCGAAGTACCCGGCGTACGCCTCGTTCATCGCGTCGAAGTCGTCGATGTCGGCGAGGAAGACGGTCGTCTTCAACACGTCGGTCGGCGCCGCGCCCGCCTCGTCGAGTACGGCGACGAGGTTGTCGAGCGCGCGCTCCGTCTGCTCGGCGATCGGCGCGTCGTCGAGGAGCTCTCCGTCGGGCGTCAGCGGTATCTGCCCGGCCGTGAACACGAGCTCGCCGTTCGTCGCCGCCTGGCTGTACGCCCCGACCGCCTCGGGCGCCGCGTCGGTGTGGACGATCTCCTTCATACGTCCTCCCGTTCGACGGGCCGCCGTAAGAGTGCCGGGGAACCGTGGTCGACCGCTGGGGAACCGTAGTCGACCGCCGTGGAATCGAGGTCGACCGCCGCCGAGCCGGACCGCTCCCGCCCTGGATCACCGCTGGTCATATATTGCTCGCCTGCTAACACTCCACACATGACGGGAGGTAACCTCCTTCCGGTCGCCGCCGTGTTCGTCGGGGTGCTCGCCGTCAACGTCGCGCTCGCGTGGCTCCTCGCGAAGCGGGACTGGGGCCCGCCCGAGGTCCTCGGGTCCGCCGGCGACTCGTCGCCCTCGGAGTCCGAGTCCGCCTCCGGGGTCGACTCCGAGACCGCCTCCGCCGCCGGGCCCGAGTTCGCCGTGGCCGCCGACGCGGACTCGACGGCGACCGGGACCGACCCGGACGACGACCCGCCGCCCCTCGACGCCGACGGCGAGACCGTCGTCTGCCGGCACTGCGGGGCCGAGAACCGTCCCGACTTCCGCTACTGTCGGTGGTGCGTCCGGTCGGGATTCGCGGCCGACGGCCCGGGCGCCGGCAGCGGCTCGTCGATGACCGAGCGCTCGCTGTGAGCGACGGCGCCGTCGACCGCGTCGACCGAACGGCACCGGTCCCGGTCGGACCGAGGCGAGAGAGCCGCTAGTCCGCGTTCACCCGACAGCCGCCCGAGTAGTCGATCCCGTCGATCGTCTCGATGCCGTCGTCGCCGCAGACCGGACACTCCGGGTTCCGACGGTAGGGGACCGTCTCGAAGGTCAGGTCCATCGCGTCGTAGAAGAGGAGCCGGCCGTCCAGCGTCTCCCCGGCGTCGAGCAGGAGCTTGATCGCCTCGGTCGCCTGGATGCACCCGACCGTGCCCGGAAGCACGCCGAGCACGCCCGTCGCCGCGCAGTCGGGCACCGTCCCGGGCTCGGGCGCCTCCGGGAACAGACATCGGTAACAGGGGCCGTCCGGGACCAGCGTCGTCGCCTGCCCCTCGAACTTGTAAATCGCGCCGTGGACGACCGGGAGATCCTCGATCCGGGCCGCGTCGTTGACGACGTACCGCGTCCGGAAGTTGTCCGCGCAGTCGACGACCACGTCGTAGCCGGCCAGCAGGTCGCGGACGTTCCCCTCGTCGAGCCGGGTCTCGTGGGTCTCCACGTCGATATCGGGATTGAGCCGGTCGACGTATCGCGCCGCGGACTCGACCTTCGGCTCGCCAACGTCGGCGTCGCCGTGGATCACCTGCCGCTGGAGGTTCGAGCGCTCGACGACGTCGTCGTCGACGATCCCGAGCGTTCCCACTCCCGCGGCCGCGAGGTACTGG
>SDGW01000448.1_pt1 | contig 17275 bp, 18 predicted proteins | sample 2873831 | NCBI WGS metagenome assembly SDGW01 (sample SAMN08132700, study PRJNA421101) | hypersaline lake metagenome | isolation source: celular fraction 0.22 microns magnesium sulfate-rich crust from ephemeral... | place: Spain: Penahueca Lagoon, Toledo | collected 2011-07
AAGTAAGTGGAAGCCGGCAAGAGCTTCCGAAGTACTTTTTTGCAGTATGGGGCCGGAGGGATTGGTGAACCCCCGCCGCTCCCTCGCTACGCTCGTTCGCGGACCGCAACGCAATCCGACTACACTCCGAACGTGCGAACTCCCAACGGAACTCGGAACGGTCGTCCTATCGGGCGGACCACTCGATGACGGCAATTCAACTGCGACCACAACAGGCGGTGAACGACTTCCTGAAAGAGAAGAAGGCAGAAGTAGCGAAATCGTCGTGGCGGAATTACAAGTATCCGCTCGGCTACCTTGTCGAGTTCTGCGAAGAGCAGGACATCGAGTACATCGGGGACATCACAGGCTACGACCTGAAGAAGTTCAAGACTCAGCGGCGTAGCGACGACATCAACAACGTCACGCTCTACAACAATCTCTCCGTCATTCGGGTCTTCCTCCAGTGGTGCGAGGAAGCTCAACTCCTCAAGCAGGACTTCCATAAGCTCGTCCAGCTACCGCCGATTGACGACGGCCAGATTGTGAGCGACGACAAGCTCGAACTGGATGAAGTCGAGGACATCCTCGACTACCTCTACAAGTTCGAGTACGCGACTCGGCGTCACGCGGTCTTCCAGCTGATGTGGCACACCTGCATCAGAATGGGGACGGTGATGGCGCTCGACCTCGACGACTACCTCCCGAGAAAGCAACAGCTGCGCGTTCGCCACCGACCCGAGTCAGACACGCCGTTGAAGAACAAGTCCGATGCAGAGCGGAAGGTGAACCTCGGCGATGACCTCTGCGAAGTGCTGGACGACTACATCGACGTGCATCGCGTCGAGTTGACTGACGACCACGGCAGGGAGCCGCTGTTCACGACGCCGACACGCCGTCTCTACGACACAATCCTCCGCAAGGATATGTACGCGATAACCCGGCCGTGCTTCGTCGGTCAGGAGTGTCCTCACGACCGCGACCTCGATGAGTGCGAGGCGACGAACAAAAAGCAGGCGTCGAAGTGTCCCTCCTCGATAAGCGCGCACCCGCTCCGCCGGTCAGCAATCACGTATCACCTGAACCAGAACGCGCCGAAGGAGAAGGTGAGTGAACGAGCTGATGTCAGCGTGAGTGTCCTTGAGAAGCACTACGACGCTCGGACAGAAGATGAGCGAGCAGCAGGCCGGAGGCAGATTCTCGACCGACTCTAACGAGGGAAGTATCGTTAGAACGACTCAGTGACCTACTATTTTCGGTAATTCAACCCAACGAGCGTCAAGACAATAGGAACAACTACGAGTCCTATCTGAATCGTGTAATGCAGACCTTTCAACCATTTGAGGAGGTTTAGAGAATCTTCCTCGATAACTATGGTCGTTGAGTATCCCGTAGCATCATAGAGATGTTCTTGGCCGGTATCGAAGACTAAGAAGTTCATATGATGGACACCGGTCTGACCATTATTTTCTACGGGTAGAGTGAGAGACAGCGTTTTCTCCTCCCCTGATTCAAGATTGTGGACTTCCTTCAGAATCCCGTAAGTGTAGCCGCCCTCTGGTTGGCGAGTACCCATAATGATTACCGCATCCCCGGTCTGATTCCCGACGTTCGTCAGCTCTATCGTGACAGTGACTGTCTCCCCGTCAACAACAGTGCCTTCCGAAAAGTTCGCGTCCTCAATACAAATCTCGGTTCCTTGTACAGAATTACACTGAATATCGGACTGGACACTTGAGGCTCCTGAGATTCCGACGCTTGCCAGCAGGATTATTACCACCAGAACGCCCCACCTTGTCCCCATTTCTATTTGACGTACTGGCCGGTAACTAAAAAGTCATTCCCGAGAGGAGGTCACTTCAGCGGCCTCTCCCAGAACGACCCACTGTTTCTTATGATTGCACCTCACATATCTCGTCGCCTGATAGCGACGACCAGCGTCCGATAGTTGGTTCAATTAAAGACCGCAAATTCGGAGTTTCGTAAAAGAATCCCGCCGCTGTACGTGGGTTATTGGTCGTAAGATGAAGTAGTGGGGCCGGAGGGATTTGAACCCCCGATCGACTGATATCTCCGGTGCGCCTCGGAACTCCAGAGGGTCGTCGTCGCGGACCGATGATCAGTCGGCCGCTCGGTATACCAGTCTGGAATTTCGTCCCGGGCGCGTGGCCTCTGGAGTCAGTCGCCATGCCTGGCTTGGCCACAGCCCCTCGCGTTCCTGCGTACGGTGATTTGTCCTAAGTGCGTTTCGATTCGGCGGCTCGGCGCCACCACCGACAAGGGCCGCCCGTTCGTATCCGGGGGCGTGATTGCACGCGTGTGGCGCGGGTGGACCGAGCCCGCCGACGCCGACGAGTACGAGTCGTTCGTGACCGAGACGGTGTTCCCGGACGCGGAACGCGACGTCGAGGACCTGGAAGGGTTCGAGGTGCTGCGCCGCGATGAGGGCGAGGAGGTGGAGTTCGTTACTATCGCACGGTTCGCGTCTTGGGAGGGCGTCGAGGCGTTCGCGGGCGAGGACTGCGAGACCGCGCACGTCCCCGACCGCGCCGAACAACTGCTCGCGCGCTACGAGGAGACGGTCGCACACTACGAGGTTCGCGCGTAGCGATTGGCATTTCCGGGTGAGGAGCGAACGCCGGGGTATGACTGGGTACCCCATCGTGGTGCGGGAGATCGCCGGGAAGAAGCGCGTGGGCGTCGAGGAGGCGGAGGCCTTCGACGCGGACCTGCGGGAGATCGTCGCGGAGGCCTACGAGCGCGTGGACGTCGCGGACTACGAGGACGGCGACGTCGTCGGGCACGTGGTCGCGAGCGGCGACGACGTCGAGGACGTGCGGTGGACGGCCTAGTCGTCGCGCTCGCTCCACTCGCAGTCCTGGCACTTGTAGCCGGTGACGAACTCCGTCACCGAGGGCATGTAGCCGACGGAGAGGACGTCGCCGCCGCATTCGGGGCAGTCGCGGTCGGCGTCCTCGATGGGTTCGGCGTCCATCACGGACTCGCCCTCGACGAGCGCCGCGAGCTTCTTCGGGGTGACCATGCGGCCTTCGACGACGCGGTTGTCGGACATACTTGTGGGAGGGCAGCGGGCGGCTAAAGGCTTCTCCTCGCGGGCTTACAGCCAGGGCGCGCGCTCTTCGGAGCCGTCCTCGCCGGGGTAGCCGTAGGCGGCTTCGTCGTCGTCGTCGGGGTCGTTGCCGCCGTCGGGCGTGGCGGGCTGTTCGCCGCCGGGGCCGTCGTCGACGGCGGGCGCGGGTGCGGGCGCCGTGTCGGCGCCGGCTTCGGGGTCGAACGCGAGCAGGCCGGCGACGCCGAAGACGACGAGCGGCGACTGCGACGGGACGAGCCCGAAGATGGACAGCGCGAGCGTGCCGAGCGCGACCGCGCTCCCGAAGCGGAAGCGGTCGATGTCCACGACTTCGCGGAGGTACGGCTGGAGCGCGACGACGGCGAGCGCGAACGCGACGGCGACGCCGCCGGCGGCCGCGGCGCGCAGCATCAGCACGGGGTCGGCGGCGAGCACGAGTTCGGCGCCGGCGGGCTGGACGCTCGCGACGAATCCGAGCCCGATGATGATGCCGGGCGACGGCAGGTAGTCGCCGATGGTGGAGCTGGCGGTCTTCGCGGCGATGGCGAGGATGACGAGCGCGGCGAAGCGCTCGAACGTCGGGATGTCGACAACCGTCTCGATGGCGGGCGCGAGCGCGGCCTCGGCGGCGGCGACGACTATCAGGGGGATGCCGACGACGAGCACGGTCGCGGCCTGCGAGCGCGGGTCGTCGTCCATCTCCGCGAGGACGACTGCGAGCGTCGCGCTGCCGCCGAAGACGAGCAGGCCGATCTGGGCGATGCCGACGTAGGTGTCCAGGCCGCCCGCGAGGACGAGGGCGGCGAAGATGCCGTCCACGAGCGGGAGCAGCATGACGGTAGCGAGCAGCCGAGTGTCGCCGCCTACGCGTTGCTCTAGGCGGAGGGCGACGGGGTGGCGTGAGCTACTCATGAACTACGGGGCCTGTCTGGACGAGGTGTGGCTGGAGCGGCGATACCGGGGCGCCTGGGCCGTCGTGGTGGCGGGCGCCGCCGTTCCGAGCCAGAAGGCGAATGTCTCCATCAGCTTGCCGAAAAATGTGCGTGCGTTCTCGTCGACGGTGTGGTCACCGGCGGTACGCACTGCGACGGGACTGATGGAGTCCATATGTACAACCATTAGGGACGCACGCATAAAGATTGCGTGAGATGCGACCACATGTGGTGTGGGTCCGCAACCGCTGTTTAAGTACACAACTACTGTCCGTCGGCGGAGGTAGACGTTAGTCGAGAATTCGGCGGCTGCTCGTCAGAGAGTCTGACGTTCGTCGCTGCATTCCACGTCGGCCACACAATTGTCAGATAGCTTTCCACGAGCGTTACACGAACGTGTCCACTACGTTGGCCCACGATAGTCGTTGACGCACGTTCGCCCAATCTCGGAACGTTTTTGCCGCGCGCCCAGCGACGGTTTACATGGCGAACGATTCCTCGACGAACGGCCGATTCTCCGAGAAGCTCCGCGTTCCGGAAGCGCTGACCTTCGACGACGTGCTCCTGCGACCCGCAGAGAGCCGCGTCGAGCCCGACGACGCCGACGTCTCCACCAGGGTCTCAACGAACGTCTCGCTGAACACCCCGATTCTCTCCGCGGCGATGGACACCGTCACGGAGTCCGACCTCGCCATCGCGATGGCCCGCGAGGGCGGCCTCGGCGTCCTCCACCGCAACATGGACGTCGAGGAGACCGCCGCCGAGGTCGAGCGCGTCAAGCAGGCCGACGAACTCGTCATCAGCCGCGAGAACGTCGTCACCGCGCGCCCCGGCCAGACCGTCAGCGAGGTCGACGAGATGATGAGCTACGAGGGCGTCTCCGGCGCGCCCGTCGTCGACGACGACGACGAAGTCCTCGGCATCATCTCCGGGACGGACATCCGCCCGTACCTCGAAGTCGGCGAGTCCGACACCGTCCGCGAGGCGATGACCGACGAGGTCATCACCGCCAGCGAGGACGTCACCGCGCGCGACGCGCTCGAGCTCATGTACGAGCACAAGATCGAGCGCGTGCCGCTCGTCGACGCCGACGACCGCCTCGTGGGCCTCGTCACGATGCAGGGCATCCTCGAGCGCCGCGAGCACGAGAACGCCGCCCGAGACGAGCAGGGGCGCCTCCGCGTCGGCGTCGCCGTCGGGCCGTTCGAGACCGACCGCGCGACCGCCGCCGACGACGCCGACGCGGACGTGCTGTTCATCGACTGCGCGCACGCCCACAACGAGAACGTCATCGAGTCCGCCCGGGAGATCAGCGAGACCGTCGACGCGGACGTCGTCGTCGGGAACGTCGGCACCCGCGAGGCCGCCGCGGCCATCGCCGACTTCGCGGACGGCATCAAGGTCGGCATCGGCCCCGGTTCCATCTGCACGACGCGCGTCGTCACGGGCGCCGGCATGCCCCAGATTACGGCCGTCTCCGAGGTCGCGGACGTCGCCGACCCCGAGGACGTCCCCGTCATCGCGGACGGCGGCATCCGGTACTCCGGCGACGCCGCGAAGGCTATCGCCGCGGGGGCCGACGCCGTCATGCTCGGCTCCTACTTCGCGGGGACCGACGAGGCCCCCGGTCGCGTCATCACGATGAACGGCAAGAAGTACAAGCAGTACCGCGGCATGGGCTCGGTCGGCGCGATGCAGTCCGGCGGCGGCGACCGCTACCTCAAGGAGGAAGACGAGGACGAGGAGTTCGTCCCCGAGGGCGTCGAGGCCGCCACGCCGTACAAGGGCCCGCTCGCCCAGGAGCTCCACCAGCTCGTCGGCGGCATCCAGTCCGGCATGGGGTACGTCGGCGCCGAGACCATCCCCGAGTTCAAGGCCGACGCCGAGTTCGTCCGCGTCTCCTCGGCCGGCCAGACCGAGGGCCACCCCCACGACGTGATGATCACGGACGAGGCACCGAACTACAGCCCGCAGAACGAGTAACGAAGGTTCGCTTCCCGCTCAGAGTCCTTTCCCTTCGGTCTCGCAGCGCGGACTGCAGTAGCCGTCGTCCGCGGCCACCGAGTCCTCGAAGCTTTGAACTCGTCGCCACAGCTCTGGCACTCGTACGTTTCCAGCGCCATGTGTGGCCGGTTCGACGCCTCGGAAAAATTCGGTACGGTCGCGAGTGTCCGCCTCAGGCGTCCTCGCCCGTGACGACCACGGGGCGGTCGCTGTTCAGGATGACCGACTGGGTGACGCTGCCGAAGATGGCCTTCCCGGCGGGCGAGCGCTTCCGGCCGCCGAGCACGATGGCGTCGACGTCGTACTCCTCGGCGTCCGCGAGGATGTCGTCGGTGGTGTCCCCGGAGTCGTCCCGGACCTGGACGGTGACGCCGGCGTCCTCGAGGAACTCCTGGGCGCGCCGCACGGACTGGATGCGGCTCGCGGACTTGAACTGCTGGACGTCCTCCGGGAGGTCGCCGTTGTCGCCAGTGAACACGAACAGTACGATCGCTTCGACGTTCTCCGCCGCCTCCGGCAGGCTCGCGACGTAGCGGGCCTGCGAGAGCGCGCGGTCTACGTTGTCGTCGACCGGAACCAGCACGCGGTACATGTTCGGCACGACGCCCGTCGGGGGCTTAAAACCACCCGCAGTTCCCGAGACCTGTCGTCTCGAGCGGTCGCGCCCTCAGCCGTCGTCTTCGGCGCCGGCGTCCTGGCCGATGCGGTGGAGCTGTGCCGCGAAGTCGTCCTCACTGAACTCCTCGGTGAGCGAGTCGACTTCCGCCTCCAGGGACTCGATCTCGGCCTCCAGCGCCTCGTACTTCGGGTCGTCGCCGGCGTCCGCGCCGTGCTGAGCGTCCAGGGCGGCGCGCTTCGACACCAGCTGGAAGTACCGCTGGACCGCGGAGTCGTGTTGCTTGCGCGCGAGTAATCGCTCGACGAGCTCGTGGAGCTCCTCGCTGGAGACCGGCTTGGTGACGTAGTCGTCGAACCCCATCTCGACGATGTCGAAGTCCGGGTCGACGGCGGTCACCATCGCCACGCGGCAGTCGAGGCCGCGCTCGCGGACCTCCGCGAGCACCGCGTCCCCCGAGAGGTCGGGCATGCGGCGGTCGAGCAACACGACGTCGACGGCGTCGTCGAGCGCGTCGAGCGCGTCCTGTCCGCTGTAGACGGTCTCGACGTCGTAGTCGCTGGACAGCCACGCTGTGAAGAGGTCGGCGAGGTCGCGTTCGTCGTCCACGACGAGCACGACGGGGGAGTCCTGAGTGTCCATGTGCGGCGTCTGCTACCCGGTCCAACGCCGTCACCACGTTAACCAGTTTCGACAACTTCCGCCTCGCGGGTAGGTCGAACTCGGTCACTCGGCGAGCCACGCGCTGCGAACGTCGTCACAGCAGAACGCGAACAGGTGGTACTCGCCGTCGCCGAACCGCGTCGCGACCGGATGCCACTCCGCGGAATCGTTCGAGTGTTCGACGGACGTTCGGAAGTTAGTCCGGACAGAAACGGACGTGAAACTGATAGAGTGCCGTTGTCAGAGAGAAGCGGGCCGGGCGCGATTTGAACACGCGACCGACGGATTAAGAGTCCGTCGCTCTGCCAAACTGAGCTACCGGCCCAACGCATTCCACCGTTTGGCGGTGGAACTCAAATACGTTCTGATTCGGGACGGGACCGGGGCACCGTCGCACGGTTCACTCCCGCGGCAGTCGACGCCACGCACAGCGGGCCAGTCGAAAATCGGACTGCAGCACGCCGAACGCCGGGTATTCCCGTCGTCGACGACAGGTCGGGAGGGTTAAGTGACGGGCTCCGGTATCCGAGTACATCATGAGCAGCCGGGCAACCATCTCCTCGATGTCTACGTACGCCATTCTCGGGTGTGGGAGCGTCGGGCACGCCGTCGCCGAGGAGCTGGTCGAACGGGGGAAGGACGTCCTCATCGTGGACCGCGACGAGTCCCGCGTAGAGGCGCTGCGGGACCAGGACCTGAACGCGCAGGTCGCGGACATCCGCGACGAGGAGGTCGCGGGTCTGGTCGCGGACCGGGACGTCGTCCTCATCATGGCGTCTGACGTCGAGGCCAACGAGGCGGCGGTGGCGAACATCCGCGGGCGGAACAGCGAGCAGTTCGTCGTCGTGCGCGCGAGCGACCCCGTGACCAGTGACGAGCTCACGGAGCTCGGCGCGGACGTCGTCATCAACCCCTCGTCGGTCATCGCGGACGCGGCGCTGCGAGCGCTCGAGTCCGGCGAGCTGGAGTACAAGGCCCGACAGCTCGCGGACGTCATCCAGGGCACGGAGGACCGGCTGGCGATCGTCACGCACGACAACCCCGACCCGGACTCCATCGCGGCTGCGGCCGCGCTGGACGCCATCGCCGACCACCTCGGCGTGGCGGCGGACATCCTCTACTTCGGGGACATCGGCCACCAGGAGAACCGCGCGTTCGTCAACCTCCTCGACATCGAGCTGACGCCGTTCGAGGACGTGGACATCGACGACTACGACACGGTCGCGCTCGTCGACCCGGCGAAGGCGGGCGACGTCACGCTCGACCGCGAGGTCGACATCTTCCTCGACCACTACGAGGTCGACGAGCAGTTCGACGCGGAGTTCGCGGACGTGCGGCCGAACGTCTCCGCGACGTCGACCATCCTCACGAAGTACATCCAGGAGTTCGACCTGTCCGTCAGCCAGGAGGTCGCGACAGCTCTGCTGTACGGGATTCGCGCGGAGACGCTGGACTTCCGCCGGGACACGACGCCGGCGGACCTGACGGCGGCGGCGTACCTCTACCCGTTCGCGGACCACGACACCCTCGAACAGGTGGAGTCGCCGAACATGAGCCCGGAGACCCTGGACGTGCTCGCGGAGGCCATCGCGAACCGCGAGGTCCAGGGCAGCCACCTCGTCTCGAACGCGGGGTTCATCAGCGACCGCGACGCGCTCTCGCAGGCGGCCTCCCAGCTCCTGAACCTCGAGGGCATCACGACGACGGCGGTGTTCGGTATCGTCGAGGACACCATCTACCTCGCCGCGCGCTCGAAGGACATCCGGCTGAACATCGGGCGCGTGCTCGCCGACGCCTTCGAGAACATCGGCGAGTCCGCCGGCCACTCCACGCAGGCCTCGGCGGAGATTCCGCTCGGCATCTTCACGGGCATCGAGGCCACCGAGGAGAACCGCGAGACGCTGCTGTCGCTCACGGAGGAGGCGGTCACGCAGAAGCTCTTCGACGCGATGGGCGTCGAGTCCGAGAGTTCCGGCGGCTCGAACGGCAGCTGAGTTCTCCCGCGGTCAGCCGACGGCTCTGATGACCACGAAAGCGTCGCGACCGACGCGAGCGTCGTGAGGCGTCTCCGCGGAGCCGACACGCTGCCTTACGCTGTTCGGCTCGGGACGGCGTGAGAAGGATTCGGGGACTAGTTCGAGCGCCTGCCTCAGACCGCGACTTCCGCGTCCTCGTCGGGGTTCTCGTAGCGCTCGACGACGTCGTTGATGAGGACGACGTCGCCGACCGCGCGCACCCACCGGTACGGGATGATGACGCCCTTCTTCCCGGTCTCGGTGCTGGAGAACAGCTGGGAGTTGAGTTCGCTGAGCGCGAGGCCGTTGACCACTTCCGCGTCGAGGTTCAGGCGGACGTCTTCGACTTCCCCGACGAAGACGCCGTTGTTCGAGTAAACCTCGCGGCCGACGAGCGAGGTGATTTCGTCTGGTCCGGGTTCCATGTCCCGGTGATTGTGGCGGGCCACCTTAAGTCTTCGAGGCTCGCGTCCCGCGGATGTCAGACGCGCCTACTGGAAGCCGTCGAGTACCCCGCGGAGCGCGTCGAGCGCGGACGCGACCTCGCTGGGATTCCGTCCGAGGCTCACGCGGACGCGCTCCTCGTCGTCGAAGAACCGACCGGGCACGACGAGCACGCCCTCGTCCCACGCAGCCTCCACGAGTTCGTCGCCGCCGGCGTTCGCGGGGTCGAGGAACGCGAACGTCGAGCTGTCGGCGACGAACCCGTCGACGTCGTCGCGCTCGGCGAGGAACGACTCCAGGAGCTCGGTGTTCTCCGCGAGCAGCGTGCGCGAGCGCTCCGCGAGGTGCGCCTCGTTGTGGAGCGCGCGGCGGGCGAGCGCGCGGGACGTGCCCGCGGCCCCGTGGAAGTGGTGGGAGACCGAGCGCGCGCGCTCGACGAACTCGCGGTCCGCGACCAGCCACCCGATGCGGAGGTCGCCGAGCCCGTGGAACTTCGTCAGCGAGTTCGTGACGACGGCGCCGTCGAGTCCGGCAGCGGTCGGCCCGCCGAACGGGCCGTCGCGCTCCTCGGTGACGTACGGCGCGTACACTTCGTCGACGAGCAGGCGCGCGCCGGCGTCGCTGGCAACGTTCGCGAGGTCCGCGAGCGTCTCGCGTTCGGTCAGCGAGCCGCTGGGGTTGTGACGGTTCGTCACCGTGACAAGCTCGGTCTGCTCCGTGAGCGCGTTCTCCGCGCGCTCGACGTCCAGCCGGTAGACGTCGCCGCGCAGGAACCGGTCGACCGCCGCGCCGAGCGCCGCCGGGGTCTCGACGAGCGGCTCGTAGCCCGGTTTCTCGACCAGCACGCGCTGTTTCTCGTCGGCGTCCTCGTCGGGGTCGAGGCCGAGCGCGGTCGCGGTGGCGACGACGTTGGCGAGCGTCGCGCCGGCGGTCACCAGCACCTGGTCGGGGTGGACGCCGTACGCGCCCGCAATCTGGGTCTCCACCGTCGCGCCCTTCGGCGGGTCGTCGAGGCCCTCCAGCGGTCCGGGCACGGCCTCGGGCTCGTGGTCGCGGTCGCCGCGCAGGTCGCTGGACGCGAGGTCGTACAGCGCGACCTCGGGCCGGCCGGAGATCCACTCGAGGTAGTCGAGCCGCGGGAACATGCCCGAGAGTCCGGCCTCGCGCGGGAAAGTAGTTACCGCTCGCGCTCGCCGGCAGGCGCGGCGGCCACCGGAAACCGTTAGGCGCCGCGGCTCCGACCCGCACGCGTGGACGACCTCGCCGACTGGCTGCGCGACCGCCCGCACTACGACGGCCAAATCGTCGACGAGCGCACGCTCCCCGGACGGGAGGCGCGCACTCGGGACGTCGACCTCGAATCCCGCCTGTCGTCGGCGCTCGCGGGACGCGGCATCGACGCGCTCTACGACCACCAGGCCGACGCCGTCGAAGCAGTCCGGGACGGCGACGACGCCGTAATCGCGACGGAGACGGCCAGCGGGAAGAGTTTGGCGTACACGGTGCCGGCGTTCGAGCGCGCGATGGACCACGGCGGCCGCACGCTGTACGTCGCGCCCCAGAACGCGCTCGTCGCCGACCAGGAGGAGACGCTCTCGGAGCTCGCGAGCGACCTCGGGTTCGGCAGCCGCGTGCAGGTGGACACGTACACCGGCCGGCTCTCCCGCTCGGAGAAGCAGGCCGTGCGGGACCGCCGGCCGACAGTCCTGCTGACGAACCCCGAGATGCTGCACTACGCGCTCCTGCCGCACGGCCACCGGCTCTGGGAGTGGTTCTTCTCGGGGCTGGAGACGGTCGTGATAGACGAGGTCCACGAGTACCGCGGCGTCTTCGGCGGGCACGTCGCGCACGTGCTGCGGCGGCTCAGGAGAGTCTGCGAGCGATTTGACGCGAGTCCGCAGTTCGTCTGCTGCTCCGCGACCATCGGGAACCCCGTCGAGCACGCCGCGCGCGTGACCGGCAAACCCGAGTCCGGGTTCGCGCTCGTCGACGACGACGCGAGCGAGCGCGGCCCGCGGCACTGGCTGCTGTGGAATCCCCCCGAGGAGGCCGGCGGCGAGGGCCGGCGTCGCTCCTCGCACGTCGAGACGCGGCGCCTGATGGCCGACCTCGTGACGCGGGGTCACCAGACGCTGGCGTTCACGCGCTCCCGGCAGGGCGCCGAGCGCAACGCCACGGGCACCGCCGACGACCTCCGCGAGCGCGGCGAGCACGACCTCGCGAACGAGATTGCCGCGTACCAGGCGGCGCTCACGGACGACCGCCGGCGGAGCCTCGAAGCCGGCCTCCACGACGGCGGCCTGCGCGGCGTCTGGAGCACGAGCGCGCTCGAACTCGGCGTGGACGTCGGCGGCCTCGACGCCGTGCTGCTGGACGGCTACCCGGGGACGCGCATGAACACGTTCCAGCGCGCGGGGCGCGCCGGCCGCGGCACCGACCCCGCCGCAGTCGTGTTAATCGCTGGCGAGGACCAGCTCGACCAGTACGTCATGCACCACCCCGAGGAGCTGTTCGAGGGGGACCCCGAGAACGCCATCGTCGACCCCGCGAACGAGCACCTGCTCGACCCGCACCTCGCGTCCGCCGCGCGGGAGAACTGGCTGTCGCCCGACGACGAAGCGTACTTCCCGCGGTTCGACGAGCGCGTGGAGACACTCGAAGAGCGGGGCGTGCTCGAACGCCGTGACACCCAGCAGGGGACGCGGTGGACGTACGCTGGCGACGGTAGCCCCCAGCACGAGATGAGCCTGCGCTCCATCGACGACCGCGAGGTCCGGCTACTCGACCCCTCCGGCGACACCATCGCGTCGATGGAGTTCTCCGACGCGCTCCGGGACGCCCACCCGGGCGCCATCTACCACCACCAGGGCCAGCGCTACGAGGTCGTGGACCTCGACCTCCACAACGAGGTCGCAGACCTCCAGCCGACGTACGCCGACCACTACACGCGCGTGCTCACGGACAAGGACATGGAGGTGCGGGCGGACCGCGAGGAGCGCGCGCCGTTCGCCCACGAGGACGTGCCGGTGCGGTTCGCGGACGTCACGCTCACCGAGCAGGTCACGGGCTACGAGCGCCGGAACGCCAAGCGCGGCGAGACGGAGGCGACGGTCAGTCTGGACCTCCCCGAGCAGACCCTGGAGACGCGCGCGCTCTACTACACGGTGCCGCCGGATGTCGAGGCCGACCTGCGTGCCGGGGGCGACCTCCCGGGCGCGATTCACGCCGCCGAGCACGCCATGATTTCGATGTTTCCCACGGAGTTGCTCTGCGACCGCGGGGACATCGGCGGGCTCTCGACGCCCGTCCACTCGCACACGGGGCGCCCGACCATCTTCATCTACGACGGCTACCCGGGCGGCGTGGGGCTCGCGCGCGCCGGCTTCGACGCGGTCGCGGAGCTGGCCGAGCGCACGCTCGCGATGCTGGAGTCCTGCGACTGCGCGGACGGCTGCCCGGCGTGCGTGCAGTCCCCGCAGTGCGGGAACGCCAACGACCCGCTCGACAAGGGGTTCGCTATCGACTTGCTGGCCGCGCTCACCGGAGCGTGAACGGTGCGCCGGACGCGTCGAGTGTGCACAGCGAGTGGTACCGGAGGTAGCTGACCACGGGGACGCTCGCCGCGGCGAGGACGGCGACGCCGACCAGCGCCGCGACCGCGACCGCGACGGCGGCGACGGGCGTGGCCCCGCCCGCGAACAGTACGAGGCCGGCGGGCGCGACGATGATGGCGCCCGCGAGGCTGAACACGATTCCCGCGCCGAACAGCAACACGAGTTTCACGAGGACGTACGCCGCGAACTGCCGCCACTCCGCGCGCAGCGTCGGCCAGAAGCGCCGCCAGCCCTCGAACACACCCACGCCGTACTCGGCCATCAGCGGCACGACGAACGCCGTCGTGAACTCCGCGACGAGCGCGCCGGACGCGGCGACGGCGAACAGCAGCGGGACGGTCACGACGAGCGCGAGCAGCGGCAGCGCCGTCCCGGTCGTCACCGCGAAGAACACCGGGACGACGACGCCCGCGCCCGCGAGCAGCACGGCCAGCGTGACCGCGGCGCGGAGCACGAACAGCCGGAGGCCGGGGCCGAGCCGGTCGCGGAACGGCCCGAGCACGCGGACGTGTCGCGACCGCAGCGCGTCCACGAGCACGAACTCCATGACGGCGCCGATAGCGGCGAAGACGACGCCGACGCCGACGGCCGCCGCGGCGACCGCGAGCGCGGCCGCGAGGAAGGCGGGCTCGGTCACTACGTCGGCGTACTCGGTGACCGCCTGCGGCGGGATTTCCCAGGAGACCGCGGGCGTCTGCGGCGGCGACAGGCCCGCCAGCATCGCGACGACCGCCAGCCGGAGCCACGTGTCGGCGTCGAACGGGAGCAACAGCGCCTGCGTCTCCGCCAGCGCGTCGTCCAGCGACTCGACGGCGTACCACGACATGCCCGGAGCTTCGACGCCTCGCGCGAAAAAGGTGGGTGGCCATCTGGACCCCGGTACCCGCGATAGACTTTAGACCGGCGGCGGCCAACGCCCGTGCATGGCCCCATCCGGCGACCCGGACGCCGACGAACCCGTCCTCTCCCCCGAGGAGCTCGACATCGAGGCCCGCGAGGAGGTGGCCTCCATCGGGGACGACCGGTACGTCATCGGTCCCGACGGTCCGCCGAATCCGCCCGAGGACGGCGAAGTGGAGCCGCCCGAGGACGACGGACGGGCGGACGCCGACGAGTCGCCCGACGGCGAGGACGATGCCGAGGAGGCGGGCGGGAGCGACGAGAGCGCGCGCGAGGTCACCGGCCGGGACGTGAAGCAGTGGCTCGGCGACGAGCTCGCCGAGCACGACGCCGAGTACGCCTACCGCATCGCGGCCAAATCCGAGGACTCCATCAACCACCAGCAGCTCGCGACCGACGACATCGGCGCGGCGTTCGACGGCTTGCTCGTCTGGTACGCCCAGCAGGTCGCCGCCGGCACGCCCGTCGACGAGGCGCTCGGCATCCTCCTCTCGGAGTCCAGCGTGCAGGCGCGCTACCCGACCGCGCGTCTCGTCGCGTACCTCGAAGCCCACGACCTCGGGCCCGACGACTCGATTCGGGACCTCGTGGAGACGGTCTCCGAGGAGGACGGCCTGGTCTTTCCGAAGCGCCGATAGCGCCGAGTTTTCCGCGTTGATAACCGCCGCGAAAGGGTTTTATCGGTGGTCGTCCGTCTCACTGGCATGATGAATCTGGAGGGCGGCGACCGAGCAGTCGAGACGGCCGCCCACGTCGTCGAGTTCCAACTCGGCAACGAGGTGTGCGCCATCGACATCGACGCCGTCGACAGCATCGTCGAGTCGAAGCAAGTGACCCGGGTGCCGCGGGCGCCCGAAGCCGTCGAGGGCGTGATGGACCTCCGCGGGGAGACCACCGCGATCGTCGACCCGCGGGAGTTCCTCGCCATCGAGGGCGACCTCGCCTCGGACAACATCCTCGTGCTCGACCGCGCCGACGACAAGCAGAAGATCGGCCTGCGGGTCGCGGAGGTCACGGAAGTCTCCGAGTACGCCGACCTGCAGGTCGACACCGGCGACGACCTCGACCGCATCGGCACCGCGGCCGTCGAGCGCGACCTCGTGAAGGGCGTCATCCGGAAGCTCAACGAGGAGCTCGAGGAGGACGAGGACATCGAGGACGCCGACGTCGACCTCGTGCTGTGGCTGGACATCGACCGGCTCATCGACGCCGTCGCAGACGACGAGAACGGCGACAATCAGCACTGATAATCGGTGAGGAGGGTTTATTAGCCCCTTCCCCAAACGAGGGAGGCATGGCGAAGCAGGTCCTACTGGTGGACGACTCGGAGTTTATGCGGAACTTGCTCCGCGAAATTCTCGAAGAGGAGTTCGAGATCGCGGACGAGGCAGAGAACGGGGTCGAAGCCGTGGAGATGTACAAGGAGTACGACCCCGACCTCGTGATGATGGACATCGTGATGCCGATTCGCGACGGCATCGAGGCGACCTCGGAGATCAAGGACCACGACCCGAGCGCTCACATCATCATGTGTACGAGCATCGGACAGGAGGAGAAGATGAAGAAGGCCGTGAAGGCTGGCGCGGACGGCTACATCACGAAGCCGTTCCAGAAGCCCAGCGTGATGGACGCCATCTCCGACGTGTTGGCGGCATGACGCAGGCGCTGGTGGTCGACGACTCGCACTTCATGCGGACCATCATCAGCGACATCTTAGAGGACGGCGGCGTCGACGTCGTGGACACCGCGGCCAACGGCAAGCAGGCCGTCAAGAAGGTCGAATCCATCGACCCGGACGTGGTGACGATGGACGTCGAGATGCCGGAGATGAACGGCATCGAGGCCGTCGAGGCCATCACGGACCGTCACCCGACGCCGATCCTGATGCTGTCCGCGTTGACCACCGAGGGCGCCGACGCGACGCTGGAAGCGATGGAGAAGGGCGCGGTCGACGCGTTCGCGAAGCCCGGTGGCACCATCTCGACGGAGCTCTCCGGCCACAGCGAGGAGCTGGTGGCCACCGTCGAACGGGTCGCCGCCGCGGACCCGGAAGCGGGCAACGACGTCGAACAGACCGCGCCAACCAGCGCGCCGACGACGAATGCGGAGTACGTCGACCACCCGACGCTGCTCGTCGGGGCGTCGACGGGCGGGCCGAACGTCGTGGAGTCGATTCTCGGCGCGCTCCCGCGGGAGGCGGACTTCCGCGTGCTCGTCGTCCAGCACATGCCCGACCAGTTCACGTCGCGGTTCGCCAAGCGCCTCGACCAGACCAGCGAGTACGACATCAAGGAGGCCGAGGACGGCGACCGCATCAGCGGCGGCGAGGGCCTCGTCGCGCGCGGCGACTACCACATGCAGGTGTCGGGGTACTCGAACGGCCGGCTCCGGGTGCGCCTCGACCAGAGCGAGCGCCGCCACAGCGTGCGGCCCGCCATCGACGTGACGATGGAGTCCGCGGCCGAGCGCGTCACCGACCCGCTCGTCGCCGTCGTGTTGACTGGGATGGGGACGGACGGCGCGGAGGGCATCCGCGCGGTGAAGGAAGCGGGCGGCGCGACGTTCGCGCAGGACGAGGCGACGAGCGCGGTGTTCGGCATCCCCGACCGCGCCATCGAGACCGGCTGCGTCGACGAGGTGCTGCCCGCGGACCGGCTGACCGAAGCGATCACTGATTCGATACGGAGGAGTTCCTGAATGGACGACTACCTGGAAGCGTTCGTACGCGAGGGCGAAGAACACGTAACCAACCTGAACAACGCGCTGCTGGAGCTGGAGTCCGACCCCGGCAACGAGGAGGCGATGGACGCCATCTTCCGGACCGCCCACACACTGAAGGGGAACTTCGGCGCGATGGGCTTCGAGGACGCCAGCGACCTCGCCCACGCCGTCGAGGACCTCCTGGACGCGATGCGCCAGGGCGACCTCGCGGTGACGGGCGACCGGATGGACCGCATCTTCGAGGGCGTCGACGAGATCGAGGCGTGCCTCGACGAGATCGAGGCGAACGGCGAGGT
>SDGW01000449.1_pt1 | contig 17267 bp, 19 predicted proteins | sample 2873831 | NCBI WGS metagenome assembly SDGW01 (sample SAMN08132700, study PRJNA421101) | hypersaline lake metagenome | isolation source: celular fraction 0.22 microns magnesium sulfate-rich crust from ephemeral... | place: Spain: Penahueca Lagoon, Toledo | collected 2011-07
GAGCCACAGATGAAACAGCTCGTCGGTCGCCCTGTGACCAAAGACCGACTCGTAGAGCGCATAAAACTCCTCGCGGTCCTCCGGCCTGTAGCGGCGAATCCGATACTCCTCTCGCCCGGCTGTCCGCGTTCCGTGGCTGTCGACCGATTCCATACGGGAACCGCAGCCACCGTCCGGTTTGTTATGCTGCCGTTAGTCTCGGGATCGTGGAAGCAGGGAGCCCCGGTTAGAGACGGGGAGGCTCGGTGATGGTGCCGGCGCGTAGAATAGAAGGGCAAGACAGTTATCGCCGCCGTGGATTGATGGGATAATGAGTATTCTTGCCGAGGCGCGGGCCGTTATCGACGCCGGCCCGGTCTGTGATAGCTGTGTCGGCCGCGTGTTCGCCGACAGGAGTTTCGGCCTCTCGAACGACGAGCGAGGCCGCAGCCTCCGGGTCGCGGTTGCCCTCGACGACGACGAGCCCTACGAGTCGGTCGGCCCCGAGGACTGCTGGGTCTGTGAGGGCGAGTGCGGCCGCTTCGACGAGTGGGCCGACCGCGCGGTCGACGCGATCGGCGATCCCGAATTCGGGACCTACCAAGTCGGCACCAAAACCCCGCCGCTGATCGAGGAAAACGACGAACTGCTCCGGATGGATGCCGGACTCGACGCCGACTGCGGCGAGCTATTTAAATCGAACTTCAACCGCGAGGTCGGCAAACGGATCGGCCAGCGGACGGGCGCGGAGGTCGACTTCGGCCGGCCGGACGTCCAGATCACCCTCGATATCGCCAACGACCGCGTCGAAACCAAACTCAACTCAGCCTTTATATATGGACGCTACCGCAAACTGGAGCGGGATATTCCCCAGACCGAGTGGCCCTGCCGTGAGTGTCACGGCAGCGGCCGCAAGGGCAAACGCCCCTGTGACCACTGCGACGGCGAGGGGTATCTCTACCCCGAGAGCGTCGAACAGCTAACCGCGCCGGTCGTTATGGACGTGATGGACGGCACCGAGGCCACGTTCCACGGCGCGGGCCGGGAGGACGTCGACGCGCTCATGCTGGGGACGGGTCGGCCGTTCGTGATCGAAGTCGAGGAGCCCCACCGCCGAACGGTCGACACCGAGCGGTTGGAGGGTGATATCAATGCCTTCGCCGAGGGGAAAGTCGAGGTCGAGGGGCTCCGGCTGGCCGACTACGAGATGGTCGAGCGCGTCAAGGGCCTCGACGCCTCGAAGACCTACCGCGCGGCCGTCGAGTTCGACGCCGAAGTAACGGGCGACGAGCTACAGGCAGCCATCGAAGAGCTCGACGGGTCGACCATCGAGCAGTACACCCCCGAGCGCGTCGACCACCGCCGGGCGGGACTCACTCGCGTCCGGGACGTCCTCGACGCCAGCGCCGAACTCGACGACCCCCGCCACGCTACCGTTGAGATCCACGGAGAAGGCGGCCTCTATATAAAAGAGCTCATCTCTGGCGACGACGGCCGCACCGAGCCGAGTCTCGCCGGACTGCTGGGTGTCGAAGCGGTCGTCACCGATCTCGACGTAACCGCCGTCGAGGGCGTCGACGAGCCCTTCGAGCGCGAGGAGTACTTTTTGGACTGAATGACCGGGTTCCAGATCGGCGTCGACGAGGCGGGCAAGGGCCCCGTGTTGGGGCCAATGATTGCGGCGGCGGTCCGCGCTGAGACGGCCGACCTGCCGGAGGGTATCGCCGACTCGAAACGGCTCACCCCGGCCACACGGGAGTCGCTGGCCGATAGGCTGCACGCGACAGACGCAGTCGACATCGGCATCGGCGTCGTCACGGTCGAGGAGATCGACGACCCGGAGACGGATATGAACCGATTGACGGTCGCTACACAGGTCCGGGCGATCACGGCAGTCGCCGAAGGGGGCGACCGAGCGATCGTCGACGCGGGCGACGTCTCCGAATCACGCTTTGGTCGACGGGTTACCGACGGCGTCGCCAGCGAAGGTATTGATATCGTAGTGACGGCTGAACACGGAGCCGACGACGGCTACCAACTGGCGGCGGCTGCCAGTATCATCGCAAAAGTCGAGCGAGACAGTCGGATGGCCGCAGTAGGAGCCGACTACGACGACTGCGGCCCAGTAGGCAGTGGCTACCCCAGCGATCCGACTACCCGTGAGTTTCTGGCGACCTACGTCGACCACCACGGCGAGCTCCCGGCCTGTGCCCGCCAGTCGTGGTCGACGTGCGAGGATCTGTTGACAACAAAACAGCAGGCCGATCTCAGTGACTTCTGAGACGGCGCGGCTACCGTGGCTCGTCCGTCTCGGTCGGCTGGTCCGTCTCGACCGACAGGTCGGTGTCAGTCGGTTCGTCGGTTGGTTTCGGGAGTCGGCTGATCGTGACGAAGCCGACGAGCATGGCCGCAACCCCCAGAATCGCAAAGAGAGTTGCGGACTCACCCGTGTTGGTTCCGGCTGCCAACAGCAGCGTTAGCGCGCCGACAGCGACAGCACAGACCCCGAAGACGGCCCGCGAGAGGGCTGCTAGTAGCTGTCCGACCGCCCGTCGAACGCTGCGCGTGGCAGCGTCGTCCGTTCGTGAGTCGGATGCCATCTTTCATCCCTTTGTGTACCAGATAGAAAACCTATCGGTTCTGTCTGACGACTGTCAGACGATTCTGAGGCGTCACTGACTGCTACAGCCGAAAAACGAAGAAAACAGGTATCGAATACTGCTTAGCGATCCGTCATCAGATACCGCAGGATGTCACCGTAGGCCGGACGGGTAATCAGTACCCCGACGAGCACGCCGAGGATGGTGAAGATGGCGAACCCACGGAGGTTGCCGAGCGGCAGCGCCGCCAGCGGTGACATGGCGATGATCGTCGTCGCGGCGGCGACCCCAATCACCCAGAAGGCGCGTCTGAACCGCGAGTCGAAGACGCGCTGGCTGTTGACCTCGCCCTCCGACATCACCTCGTCGGCGATGATGATCAGGTCGTCGACGCCGGTCCCGATCACCGCAATGAAGCCGGCGATCACGGCCAGATCCAGCGGATAGCCGAGATAGGCCGCAAAGCCAAGCAGGATCACCACCTCCGAGAAGGCAGTGAGGATCATCGGCAGAGCGACCTTCGGCTCGCGGTAGCGGGCGAAGACGACGCCAGCGACCGACAGCACCGCGAGGATCCCTATGATCAGCGAGTAGGTTCGGAAGTTCTCACCCTGTGTCGGCGAGATGTAGGAGGTCGTCCCACCTAGCACGTCGAGTTGGGCCGGGAGCGCGCCAGCACGCAGGTTGATCGCCACGCGCTGGGCCTCCTCGAAGTCGGTCGTCGTCAGGATAAAGCTCGAATCCCGCTCCCAGTCGCCGCTCTCGATGCTGGCACCGAGATCGGGAGCCATCCCGAAGGCGTTGACAACCTCACCGTCGACGACCAAGAGCAAACACGGCTCGGTGTTCTCGGGGTCTTCCTGATAGGTACACCGTGAGCCGCCCGGTGCGAGCCCGGTGTCGACGGCGACCTCACGGAACTCCGAGGCCGAATCCGGACGGACCGTCACGGGAACGTGTGGTCCCGGCCCGTTTTCGCCCTGACTGGCCGTACTGATGCTCTGGAAGTCCTCTTGGGTGAGCACGGCCCGTTCGGTCGTGTACTCGCCGCTGTCGTTCTGGTAGTAGATGTCGACGCGGACGTTCCCGCGGTCCTCGATCAGCTCGATGACGTCCTGCCGGTCCTGTCCGGGGACCTCGATGAGGATGTCACCACTGCCTTGGAACTCCTGGACGGTCCCACCGGAGAGTCCGGCCTGATTGATCTTCCCTTCGAGGACGTTGATCGCCTCCTGACGCGTTGCGTCCGTGACGCCCGAGGAGATCTCGTCGTACTCGTAGCCTGCATCGTCCATCGCCGTCGCGAACTCCGTCTCAGTGACGTTCGGATTGACGACCTCGACGGTGTTAGCCTCGCCCTGCTCGGTTGCCTGTCGGGCGATGACATCGGTTGTATCGGTGTTCGGGAGTTGGCCCGCAACATCGGTTTCGACCTCTTGGGGGGTCGCACCGTCGAACTCGACGTTGTCGGCGGTCATCCCGATGAGCGGGGCCCTAATTCGGGTCCCACCGGCCAAGTCGAGGCCGAACTTGAGATTGGTGAGCGTCGAGGCCTCTTCGGACTCGTTGCCGAGGGTTTCCTCCCCGGAGTCGAGGGCTGGCGAAAACAGCGCGAGGCCAGCCAGCAGGACGAAGACGACCAACAGTGCGACTCGCCAGTTGGATTTGAGCCAGCCGATCATCGTTTGACCCCCTCGTAGACGTACCAGCGAAGCAGACTCACGTTCACCAGATAGGTGTTCATCAGATCGGCCAGCAGACCGACCACGAGAATGAAGCCGATCGCTCGCATGATCTGGATGCCGAACACGGACGCCAGCACCGTCATCACTGCCATCGCGGCGATCGACGTGATCGTCATCGTCACACCGGTCCGCATCGCCCGCCGCGTCGACTCGTAGAAGTCACCCGACTGCCGAAGCACGCTGTTGTTTAACAGAATATCCGAGTCGACGCTGTAACCAATTAGCATCAGCAGCGCCGCCACCGTCCCGAGTGTGAGATCGATCCCGAAGAGGTTCATCATCGCAAGCGGGATCATCACATCAGAAAACGCCGAGACGACGATCGCGATCGACGGCACGAACGACCGGAAGATCGCAAAGATCAGAATACTCATGCCGGCGAACGCCGCGACGACGCCGCCGAGGGCGAGCCGTCCCTGCTCAGGGCCGAAACTCCCATCGACGGAGTCGACAGTCTGCACATCGAACCCTGCCGCGTTCGCCTCCTCTTCGATCTCCGAGGAGCCGAGTGCGCCCTCTTGGAACGTGACGACGAACGAGCCGTCTACGTCGACTTCCTGGACCGACTCCGGCTCGACGCTGAAGGCCTCGTCGATCTGCTGGCGAGGGTTCTCACCGTCGACATCGATTCGTAGTTCAGTACCACCCGTAAACTCCAGTCCCAGATTCGCCGGGGCACCCGTCACCACGTACCAGCCGACGATCACCAAAAGCGCCACCGCCAGCAACGCCAGCGGCACCGCCACCAGTTGGCGGTTCGAGTACTGGGTGTAGTCGACCTCCGGTACCGCGATCTCAACCATACGGCTTCGTCTAACTCAGCGTTGAATAAGCCTTCTCATGTCGAGGACAGAGAGTATTAGGCGTCGACTACCGCCGTGGCCCCTCGTCACCGAACCGTCTTCGCTACGGTAGGTACCGAATACTTACCACGCCGGGTTCCGAGCGAACCTCGACCCGGTTGACGCCGAGCCGTGCGGCCCGCGAGAGCGTCCCCTCGCGGTCGTCGACCACGTCGTCGACTGCCTCTCCTGTTCCGTCTTCGGGCACAGTCACCACGTGGATCTCGCCGATCCCGGCCCGCGGCTCCCGCGTCAGTTCGCCGACCGGCTGGTCGGCCGCCAGCTGCCGTTCCTGCTGGGTCGGCGGCTCCTCGCTTTTCTCGATCGACAGGGGCCGTCGCTCCTCGATCTCGACCAGTTGCCACGACACCTCCATCGGAGGGTCGGGCGATACCGCGCCCTCGATGGCGTCGTCGACCTCGACGCCGGGGTTCGAGGCCAGCGTGTGGACCTGCCCGTCATGAACGTCTTTTAAAACCGCCGAGTCGCCGTCGGCGTGGGTGACGAGAAACGTGCTTTCTTTCGAGTCGTCGTCAGTCATACGTGGGTGGTCGACGCGCGGGGGTTTCGGCGTTTCGTCATGCGTCGACGGTACAGGCAGTCCAGTGGGTGGGTAGTCACCGCGACAGCAGATAGTGGCCCGCGGCCATCACGGCCATCATGATTACTGGTGGGCTGATGGCGGCGATCTGTGGCAGGGCGTAAAGAACGCCCACCACGGGACCGAAGAGTCCACTCGGCGGATCACGACAGACCGTCTCGCCGTCGAGTTCGAAACACTCCGGCATCGAGATGATGGCGGCGACGTAGATCGACAGCAGGAAGCCGACGCCGAGCAGCGCCATGATCGTATCGTAGCGCGGGTGATAGGAGAAGCCCTGCCGGTGTTTCCGGGCGACAAGCAGGATCGGCGCGAGCAGCGGTCCCGCGGCAAACAGCCCCATGACCGCGATGAACGTCCGCGAGAGCGTTAGCGAGCCGCCCGGTGCCCCGGACGTCTCGCCGATCCAAACCACCAGACTCAGGGTGAACAGCCCGCCGATGAAAACGGCCCCGAGCGTGCCGACGAGGACGTACAGTTTAAAAACCCGTGAGTCGCCGTGTCGTAGGGCGTAGGGGAACGCGCCGAACAGCCCGCGGTAGCCGTCTGCCATTGGTGGCAATAGGTCGTCGACCGGATTAAAGTTCGCGGGATTCGGTTCGTGGAAACCGATAGTCGACGATCCTGATAGACGACAACGATTTTATCGCCTCCGAACGCGTGTATTCGTATGTATCTGGATATTGGGAACGTGTTGGACACCTCTCCCGGCATCACTGAAGGGACCCTCGATCGGCTCGACGAGCGCGTGGCGATTGCCCACGAACGCATCGAGCAGGGCATGGCGGCCGAAGAACACGGCTACGCTGCCCTCAACCTCCCCGAGACGGTCGACACCGACGAGATCCGTGCGGCGGTCGAACCCTTTGGAACACCGGAAGCCGTCCTCACGGTCGGCATCGGCGGCAGCGCCCTCGGCGCGGCGACGATTTCGGCTGCCCTCGCCGACCAGACCGACGTGGAGGCCCACTTCCTCGACAACGTCGACCCCGTGGACACCGCCGAACTCCTCGATACACTCCCGCTCGACGAGACAGTCGTCAACGTCGTCTCCCGCTCGGGGACGACCGCCGAAACCCTCGCGAACTTTCTGGTCGTCCGCGAGGCGATGGACGAGGCTGGCGTCGACTGGACCGACCAGACCTTTGTAACTACTGGCGACGAAGGCAACCTCCGGAATCTGGCCGACAAACACAACCTGCCGTCGCTGAAGGTCCCTGACGGCGTGCCGGGTCGGTTCTCGGCGCTGTCGACTGTCGGGCTGGCCTGCGGCGCGCTCCAGGGTCTCGACATCGAGGGCGTCGTCGAGGGGGCCCGAAGCGAGATGGAGAAGCTCTCGGGGTCCCTGGAGGAGTCGCCGGGCTACGCCTACGGCGCGGTGTGCTATGCACTCGCCGAGCGGGGTGCGCTCACCAATGCGATGATGCCCTACGCGGAGTCGCTCGAATACTTCGCCGAGTGGTTCGCCCAACTGTGGGCCGAAAGCCTCGGCAAGGAGGGGTTGGGCCAGACGCCGGCCCGCGCACTCGGCGCGACCGACCAACACTCCCAGCTCCAGCTCTACCGCGCCGGCCCCCGCGACAAACTCGTCACCCTCGTCCGACCCCGCGAACGCGAGGACATCGGCATCCCGGAGACGGATCTGGAGGGACTCTCCTACCTCGGTGGCGCGGGACTCGGCGAACTCCTCGATGCCGAGTTCGAGGCGACCGAGGCCAGTCTCGCCGCGGAGGACCGACCAAACGTTCGGATCGAGATCAATCAGGTCGACGCCCACGGGATCGGCGAACTCCTCTATGCGATGGAGGCCGCGACCGTGATGTACGGCGAACTCGCCGGGGTCTCGACGTTTACCCAGCCCGCCGTCGAGTGGGGCAAGAAGGCCGCCCGCGGCCTGCTCGGTGGCGGCGAGTTCGAAGAGGCCGAGGCGGTCGCCGACAAACGCGAGTTCACCATCGAATAATCCGGTCTGTGCTCCGGTGTCGACCTACTTATAAATAGATCGGCGGTGAATCGAACGACGAACCGCCGAAACACGAGGAACGGGCGGAGTAGTCATGGGAACTTACTTATCCTGTTCGTCATGATATATTCGGAACCCATTCGTGCGGGAGGATATTCATGAAACGAACTGGTGGGGTGATTCGGGACGGGCGGTCGACCGCGCCAGTGCAGACGACGCTTCTGATAGCGGTTTCCGTCGTCGTCATCGTTCTGGTCAGCGCCGTGGCGCTCGGCTACGCCGATCAGGTCGGCCAGTCGACGACCGTCCCCGCGGGCAGCGGCGAGTGTACCTACTCGCTGACGTTCGATCCCAGAGACGTTACCGGGTTCGCCGAAGAGCGGGCCGAAAACCAGCGATATTCCGATGGTTCGTTTCCCTGTGTGCTCTGGCTGGATGCGTCGGGGAGCTCGGAGTTCTCGCCCGGCGACCCCGTCACAGAGTGGCGAGACAAAAGCAGCAACGAGTTCACGGCGACGCCGACCGACAAAGCCCCCCAGTGGGCGGTCATCGACGGGATCGACGCCGTCCGGTTCGACGGCAGCCCCAACAGCTCCCTGCGGGTCGATGCGACACCCGACGCCATGTCGGTACGCAACGATTCGGGGCTGACCGTGACAATGCTGGTGTACGTGGTCGACAAGGACCACCGGAACGGCGGGCTGTATGCGATCGACGCGGCCGATGACGACGAACCGGCCATCGAGCTACGGCAGTCCGATGTACCGGTCGAGAGTGACCGCTCCGACGAGTGGTGGTCGACTCCCGGCCCGTCACCCGAAATAACAACCGACGGTGAGTGGGCGATCATCACCCATACGACCGACGGCGAAACGGGAACGCTGTTCGTCAACGGTGAGAGCCTCGGCACCGACGGCGACGGCGTCGACGAACTCGGCAGCGAGGTTCGGATCGGGGCGGCCGGATCGAGCCGGGGGTTCAACGGCTACGTCGCCGAACTCTTCGTCAGCAACGAGCGACTCTCGGAGGCCAACCGGAACATCGTCCAGTGTGCGATGGACGCGAAACACGACGACGTGGTCGACCTCGACGTCTGCTGATTACTGGGTGGCCTGCGTCGACGACTCGACGGCCGTCTCGATGTCGACCTCGCCCGCGACCTCGCTCAAAAAATCACCCTTGATTTCGGAGACGCGGGTCTCGATTTCGGCGACTAGCGGCGGCTCAAACTCCTCGCGGACCCGGTCGAGTCGCTCGGTTTCGGTCTCGATTCGGTCCCGGAGATAGCGTGCCCCGCGGCCGTTCTCGTCCGGATCGGGTTCGGGTGTGAGCTTGTTGGCGACGAGTCCACACACTGCCAGCCCCTTCTCGTCGAGTTGTCCGATGGCGCGTTCGGTCTCGTTGACCGAGAGCTCGTCGGGGTTCAGTACGAGGAAGAAGGCGGCGTCCTCTCGGAGGGTACGCCCGGCGAACTCGAAAAACTCCTTGCGCTCCTGGAGCCGGGCGAGGACCGGATCGCCATCCATCACGCGCCGCGGTTCGTTGTTGCCGACGGCGGCCTTCTCGAAGAGGTCGATACTCACCTTCCGTTTCTGCATCAGCCGGTCGATCCAGTCTTCCAGGAGGTCCGGCAGGCCGAGCAATCGGAGTGTGCCGCCGGTCGGTGAGGTGTCGAAGACGACCCGGTCATAGGGCTCGGCGTTACGCATCACGTCGACGAAGCGATCAAAGAGGGCCGCCTCGTAGGCTCCGGGCGTCCCGTGGGCCATCTCCAGTTGGCGATTGATCTCGTTGACCATCGCGGCAGAGACCTGCTCGGAGAGTCCCTGTCGGAGCTCGTTTAAGTGGCGCGTTACCTCCTCATCAGGATCGATCTGCATCGCCCAGAGGTTGTCGACGCCGTCGACTGGTCGGGCCTCGTCACCGAACGGCTGGTCGAATACGTCGGCGACAGAGTGGGCCGGGTCCGTCGAGACGACCAGCGTCTCGTGGCCGTCACGGGCGCATTTGAGGGCGTAACTGCTGGAGACGGTCGTTTTGCCGACCCCGCCCTTGCCACCGAAGAAGACGAACGGCTCCATCAGAAGTGGTACTGCTGGCCCTTGCGTTCGACGTACGAGCCCCGATCCCAGAGCCGCCGTTCCCACGCCTCGAACTCGTTTTCGAGGTACGGGAGCAGTTCGGCCGTGTAGTAGGAGACCGGCGAGGGAATCCCGAAGGCGTCGGGAAAACACGCCAACATGAAGGCGTCCTCGGTGTCTTCGGCCTCCTTTTCGATTTTCTCGTAGGCCGGATGGGTAATCATCCCATGGTAGAGCCCGCGGAGCCACTCTTCGAAGGTCGCACGGAACGATTCGATCCGCTCTGCGAGTGTCATGTGTGTTCACATGGGTGAAGATATATAAACCCTCTCGGGAAGCAGTGTCGACCTGTCAGCAGAATATAACTGAATTTTACTGTGTGAGAAATCAACGAATCGCATGAACGGATCGATTCCGGTGACGATTCTGTCGGGCAGTCTCGGAGCGGGCAAAACGACGCTGGTCAACCACCTGTTGTCGACCGCTGGTGACCGGAATCTCGCCGTCTTGGTGAACGATATGGGCGAGGTCAACGTCGACGCCGAACTCGTTGCCGAAGGGTCGGAACTCGATCTCGACGATGGCGTCGCTGAACTCTCGAACGGCTGTATCTGCTGTGAGCTCCAAGACGACCTCGAAACTGCCGTCGTCAGACTCGCCCGCGAGCGGTCGTTCGGCCACCTGCTCGTCGAGTCCTCCGGCATCTCCGAGCCCGCACCGGTCGCCCGGCTGTTTACGACCGAATCTCGTGTCGCCGCGCTGTACGACGTCGACGCGCTCGTCACGGTGCTCGATACGCGCCTGTTCGTCGACACCTTCGGCGGCCAGTCGGTGCCCCAGCGCCACGGGAGCGAGGGCGACCGCCCGCTGTCGGATCTGCTCATCGAGCAGGTCGAGGTCTCGAACATGGTCGTCTTAAATAAGGTCGACCAGTGTACCGAGGACGAACTGGCCGAAGCCGACGCGCTCGTCGAAGCGCTCCAACCCGACGCCGAAACGATCCGCACCGAGTTTTCGACCGTCGACCCCGATCGACTGCTCGGGACGGGGCTGTTCGAACGGAAGGCTGTCGGTGATCTTCCGGGCTGGAAGCGCGCACTCGATTCGACAGACGATCAGCACGCTCACGACCACGACGGACGCCACGGCCACCACCATCCCGACGAGGTCTATGGGGTCTCGTCGTTCACCTATCGTCGACGCCGACCGTTTCACCCCGAACGATTCGTGGCGTTCCTCCGAGAGTTACCGCCCGAAATCGTTCGATCGAAGGGAACCGCATGGATCGCTGGAAACGAGGCCCGAATCTCGATGAGTCAGGCTGGACCTTCAGTCAGAACGACTGCGCAGGGTCCATGGATCGCGAGCCTTCCCGACGTCGACCAGGAGATGTACCGCTCGAACCGTCCCGAACTGGACTGGCACGAGGACCATGGCGACCGCCAGAGTGAACTCGTCTTTATTGGGACGGAATACGACGAGGACGCCCTCCGAGAAGCACTGTCCGAAGCGCTCGTCACCGACAGCGAGTTCGAGTCGACGACCGACACGCTCTTTCCGACCGAAAACGGTGCCGAGTTCGTCATCCGCGAGCCATAATCAGTAGACGCAACTGTGGCCAGCCGACCTCCGACACCCTCTGAGCGGCAACACCTAAGACATACCGTCACAGTGTGCTGGACATGAGCGATGATTCGGAACAACGAGATGGTTTCAGCGAGGCCGTCGACGCCTCGCAGGGCGACCCCCGCGTATTGGTGGTAATGAACGTCGTGTTGTCGACGCTGCTGGGGTGGACGATCGTCGGCGGCCTCTCGTTGGTGGATATTGCGGCGTTCAGTTTCGTCAACGTCGCCACCGCCGCCATCGTCATTTTCTCGCTGACGTATCTCGTCGTTCTCTCCTGAACCGATCGGCGGATCGCGCTCACCGACCGTATGTAAGTCGACGTGCGAGATCGTCGAGTCGGGTCGTCAACCGACCGATCCACGCCGCTGGCGAAAGCCGCCGGAGCTCGGCTTCGTCGACCTCGATCCGATCCCCGTCGAACGGCGATGGTCGCTCCCGAGCCGACTGTGCGTCCGCAGGTCCAGATGCCTCCTCGCTGTCGGAGTCCCCCTCGATCCCATCGATCGCGTCGACCACCGTCGACATCGAACACCGGCCGCAGGCCTCGGTCGGGTTGTCCTTCATGACTAATCCTTTTGATTGTCAGCTACTTAAATACCACCCGTCGGCTATTTCTGCCTGCTTTGAGTATGGATGACGTATGACTCATCGCACCGTCGCTCGGGCAACGATCTGCGCAGTCGACTGGCCGATTCTGCCTACCGATTGGCAGCCAGCCGATTTCGAGCGCCGAACTGGAGCCACCAGCCGATGAGCGACCACCCCGACGCGCCGCCCGAGGCCGACGAGCTTCCGGCGGAACTCCGTGAGAACGTCCCCGAGTGGGACGACCCGTATCTCGACCGCGTCGCCGGTCGACTGCTGTACAACTACGACCTCCAGAAGGACTACCGCCTCCGCGGCGAGCGATGGGAGTTGTACGGCGAGCTCCGCGTCGAAACCCAAAAACAGTTCGTCCACCCGGCGTTGAACTACGCCAACCACGAGTCCGCGGAGTTCCTGTTCGTCGGTCGCTGCGAGCGACCGACACGCGCGGAACTCGACCGTCTCGTCGACCTCGGCCACGAGCTCGCCGACGAGCGGATCGACCCCAACGAGGAACACTACGGCACCGACATCACGTTCGTTCTCATCGCCAACGAGATTCCCGACGCGGTCGAAACCCACGTTGCGGGCTTTCGGGAGCGAACTCTCCTGAAGTTCGGCTACTACGGCCACTACGACATCAACCTCGTGGTCGTCGACCCCGATTCGGAACGCTGTGTGGCCAGCGAGGTCGCGGATGTCGCCGCAGCGTTTCGGCTGTGGGCCGAGCTGAGCCAGCCCGAAGAGGGGGTTTTGTCACGCTTTGCCAGACGCTTTTGGCGGTGATCTGGGCGAAAACAACACGAAAAAAGTGCAGTTAGTCGTCGCTCGGCTCGGCGGTCGCCCTCGATCCACCCGAGCGGACCGTTCTGATGTTGTTGTACCCCAACCGAACCAGCGCGAGCGCCAGCGTAATCAGCACGAGGCCGAGGAGCATCTGGACGCTCGAGGAGATGATCGTTTCGAGACCGAGTGGCTCTTCGAGTCCACCAGTGAAGTGGAGATAGAGGTTCGAATAGAGGTTCTCGTAGAAGACGAGCCACGACAGCCCGAGCACGGTGATCGTCACCATCACCGCCATCGGGACGCCAGTCGAGACGAGCTGTTTGGTGTCGTCCCAGTTGGCCAGCCAGATCGTCCCCGTCAGCAGGGCAAGCGCCGCGAGCAGTTGGTTGGCACCGCCGAACAGCGCCCACAGCGTCACCCACTGCCCGGAGATGACCAGCAGGTAGGCCGGAATGATCTGGATGATGGGATTGGTGTACCGGCCGCGGGCGATCGAGCCGATGTCGAGGTTGAGGCCCGTATCGGTCGTCCCCGCAGGCAGGCCGACGATCTCTTCCATCATGTATCGGCCGAGCCTGACAGCGGTATCAGTCGAGGTAAGGAGGAAGCTCACGAGCACGAGCGCCATGAACACAGCCCCGACGGCCTCCGGGATGCCGAGGCTCGTGAGGATGATCCCGCCGCCAGCGGCGAAGTTCGGGAGTGCGCCGCCGATGCCGCCAGCGGCGGCGTCACCGGCGAAGCCAGCGACCGCCAGCGTCGACAGCGCCAGTGCAGCGAGGAGTCCTTCGCCGAGCATCCCCCCGTACCCGATCAGGCGAGCGTCGGTCTCCTTGTCGAGTTGTTTGGCGGTCGTTCCCGACGAGACCAGCGAGTGAAAGCCACTGATCGTCCCGCAGGCGATCGTAATAAACAACATCGGGAACAGCGGGAGGACGACGCCTTCGACGCCCCAGAAGCCTTCGAACGCGCCGATCGACGAATCGATCACCAGCGGGTCGGCAGAGGTTCCAAAGAACGTCCCGGCGACGATCGCGATGATCGCCCCTCCGACGCCAGCGTACAGCAGGAAAGACGAGAGATAGTCCCGCGGCTGGAGCAACATCCAGACGGGGAGTGCGCTGGCGATCGCAGCGTATATCATGACGACTGGAACCCACGCGGCGACATTTCCGCCGCCGAGTTGAGCCGCCCCGGGTATCCACGCGCCGCTACCGCCGAGAAGGACGGTCACTCCGATGTCGGCCGCACGGTCGGCTGTCGGCTCAAACAGTGCGATCGGGTATTCGATGCCAACCCAGATAGTTCCGAACACGGCGATGACGAACAGGATCGTCCCCGGAATGAACGGCCCGTTGAGTTGGTAGAGATAGATTCCAAAAACGAACGCCAACAGGATGTATATCAACGATGAGGTCGCCACCTCTGGGTAGCTGTTAAACACGATCCCGACGACCAGCGCGAAGACGGCCACTACGAGCATGATCGTTAAAAAGGCGAACCACAGTAGCATGTTCTTACCGTTCTCGCCGACGTACTCGCCGACGATGTAGCCGATCGATTTCCCCTCGTGGCGGAGCGAGCCAGTCAACGACACGAAGTCGTGGACCGCACCCATCAGCGGATTGCCGATGGCGATCCACAGCAGCGCGGGCACCCACCCCCAGACGGCTCCGGCGGTGATCGGCCCCACAATCGGCGCGCCGCCAGCAATGCTTGAAAAGTGATGGCCCAACAGGACCGGCTTTTTCGAGGGGACGTACTCTTGGCCGTCCTCATGTTTGTGGGCTGGCGTTTCTGCGTCCTCTTCGAGCCCGATGAACTGTGCGAGATACCGCGAGTACCACATGTACCCGACGGTGAACGTTACTAACACGGCCGCCATTATCCAGATTATCTGAGTCATGCTACTATCTCTATTATTATAGATGAACAATCCCTATTTAATGTTGTACTTATAATTTTGATATATATTAACACCAAAGAAAGCAGGCTGCTGGCCGATAGTCCAGCTGTGGGTTACGTCGAGATCCCGTACCGCGGGTGGCTCGGGTCGACCATGTACTGTCGCTCGCGGCGGTTGATCGCGTCGATCCGTGCTATGTCCTCCTCGCGTAGTTCCCAGTCGGTGACCGCAAGGTTCGATTCGATATGGGCTGGCGTGGTCGACCGCGGGATCGTGGCGATTCCCTGCTGGACCTGCCACCGGATGACGATCTGGGCCGGGGTTTTGTCGTATGCCTCGGCCAGTTCCTGAACAACGGGGTCATCGAACACCTTCGTGCGTGCCAACGGCGCGGCTGCGGTGAGAAGCAGGTCGGTCTCCTCGGCGTACGCCCGGAGTTCGGGCTGTGTGAACCACGGGTGGAACTCGACCTGATTCGTCGCGATTGGGACCTCGCTGATGTGTCGGGCGAACCGGAGCTGATAGGGGCTGAAGTTGCTGACACCGATGTTCCGGACCAGTCCTTCCTCGACCAATCCCGCCATCGCTGACAGTGTCTCTCGAAGCGAGATGGCCGGGTTCGGCCAGTGAATCAGGTAGAGATCAAGGGAGTCGACGCCTAATCGCTCGATGGAATCACGGCATGCCTCGAAGACCGACTCGTAGTGGAGGTGTTTGGGGAGGATCTTCGAGGTGAGAAACAGTTCCTCGCGGTCGTACTCTGCGATCGCCTCGCCGACCTCGCGTTCGTTGCCGTACCCCTCAGCGCAGTCGACGTGGCGATAACCCGCCTCAAGGGCGGTCCGGACCGCCTCGCTGGTAGCCTGTGGGTCGATGTCGTAGGTGCCGAAGCCGACCAGTGGCATCTCGTCACCGCTCGGGAGCGTTCGTGTCGGAACGGTCGTCATATCCCCAGTCGACGCGGCAGTCGCTTGAGTATGGGGGGTAAAAACCGGACCACACGGCGGCCCAGCTACGCCAGCTCGTGGTAGGTGATCGCTTCGGTGCCCGACTGCTCGGTGTCGAGCGTGGCGACGTGAAAGTCGTCGTCAGAGCCGGGGATCGGCAGCCCGCCGGGGTTGACCCGGACGGTGCCGTCGCGGGCTTCGAGCGCGCGCTCGTGGGTATGGCCGTGAAGGACGTAGTCGTACTCGCCGGAGTCGACTAGTGCCTCCCGAAGCAGTTTGTTGGTGCCGTGGTAGACCGCGATCGAGACGCCGTCGATGGTGAGCCGCCCACACTCTCCCATGTAGGTGCCGAACTCCTCGACGGTGTTTGCGAGTGCCCACTCGCCGTCATTGTTCCCCCGTACCGCGTAAAAGTCGAAGGAGTCGCTGTCGAAAGGGGTCGCCGAAAACGGGGCGACGATGTCGCCGCAGTGGATGACGCGGTCGACGCCTTCGGATTCGAACAGCCAGACGGCCTGTTCGACGTGGTCCAGATTGTCGTGCGTATCGGAGACGATGCCGAGTTTCATGGATAGGGAGTCGTGGTCGACTCCCAAGAAAGTAGTCGACTGGGTGTTGATTCAAGCGTTATTTTGTGGCTGTGTTTGATATACACTCTACCGCCAGACACTGTAGCAGACGGTGGCATATGTGAATCCACAAGTACATCGGGTGTTATTCCGGAAGTTCGGGGAACTGGCGTTCTACATATGGTCCGAGAGGGTCCGAATCCGCCCACAGTGCTTCGAAGAGGTCGCGTCCGAACTGGACCGCTGTGTCGGTCTCCGAGACGAAGATGGCGGTGGTGTCAGTGACCGATCCGCGTTCGGACGGCTCGGGTGGGCTGTTTCCACCGTGGTGGTTCGTCGACCCCTCGCTCAGCCTCGGTAGTTCGAACTTGAGTTTCTCATCGGTGACGACCGACGCGAACTGGCACTCCGTCAGTCGGATGCTTGCAGGGTCTAGCTCGGTCACTTCCTCGCGGTGACCGTCCGTGTACCGCTGGAGGCTGACATCGATTGCCTCCCGGGTTACCAGCAAACGCGTCTCGGGGTGTGTCGGGATGGCCTCCTGATGTCGACGTGAGTAGTACGGTGTCGTCAGCTCACAGGCGTCGGCCGATTCGATCATGCTGATGGCGACATCCTCGGACCGGTTGGGGTCTTGGGGTGTATCGCGGACGATTTCGTACTCGTCGATCTCCGGGAGTCGTCGACGGAACCGCGCTGGAATGACGTCGATCCGATGGTGCTTCCAGAACGCCGGGTCCGTCGCGAGGAACGCCTCCGAAGCCTGCCAGGCCGAGATGCTGTCGGCAACAAGGTGTCCGTGCGCAGTGAGCTCCCACCCCCTGCCGCACTCGGTGAGCAGACCACGATCTCTGAGCGTCGACAGCGCGTCGTAGACCGCGGAGTCGCTCGCATCGATTCCGGACAGCAGCGCGTCGGTCGATGTCGTACTTTCAGACACCCGACGCACGATCTCCGTCCGTACTGACGACGTGAGGACGAACTCGTTTGGCGACTGGGACGGCATTCGTCCCTCTAGCCATAGTCATCACACT
>SDGW01000501.1_pt1 | contig 17263 bp, 24 predicted proteins | sample 2873831 | NCBI WGS metagenome assembly SDGW01 (sample SAMN08132700, study PRJNA421101) | hypersaline lake metagenome | isolation source: celular fraction 0.22 microns magnesium sulfate-rich crust from ephemeral... | place: Spain: Penahueca Lagoon, Toledo | collected 2011-07
CCATCCGAAGCGCCCGCGGCGGCAGCCTTTTATCGGCGGGACGACTGGTTGGTAAACGATGACACTTGCCGACCGAATCGGGGCGTTCCGCGAGGTGGTCGAGGAGTGGCTCCACGGTATCTACCACGGGATGATAGAGCACCCCGCCTTCGAGCTCATCGAGAAGGAGGCCGAGGACACCGACGACGCGTTCATGTTCGCGTGCTTCGCCGACGCGTTCGGCATTCCGAGTCCGGTGTCGTACTACACCGTGGAACTCCTGCCCTACCTCGCCGACGACTTCGAGGGATGGGAACGCCGGATGTGGGACCGCGGAACGCTACTCGAACGCAAGGGCGAACAGTACCACGTCCACTGATGGAGAAATTTGTCTTCTACGGCGGGAAGGGCGGCGTCGGCAAGACGACCGTCTCGTCCGCCTACGCGCTGACGTCTGCGCGAGCGGGCCTCCGGACGCTGCTGGTCTCGACCGACCCGGCCCACAGCACCTCCGACGTGTTCGACCAGTCGTTCGACGACGACCCCCGACAGGTCGAGGACGAGAACCTCTGGGTGATGGAGATCGACCCCGAGGAGGAGGTGGACGACCACATGCAGGAGATCAGGCGGCGGATGAGCGACCAGGTGAGCGTGGGCATCGTGAACGAGATCGACCGCCAGATAGAGCTCGCCCACAGGACCCCCGGCGCGTACGAGGCCGCGCTGTTCGACCGGTTCATCGAGGTGATGCAGAACAGCGAGGAGTACGACCGGGTCGTCTTCGACACGTCGCCGACCGGCGGCACCCTCCGACTGCTCTCGCTCCCCGAGTTCCTCGGCGACTGGATCGACCGCCTCGTCAAGAAGCGGACCAAGAGCATCGACCTGTTCGAGAAGGCCGCCATCGGCGAACGGGAGGCCCGGCGAAAGCTGGAGACCGACCCCATCGTCGGACACCTCCAGCGGCGCAAGGAGAAGTTCGAGTTCGCGCGCGAGACGCTCCGCAACGACGCCGCCTTCTTCCTCGTGATGAACCCCGACGAACTCTCGATTCGGGAGACAGACCGCGCGGTCGCGAGCCTGCGAGAGTACGGACTCGGGGTCGACGGCCTCGTCGTCAACAGGGTGACGCCGGAGCCCGACGACGACGACCGCGGTCGGGGCGGCCGGTACCTCCGCGACCGCGTCGCCACCGAGCGCGAGCGCATCGAGCGCATCCGCGAGCAGTTCGACCAGCCCGTCGTCGCCGTCGTCGAGAGCCGGGTCGAAGAGGTGAAAGGCGACCTGCTGGACGACGTGGCGTCCGAACTCGGCGTCGAGGTCGAGCGCGAGCCGCCGCGAGCGTGAGCTCGGTCCGCGCACCCCGTCCTCCACCGAGCGCCCGGACCGTTCCTCGAAGGCGACCCGTTCGGAGCAGCCGAAACGGCACGGACTCCGCCGGGTTGTTTTTGTCCAGTTACGTTCCGCTGTATCGATAACTGATAGGCATAATCGTACGAACAGGATTTTTTGGAACTTCTGGCGGCGGATATAAGCTAATATTTATGATGACCTTTTTCGTTATGTTGGTACGAGGTAACAACTCATGGTACAGGTAATGTGGATGGCGGTCGCGGCACTGGTAACGTTCACGGCGGGGTACCTCGGCTACTCGAAGTACCTGGCCCGGTTCGTCGAACTGGACGAGGAGCGCGAGACACCTGCGCACAAGTACGACGACGGCCAGGAGTACGTCCCGTCGAAGAAACCGGTGCTGTTGGGGCACCACTATTCGAGCATCGCCGGCGGCGCACCCATCGCGGGTCCGATAACGGCGGCGGCGGCGTTCGGCTGGTTGCCGGCGGTGATCTGGGTCGCCGTCGGGAATCCGCTGTTCGGCGCGGTCCACGACTTCATGTCGCTGTCCTCGAGCGTCCGTCACGACGGGAAGTCGATCGGGTACATCATCGGGGAGTACGTCGGCGAGAGCGGCAAGAACATGCTGCTGTGGTTCGCGTACCTGACCATCATCCTCGTGATAGCGGCGTTCGCGTACCTCATCGGGCTGGTGTTCGACGCGTTCCCGTGGACGGCGACCGCGTCGATCATCTACATCGCGCTGGCGGTCGCGTTCGGGGTGTACCTCTACCAGCTCGACCTGCCGTTCCTGCCCGGCGCGGTGGCGTTCGTCGCGCTCGTGTTCGGCGGCGTGTGGGTCGGGTTGGAGTACCCCGTCGCGCTGTTCGCGCGGTCTAACCTGCCCGCAGACACCATCGTCCTCTTCGGTCAGGGCGGCGGCTGGCTCCCGCTCGCGGAGGCGGCCAACCCGAACATGGCCGGCTGGGTGCTCGTGACCGTGCTGTACGCGTTCGGCGCGAGCGTCCTGCCGGTGTGGGTGCTGCTCCAGCCGCGGGACTTCCTCACGTCGAGCCTGCTGTACACCGGCGTCGGGGGCATGATCCTCGCGGCCATCGTCGGCACGCTCCTCGGATTCGGCGGTACCACCGTCAACGTGCCCTCCGCGGGCATCGAGGGCGTCGAGGTGGCGTCGCTGACCACGCAGATTCCGATGTACACCGGGTTCATCCACTCGGAACTCGGGCCGCTGTTCCCGTTCCTGTTCGTGACCATCGCGTGCGGAACCATCAGCGGCTTCCACTCGCTGGTCTCCTCGGGCACCACCGCCAAGCAGCTGAACAGGGAGACCGACGCCCGGCTCATCGGCTACGGCGGGATGCTCGGTGAAGGACTCCTCGCCATCACGGCCATCATCGCTGTCTCCATCATCGCGGGCGGCACCGACTCGCTGAGTTCCGCGCTGGTGACGTTCCCGGCGGGCGGCGGCGCGCTCCTGTCCGTGTTCGGTCTCGGCATCACCGCCGCGGCCACGTTCGTCGGACTGGTGTTCGTCAGCTTCCTCCTGACGAGTACCGACACCGCGATGCGGCTCGGTCGGTACATGATGGAGGAGATCGTCGGCACCCCCGAGACCTCGACGCAGGAGACCATCACCAACCGATACGTGAACGCCGCCGTGCTCTCGCTGACCGGCTACCTGCTGGTCGCGAGCGGTACGTGGTCGAACATCTGGCCGCTGTTCGGCGGGGCGAACCAGTCGCTGGCCGCGCTCGCGCTCCTCGTGGCGACCATCTGGCTCGCCAACTGGGACGACAACAAGCAGCTCGTGAGTACCGGCGTCCCGCTGGTGTTCATGCTCGGCGTGACGGTGATCGCGCTGCTCTGGATCGGCATCTACCGGAACCCGACGACCATCATGGCGGGCGAAGCGGGCAGTACCTTCGCGACGGTCTCGCTCGTGCTCCAGAGCGTCATCGCGCTGGTGCTCGTCGGACTCATCGTCCAGCTCGTGCGGCTCGGCATCGGAAACATCCGCGACGCGCGACAGGGCCTCGACCGCGAGGCCGTCACCGGAGGGCCGTCCGACGACTAGCCGAAAAACCGGTCGAGAAGTCCGCTCGACTCCTCGGTTTCGTCGAGCGACTCCCACAATCTGAACGCCGCCGCCACATCCGCTTCCTCGCTTTCGACCGTCTGTTCCTCCTCCGGCGCGACGACGACGAGGTTCACCTCGTAATCGCCGTAGTAACCGAACTTCAGGAGCGTCCGGTCCCGGAATCCGGAGACGAACGACCGAACGTCGTCGGGAATTTCGGGCGCGACCACGACGAAGGTGAAGTCGGTGCCGAAGTGCTGCTCGTCGGCGTCGATCCACTCGTCGGCGAGTTCGTGGCCGAGGTCGACCATCGATTCGAGGTCGGTCGGCGAGACGCTGTCCGCGCGCCTGACGAACAGGTGCTCGCGCTTCTCGTGGTTGCCGTAGTTGAGCGCCGCGTGGAACAGTTGCTTCTGGGACTCGATTCGCATCTCGCCGTACATCTCGAACGCCCGCCCCCGGACGCGGAACTCCCGTTCGAGGTCGAAGCTGAACATCAGGCGGTCGCTCACCCGGTCGAGGTACTCGTCGTCCCACTCGGGCACGTCGTCGGGGACGGCCTCCTCGGGGACGGTCTCTCCCCCGACTGTAACCTCCTCCGAGTCGGTCGGCTCTGGCGCGCCGTCGCTCATGCGTTCGGTTCGTAGGCGTGCACGTCGTCCACGGACGGTGCGCCGAGGACGAGCGTCCGGACCGACTCGTCGGCGTCTTCGGGGACGAACGCGCGCTGGGGACTGTCGGGTTCCACGACGAACAGGTGGCCCTCGGGGACGACCTGCTCGCCCTCGGGCGTCTCGACGTGGAGTCGGCCCGCCTCGACGTAGAATACCTCCTCTTGGTGGTCGTGGTAGTGGTACGCCAGCGGAATCGCCTCCCCCGGTTCGACCGTCTCCGGGTCGATGACGTGGTATCCCATGTGAGACCACAGTCCACAGTGAGTTAAATACCCTCGGACGGCGGCAGTGGCGAACGACGGTTCGGACGATTTTTCGCCGGGCCGCCGAAACCTTAATAATCCAGACACCCAATCACCGTGCAAGACCGACTCATGGACGACAAACAAACCGAAGCGTGCGGCCGGTGTTCGATGACCTCCGTCGTCTCGATGACGGAGGAGGACGGCGACCGAACCGGACGCAACCCCTTCGACGACGAGCGCATCGAGGTGTCCGAATCCGAGATGCAGACCGCCAACCGCCACGTGGTCTGGCTCGGACGGCTCAAGCACAAGTTGGACGAGGTCGCGACTCGACTGACCTACGGTCGATGATGGCACGATGCACGGTATCGTCAGACGCGCGTCGGCGTCGCCCGACAAGCGTATAACAGAGCCAACCTAGGGAAACTACCAATGGAAGAGAGCGTTTCGGGCTTCAAGCTCCGCGGCACGTGGGGCGACATCGTCGAGCACGGCGAGCGAATCACCGAAGCCCTCCGCGAGGCTGGCGTCTCCGGCGACGCCTACGACGAGTGGGAGGAGTGGCGACCCAAGCACCACGAGCGACTCGGCGAGGACGTCTCGGAAAAGACCGCCGAGCAGGCCTCCGTCGGCGAGGGCGAAGGCGAGAAGAAAGGCAAGGCACCCGACGACGACCTGAAGACTGCGGGCGAGAAGATAAGCGAGTCCTACGAGAAGTTAGAGGACGAGGAGACCGACGAGGCGGTCAGCAAGTGGCAGGACTCGGTGAGCTACGTCGCGCGCGCCGCCGACTCCGCGAGTCGGAAGGCGCTCCGGAAGGTCGAAGACACGGTGTACCAGAAGGTGATGACCAGACTCGCGCCCTACTACTTCGACAACGACCTCATCAGCGCCAACGTCCAGCAGGTCGGTCGCGGCGACGACGAGGAGTTGTTCGTCTTCGAGGTCAACGTCAACGACGACGAGTTGAAACAGACGGTCAGCGAGAAGTTGGCCGACTACGAGAACGAGGTCTCCCGCTGGCACGTCGACACCGAGAAGCGTACCGACACCGCCGAGGCCGCCGAGGGCGTCGAAGCGCCCGACGAACCCGAAGAACCCCACTCGAAGACGACGTAGCGCGAGCCGAAACCGACCGGCTGGGACGGGCGGTCCGAGGCCCAAGCCGGTACACTATTTTATCGTCGGCGAAAGGGTCCGGTATGGTCGGGACCGGCGTCGTGACATTGGTAATCGCAGCTCTCGCCAGTCTGTTCATGGCGTGGGCCATCGGGGCGGGGTCGTCCGGCTCGACGCCCTTCGCGCCCGCGGTCGGCGCGAACGCAATCTCGGTGATGCGGGCCGGGTTCTTCGTCGGCCTTCTCGGATTCTTCGGTGCCGTGTTGCAGGGCGCGAACGTCTCGGAAGCGGTCGGCACGGAACTCATCGGCGGCGTCCAGTTGACCGCCATCGCGGCGACGACCGGCCTGCTGGTCGCGGCCGTGCTGGTCGCCATCGGCGTGTTCACCGGCTACCCCATCGCCACCGCGTTCACCGTGACGGGGGCCATCGTCGGCGTCGGACTGGCGATGGGCGGCGACCCGGCGTGGGCGAAGTACCGCCAGATTTCGGCGCTGTGGGTTCTCACGCCCTTCGTCGGGAGTTCCATCGCCTACACCACCGCGAAGCTCCTGCGCTCGGAGCGAACCTCCGAGGAGGTCGTCATTCCCCTCCTCGGGGCGCTCGTCGGGCTCATCGTCGCCAACGTGAAGTTCGTCGTCCTCGGGCCGCCGGACGTGAGCCAGTCCGTCGCCGAGACAGCGGGCGACGCGCTGGCGCTTCCCCCGGTCGCTGGCGTCGAGACGGGCACCGTCGTCGTCTCGCTCGCGATAGCTGGCGTCGTCGCCGGACTCCTCGCGTGGGACGTGCGCCGGAGCTTGGCGGCCGGACAGCGCCACTTTCTGTTGGCGCTCGGAAGCCTCGTCGCCTTCTCGGCGGGCGGGTCGCAGGTCGGCCTCGCCATCGGCCCGCTGGTGCCGCTGTTGGACCCCTTCGAGATTCCGCTCGTGCCGGTGCTGGTCGGGGGCGGCCTCGGTCTGCTGGCCGGGTCGTGGACCGGCGCGCCCCGACTGATAAAGGCGCTCGCGCAGGACTACTCGGCGCTGGGTCCCCGTCGCTCCATCGCGGCGCTCATCCCCTCGTTCGCCATCGCGCAGGCAGCCGTCTTCTTCGGCATCCCCGTCTCGTTCAACGAGATTATCGTCAGCGCAATCATCGGGAGCGGGTACGCCGCCGAGGGCGGCGGCGTGAGTCGGTCGAAGATGGGCTACACCGTGCTGGCGTGGCTCGCGTCGCTCGTCCTTGCTATCGGCGTCGGGTACGGCGCCTTCACTGCGATACGTAGCGTCTCGTAGCCGCTAATTAGCTTCCCAATTAGTTTATTGTACTCTGGTTCGTACGCCTATCTGCCATGAGCAAGAGCGACGAGACGACGGTGAACGAGAGTTTCTCCGTCACGGTCCCCGCGGCGATTCGGAAGCAGTTGGACCTCGAACCGGGTGACAAAATTCGGTGGACTGCGACCGAGGAAGGAGAGTTGTCGGTCGAGGTCATACAGCAACGGTACGGTGTCTTAGAGAGCGTCGAACCTGTCGATATGGGAGCAACGGACGCTGTCGAAGCCGAAAAAGAGTTCGGAGCCGAGTGATGGCAGTCGCACTTCTCGACACGAACGTTCTATTCGGATTCAGAAGTAAGTACGACCAGTATCACGAACCAGCGACCGAGATTTTGACCGGGATAGACGCTGGAGAACTCCCGACTGCCCGAGTTACGAACTACATCGTCGCCGAATCGCTGAGTCTTATCGGCGAGCGAGCGACACAGGCGGTCGCTACCGAAACCCTCGATTTTCTCGTCGAGGGGTCAGGATTCGATATCGACCACGCGACGAGGAGCGATTTCACGTCCGGGCAAGCCCTCTTCCGTCAGTATCTGAATCTCACGTTCGTAGACGCGACGACAGTGGCGTACATGCAACGAGAGGACATCGAGTACATCTACAGCTTTGACGACGATTTCGACACCGTAGACGGAGTGACGCGGCTCGACACGGCTGTCAATCCCTTCGCGTGAGCCGGAAGAAGAGAAGTGACCCCGTGCTGGGGTGGATGGGGTCGCTCGTGTTGGCGGTTTGGGTAGCCTACGACACGTTCGTCGTGATAGACAGCGTACTCGGCTAATTAGCGCCCGCTTAGCGTATCACACTCCAGTTCGTCGCTACCCGTCGCACGCGAAAGCGACGTGACGACGCCGAGCGAGGAGACGAAGAAAGCGTAGTAATCCGTCAGTCCTGCTATTCAGGGCGTTGTACCAGAAAATAAAGACCGACACCGAGTAACACTAGCGGCACCCCTACGATCAGTACAGTCCCGACAGTGCCAGCGTTAGCGGTCATTGCACCACTCAGGAGGACCAACAGTAGCAACGGTACTGAAACGATAATCAAGCCACCGGCGACTAGTCTTCCAAAATGGTTCGAGTTCTGAATTTTCATAGGACTATGATAGCATCGGATCTCCGTAGAAATAAATTTTCCGTGGTCGTAGGCACCTACTTAGGGCGTTCGGCCGAGTTACATGTCGCCGAAGTCGCCATCGCTGTCGTAGGAGCCGTCGGCGTAAACGTCGTGTTCAATCCAGGGATAGGCAGCGTCGGTCTGCGTGCCCGCGAAACTCGATTGGAACTCACCCTGGGTCCAGAACTCGTAGCTGTATTCGCCCTGTCCACCTCGTTCCGTCTTGTCGATATGGCCTTTGAAGGACCAGAAGCTAGTGTGAAGTTCGCCCCAGCGCCGATTGTAGGGGTCCCCGGTGATCTCGCTTCCGTCGTAACACCACTCCGTTTCGAGGTGGTACGTCCATTGCTTACCCAGATAGCTCTTTCCGACGACCTTCGTGTGGACCTTCTTGCACCCAGAAGCCATCGTTCCGACGTCGGCTCCTTCGGAGCGCTGCTGCTCAACAGACAGTTCGTTAATTGCAGTCGCTCGTGCGAGGAGTTCGCGCTGTTCCTCGGTCAGTTGTTCGATTTGCTTGTCCGGGTTCGGTGAGTTCTCGATGCGGCGGATGAGCGCTTTGGCCCTCTTCTTTTCTTCGTCGCTCAGTTCCTCTACACCGTCATCTGCACGGACGAGCGTAGAGCCCACGGCGGGGACAGCAGCAAGACCACCGATTGCTTTCAGGGCACTCCGACGACTAAGCTCCGCCTCGTAGCTTTCGTCTTCGGACATAGCAATTGAATTTTTCTTGTAGACCCATATTAATTTTTGGATATTTTTGTGTTTATATATTTATCCTATATAATTATTATAATTTTACTATATTTACTATAATAGGCGAGGCGCAATTGCGTATTCAATTGTCGTATGCGCCGGTACGTTAGTGTGACGTCCAGAGTCTGAAACCGCCGGTAGTAAACAATACGATTTTGGGTGACAGAAATTATGCTAAAGTGTTTAGAGGTCCGTCCAATCGGATCGGCATCAACCGTTGGCGAGACGAACGCCGTCGAAATCGAGAACCAGTTCGGTGGAGTAGAACAGTCCAACGACGAAGACTCTTAACCTTCCGTCTCGACGCCTTCTTCCAACTCCGTGCTCGACTCGCCCTTGCTCTCGGCGAGTTCCTCGTCGTCCAGTTTCGTCACGCGCGCCTTCATGATGCGAGTGTTCTCGACCTGTTCGACGTGGAGGCGCACGCCGTCGTAGGTGATGTCCTCGCCCTCCTCGACGAGTCGGCCCGCGCGGTTGAAGATGAACCCGGCGATGGTCTCGAACTCCTCGCCCTCCGGGAGTTCGATGTCCAGCGCCTCGTTGACCTCGTCGATGTTGAGTTCGCCCCGGACGATGATGGTCTCGTCGTCCACGTACTCGATGGGTTCCTCCTCTTCGCCTTCGAGGATGTCGCCGACGATCTCCTCGACCATGTCCTCCATCGTCACCAGCCCCTCGGTGGTGCCGAACTCGTCGATGACGATGACCATCTGCATCCGGTTCTCGCGCATCTCCGTCAGGAGTTCGTCCACGTTCTTGCTCTCGGGGACGTGGAGGGTCGGCTGGATGACGTCTTCGAGGGCGAGTTCGTCGCGCTCGCCGTAGGTGTCCTCTCGGACTAAATCGCGGATGTGGATGACGCCGATGACGTTGTCGAGGCTCTCCTCGTAGACGGGGACGCGCTCGTGGCCGCTCTGGACCAGCGTCTCGATTGCCTCCTCGACGCTCGCGGTCTTGGGCACCGCGGTCATGTCGAGCCGAGGAGTCATCACCTCCTTGGCGATGGTGTTGTTGAACCGGAAGATGCGCTGGAGCATCTCTCGCTCGTCCTCCTCGATGACGCCCTCGCGCTCGCCGGTCTCGATCATGTTCTGAATCTCGTCGCGGGTGACGTAGGAGGTCTCGATGGCCGAGCGACCGCCCGTGACCTTGTTGACGAGGCGCGTCAGGTAGTCGAACAGGACGACCAGTGGGAGGAGGACGTACTCCGAAATCTTCAGCGGGCGGGCGATGCGGAGCGCCCACGACTCGGTGTTCTCGACGGCGTAGGACTTCGGCGCGCTCTCGCCGAACAGCAGGACCAGCGAGGTGATTCCGAACGTCGAGATGAGGACGGCCGCGCCCGCGCTCTCGACGTAGATGCCGACGAGCGCCGTCGCTATCGAGGACATCGCGATGTTGACGAGGTTGTTACCGACGAGAATCGTCACCAACAGGCGATGGGGGTCGGATTTGAGTTGGGCGACCGCCTCCGAGCCGGGGACGCCGTCTTCCATGAGCGCGTCGACGCGGTGCTTGGCGAGCGAGAACATGGCGATTTCCGAAGAGGAGAAAAAGCCCGACAGCGCGATGAGGACGACGATAGCCAAGGCTCCAAGAACCGTAATCTGCCCTTCGTTGAGGCCGACACCGAGGACGTTTGCCAGCGGAACGGCACCGACAGACGAGGCGGTGAGTATCGGAAGTGACACCATTCAACAACTCACCTTGAGAGTCGGAAGGATTAACTCTTTATTCTTTTCCCGAGGAGCGACGCCGGACTGCCGCGAGCGAAGACCTTACCACCGACTCAGACGAACGGTCGGACATGAGTCAGTCAGCGTCCGGCGGTTCGGGGATTACGCTGTATCGCTTGGAGGCGTGTCCGTTCTGCGAGCGCGTGGTCCGAACGCTACAGGAGTACGACCTCGACTACCGGTCGCGCTTCGTAGAGCCGATGCACAGCGACCGCAACGTCGTCAAGCGCATCTCGGGCAAGCGAACCGTCCCGGCAATCGTGGACGAGAACACGGGCGTCACGATGAGCGAGAGCGCCAACATCGTGGAGTACTTGGAGAACACCTACGGCGAGGAGACCCGAACGGACGGCGGCGAGGCGCACGCAGACGCCGAAGGAGGTGACGCCTGATGGTGGATTTCGAGGTCGTGACCCTTCCCGACACCGACCACGTAGACGCGGGCGACACCGCGCCCGACTTCACCCGGCCGCTGGTCAACGACGAGTACTGGGAGGACGCCGCCCTCTCGGAGTTGACCGCCGAGGGACCGGTCCTGCTGGTCTTCTTCACGATGGACGGGGCGTTCCCCGCGACGTACATGTGGAACGAAATTCGAGACAGAGAGTGGGAAGCGGACGGCGACCTCACAATCGTCGGCCTCTCCATCTCGGACCCCTACGCTCACAAGCAACTCATCGAGGAGCGCGGGATGGACTACCGACTCTTCTCGGACCCGCAGAACGGCGTCGCCGAGGAGTACGGTATCGGCCACGACTTGGACGGAATGGCTGGCGTGAGCGAACCCCGACCCGCCGTGTTCCTGCTGGACGACGAGCGCACCGTCGAGTACGCGTGGGTGGCCGACGAGTGGCCCGACTTCCCGGACTACGACGACGTCGAGGACGCCATCGAAGGGCTGTAGACCGGACGCACGCGTCTCCCGCCTCTTTCTCGGACGGTCGGGGAGTAGACGCATCGCTCCGAGAGCCTCGGAGCGAGATATCGCTTCCGGACGTCTCGAAGCGACGTGACTCTGCGCCCGGACGGCGTTCCGACGAACTTCTTTCGATACGTTCGCCGAGGAATTTAGTTTTCATCTTATCTAGAGTTAATTTTTAGTTGTTACAATAACTGTGTGAACTGTATGGACTTCGACAGACGGAGCTTCCTGAAAGCGAGTAGTGCGGCAATCGTCGGCGGAGCGACCCTCAGCGGGTCGGCTTCGGCGAGTCACGTCGGGGTCAGCGACCCGGTTATCTCGACGACTGACCTCAACATCCGCGAACAGCCCAGTACCAGCGCGAGCATCAAGGCGAGCGCGGACCAGTGGACTGGCGGCCACGTCGTGGACGGCCCCGAGAGCGCGGACGGCTACACGTGGTGGAAGGTCTCGTTCAACCAAGACAGCGACAACGGCCGCATCACCGGTTGGGTCGCGGAGGGCGACGCGTGGCTCGACGGCCCGACCGACTTCTCGTACCCCTGCTGGGGCTTCATCACCCAGACCGCCGCCGAGGACGGCGGTGCCATCGACATCGGCAACGACTACGGGACGCCGCTGGTCGCCGCGCGCGGCGGGACCGCCACTACCGGCTACGGCGACCGGTGTGGCTACTACGTCTCCATCGACCACGGCGGCGGCTGGACCAGCATCTACTGCCACATGCAGGAACGGTACGTCTCGAACGGACAGACGGTCTCGGAAGGCCAGCAGATCGGCGAGATGGGTAGCACGGGCAACTCGACCGGGCCGCACGTCCACTTCGCCATCCGGTACAACGGCGCGAATCAGGACATCCCCGGCTTCGACGGACAGGACCTCATCGCCGGCTCCGGCATCCCCAAGAGCTACCTGTAAGTCGGTTCCGGAATCGCCGATTATTTTTCGTATATATCGTCTGATTAGAATTAATTTAGTTTATAATTAATTTTATTATTGTGTATTTCATCTAGTGGAAAGAAGTCATGAAAGACGACAAAACCAGTAGACGTAATTTCCTGAAAGCGAGCGGCGCGGCAATCGCGGGGACGGCGGCCCTCTCGGGGTCCGCGGCCGCGGCGAAAGACTACAGTTACCTGACGCCGGTGTTCACGACATCGGACCTCAGCGTCCGGGAGAATCCGACGACGAGCGCGGCGCGGAAGGCGGTCGCCGCCGAGCGAACCGGCGGGCGAATCTACGAGGGCCCCGAGTCGGCCGACGGCTACAACTGGTGGAAAGTCCAGTTCTCCGGCGACGGAAACAACGGTCCGGTCACGGGCTGGGTCGCCGAAAACTGGCTGGCAGAGGCGAACTTCGCCTGTCCGATGACCGGCACCGTCACCTCGACGTACTGGGACACTCGCGACGGCGGCAGTCGGTATCACCGCGCGGTCGACTTCGCGGACGGCGGCGGCACGCCCGTCCACGCGGCCGCGGGCGGCACCACCGAACACCGCTACGACGAAGGCGGCTACGGGAACTGGCTCCTCATCTACCACGGCAACGGCTGGAAGACCGGCTACGGCCACCTGAGTTCGTTCAACGTCGGCGACGGCGTGTCGGTCAGCCGCGGCGACGTGGTAGCCTACGAGGGCGACACCGGCGCGGGAACCGGCCCGCACCTCGACTTCCAAGTGTGGGACCCCAACTGGGAGAAGAAACGCTCGTACTACGACGACGGTGACGCGGCCGTGCAGGGCACCGGCGTCCCGCGCGCGTTCTTCTAACCGGCGTCGGACCGCGAGCGCCGTCGGACGCTACGCTTTTTTCGACGGGTTCCCGAAGTAGCGACATGACCGACGAGTCGATAGCGGCGGCGGCGGACGCGATTCGCGGGGGCGAACTCGTCGTCTACCCGACCGAAACTGTGTACGGTCTCGGCGCGGACGCGCTGGACGAGGAGGCAATCGAACGCGTCTTCGAGGCGAAACGACGGGCGCGGGACAAGCCGATTTCGCTTGCAGTGCCGGACGTAGACGCGGCGCTGGAGTACGTCCGGGCGACCGAGCGCGAACGGCGGTTCATGCGCGAGTTCCTCCCCGGTCCCGTCACCGTCCTCTCCGAGAAGCGCGAGGAGGTTCCGGACGTGTTGACTGGCGGGCGCTCGCGCGTGGGAGTGCGCGTGCCCGACCACGAGGTCGCGCTCGCGCTCTTGGGCGAGACCGCACCCGTCACGGCCACGAGCGCGAACGTGAGCGGGCGGCCGAGCGCGACCCGCGTCGCCGACGTGGACGACGAAATTCGGGAGGCCGCGGCGGTCGTCGTTGACGGCGGCGAGACCGGTGGGACCGGAAGTACGGTCGTGAACGTCGCGGACGGGACCATCGTGCGCGAGGGGCCGAACGCCGACGAGGTGCGGGCGTGGCTCGACGCCGACGACGCGTCAGAAGCCGAGTAGCGACTTCAGCGACCGCGTTTTGACGCCGCACTCCGCACGATAGTCGCAGGCCCCGCACTTGGCGTCGTTCGTCAGGCGCGGCGGCGGGCCGTCGAGCGTCCGGGCGGCCTCGACGGCGGTCCGGTAGGCCGCTTTCCGACGCGTGCCGATGGAGATCTCGCGGATTACCCCGTGGGTCGGGTACTCCACGAACGCGCGTTCGACGGCCTCCTCGGTCTCCCACGAGAGCGCCTTCGCCGCGGCGACGAGTCGGACCGACTGGGGTTCCCAGACGCCCTGTTCCGGCGGGTCGCCGGTGAAGACCATCGCGGGCGTGAGCACGTCGAGCGACAGGACCTTGTGGACGATACCCCGACAGTCCTTGCCCTCGGTCAACCGCTCGCGGTCGCTCGGGTCTCGAAGCTCGGGCCACGCGGCGTCGAACCGCTGGCGAGCGCGGTCCAGATTCGACCGGAACTCGTCGGGCGCGACCGCGAGCGGGAGGGAGGCCACCTCGTCGCGGTCGGCCGCCAGCAGGTCACCGTAGCGGAAGGCGAGCTCCCGACGCTCGGTAACGTCGTCGGGGACCGGTATCTCGTCCTCGCGCCGCCGGTAGTACAACTTCCGCGGGCAGTACGCCGCGGTTTCGAGGTCGCTGAACGGAATCTTCGACACGAAATCGGTTCGTCCCGGCTTCGGAGATAAAGATTGGCTAACTATAGACTAGTCAAAGAAAGGAAAATATGTGTCTGGCCGACGAGCGGCCAGCGAGTCGCCCACTGCGAGCGACCGGCCGAGCGAAGCGCGGGCACGAGCGGACGCTCGGCTAGACTGCCGACAGCAGACGCTCGACTAAGCTACCAACTGGCGTCCGTGCGAGTGAAGCAAGCGCAGTTCACCGCGAGCAACGCGAGCGGACCAAGGAACCGTCGAAGGAGTGTCCGAACGGAGTGAGGACCGACTGAGGCGGTGACGCCGTGTCGTCGGGAACGAAGTAACCGACGGCTCGTCAGAGCTTGTCTCTGACGGTGTTTTTGGTCGAGCTTTTGTAAGGGCGGCGCGCTCGTGCGCCGCCCGCAGGAAAAGGTCGTCTCAGAAGGAAACGTTCGTCTCCATCCCCTCGGTCGCGTCGTCTAGCCCGTCCTCTTGGACGCTCTCGGTCATCCGGTCGGAGAGCTCACGGTCCTGCAGAACGTTCTCGAACTCGTTTCGGAACTGGTCGCTGACGGTGCGGCGCTGTCGTTTGGCCTCGACGACCCGGCGGTAGCGCCGGACCGTCGATTCGCTCACGTCGAGTTCTGCGGCACACTCGCTGGTCGTCGCGTCGTCTTCGAGGAGGTCCCGCAGTGCGTCCAACTCGAAGGGCGCGTCTTCGTCGGCGTCGCGCAGGAGGTGGAGGTCGATGCGGGCACGAGCGACCGTCTTGCCCAGCGAGGCGTCGCCCAACTCGCGGGCGATGTCGGCGTCCGAGTCGCCCGCGTAGAACCCCCGCACGACGGTCACCAACTCGTCGTCCGAGAGCGTCGTCGTGAAGTCGTAGCGGTCGCGCATCCGTCCGACGACCTCGGCCAACCGGTCGTCGATGGCCGCCTCCGAATCCAGCGACCCGTGGGTCTCGGCCTGCTGTTCGGTGACGGTGGATTCGTCGGTGACATCCATGAAGATGTCCCGGAGTTCCTCTGTCTTTTCGTCCATTAGTCTACGATGTGGGTGGGTCGTGGTGGGTATATAAAAACCTGTCGGCGAACGGGGACCACGCGAGCGTCGTCAACCGAAGCGCTCTTTCCGGTTGACGGACCAGAACCGGGTATGAGTACCGACACGGCCTCGGTCGAGTTAGTCGGCGAAGAAACCGCCGGAAACGTCGCCCGCGCGGCCCTGTTGGCCGCGCTCACGGGGGCGTTCGCCTACGTCTCGTTCCCGAATCCAGTCTCGCCAGCGCCGGTGAGTCTGCAAGTTCTCGGGGTCTTCCTCGCCGGACTGCTGCTGGGTCCCGTCTGGGGCGGCGTCTCGATGGCGCTGTACCTCGCCGCCGGAGCGGTCGGCGCGCCCGTCTTCGCTGGCGGGTCGGCCGGAGTCGCGGTGCTGTGGATTCAACCGACTAGCGGCTACCTCTGGTCGTACCCCGTCGCGGCGCTCGTCGTCGGAACGATAGCCCACGGCGGCCTCCGTCTCCGCGCGTCGGTGCCCCGCTCCATCCCGCGACTCGTCGGCGCGATGGTCGTCGGGACCGCCGTCATCTACGCCTTCGGCGTGGTCGTGATGTCGTTCGTCCTCGACATGACTCTCCAGAAGGCGTTCTTCGCGGGCGCGGCGGCGTTCATCCCGGCGGAGGCGTTCAAAATCGCGGCCGCTATCGGCGTCGTCCGGAGCGACCAAATCGTCGCCGAGTAGCGAGACGAAGGCGAGATAGGGACCGGAAAGAGAGACGACGACGAGATTCGATGATAGAGACCCGAAATCTGGTCCACCGATACGGCGCTGGCGACGCCAGCGGAAAGGGTGACGACGACAGTGACGACGGCGACGACCGCAGACCCGCCGCAGTCGATGGTATCTCGCTCCGTATCCCGGACGGCGAGTTCGTCCTGCTGGCTGGTCCGAACGGGTCGGGCAAGTCCACGCTCGTCCGGCACTTCAACGGTCTGCTGGACCCCGACGAGGGCGAAGTGCTTGTGGACGGCACGCCGGTCGCCGACGACCTCGTGGCGCCGCGACGAGCGAATCGACGAACTCTCGGGCGGCGAGCGCGAGCGCGTCGCCATCGCGGGCGCGCTGGCGATGGACCCCGACCACCTCGTGCTGGACGAACCGTTCACGGGACTGGACGCACCAGCGCGCGAGTCGGTGGTCGAGCAACTGCGCTCGCTCAAGGAGTCGGGCACCGGCGTCGTCCTCGTGACTCACGACCTCCGGGACGCCTTCGACCTCGCGGACCGAATCGTCGCGCTCGCGGACGGGCGGGTGGCCGTGGACGCCGCGCCCGCGGACGCCCGCGAGCGGCTTCCGGGCCTCGGGATTCGCGTGCCAGAGCGGGAGGGTCGCGAAGAACGGTGACGCTGAGTTACCGCCCCGGCGACTCGCTCGCCCATCGACTCGACCCCCGGAGCAAGTTGGCCTTTCAGGTCGCGTTCGCCCTCGCGGCGTTCGCCCACACGACTCCTCGGGGACTCGCCGCGCTGACCGCGCTCGTCCTCGCGGTTCTCGTCGGGTCGGGCCTGTCGGTCCGGACCGCGCTCGTCGAGTACCGGTTCGTCTTCCCGTTCCTCGTCGCGGGACCACTCTTTTCGGCGGCGACGCTCGGCCCGCCGTGGGTTCGCTGGCAGGCCGGGTTCGACACCCTGCTGGCCAGCTATCGCGTCGTCCTCGTCTTGCTGGTGAGCGCGGCGTACCTCCGGACGACGCCGGTCAGGGACTCGCGGGCCGCGATTCAGCGCCTCGTGCCGGGTAAGACCGGGCGACTCCTCGGGACGGGTGTCGGGTTCGTGTTCCGATTCCTGCCGGTCTTGCAGGCCGACCTCCGGCGGATTCGAGACGCCTCGG
>SDGW01000451.1_pt1 | contig 17233 bp, 17 predicted proteins | sample 2873831 | NCBI WGS metagenome assembly SDGW01 (sample SAMN08132700, study PRJNA421101) | hypersaline lake metagenome | isolation source: celular fraction 0.22 microns magnesium sulfate-rich crust from ephemeral... | place: Spain: Penahueca Lagoon, Toledo | collected 2011-07
GTATCATGACAGGGGTCTTCAGTCCCTGTGCGTAGTGTTTCATCTTCTCCTGCGTTCCACTCAGGATCCTATCGATGGAGTCCTGGAGAAGCTGTTCCCTCCTCTGTTTGTTGGGCTCGTTGACCGCCACTTTAAGCAGCTGAAGCGACTCGAGGAAGTCGTCGTTGTAGTCCTTCCAGGAACGCGTGTAGTTCTGAAGCGATTCTTCTATCCTGTTGTAGTTTCCGACTTCCAGATCCCAGAGGACGCCTTTCAGGTCGTCGGATATAGGGCCTTCAAGGTTCAATGCTGCGAACCTTATAGCTCCCTCAAGGTTGGGGGAGGAGCGAAGGTAGATAACCATGTAGAGTATGGAAAGTATCATCTCTCCGCTGCTGCGTATCACTTTGTTCTTCGCAGCATAGACCGGAACATAGTAGATGTAGACCCCAGACCCGAGAGACATGAAAGCCATCATGAACATTATGGAGGTCGGGACAAGCCCGATGAACATGTTTATCAGGAAGAGGAAGAACCAGAGGACGAAAGAAAGAAAACCTACGCCTACAGCAGCGGATAAAACCATTCCCGGAGTAATATCCCACCTGAGAAGTCTGAGCGGCGGAGTGAGCTTTTCCTGCGCTTCTTCTCCTGCGCTGAGATTGAGAAGACCTCCCATCTTGAAGCAGAGTTTTTCGTACCTCGTATTCTTCCTATGATCCTCTTCATCGCTCTGAAACTCCTGGTACTCGCGGGAATAACCTCTCTTGGATGTGCTATCGTAAGGAGGCATCTGGAGATCTCTGTCCAGATCGTCTACTATGTCCTTTACCCTTTCTTTCTCCTCTTCATCCATCCTGTTTCACCTCTTAATAGAGCAAAAATTGCGCATTTCATCGACTAAGCCTGCTGGTCCAGCCATTCCTTCCACCGGGCGAAGATCCTCTCCGGGTCCTGTTCGCCGTATTCCTCACCCACCTTCTGTGAGAGTATGTGGAACCTCTGGTTTGCCTCGACCACGAACTCTGCCTCTAAAAGCTCGTCGTTTCCGGTTTCCTCTGCTTTTTCAACTATAGCCTTCTTCATATCCTTTCTCAACTGGATGTTGTTCCAGACCGCCTCCCAGTTGTTCTTCCATTCACGTATGTTCTCTGCGATCCTGTTCAGGATAATGGACTCGCCGTTCAGAAGTTCGTCTGTCGGAACAAGCTCGTCCTTGTTGCTATCATAACGCATCAAATCGACGAACGCGTCCTCCTCCTGAGGATCGTCCGTCCACTCCTTCCTTACCTCGGTTATGCCCGTGACCCTTCTGTAGGTCTCCAGTCCGTCAGGACTCTTGATCTTGTTGACCGACACGATTATGTCCGTCGCCTTGAAGGACGTCCTCGGCACATCCAGGTCGTTCACAACTCTGTCGAACACCGAGTAGGCGTCCTCGCCGTGAATAGTTCCTCCGACGAAGTTCGCAACGGCTCCGACACGCATCGCCTCGTAAAGCGTCTTCGCCTCGTCGGAACGGACCTCCCCGATGACAAGGGCGGAGTCGCCCAGCCTGAGAGAAGTTCTTATCGCCTCCTCTGCCGGAAGCTCGTTCTCCACCTGAGTAATTACTGAACGGGACTTCATACTCTCTATATTATAACCTAAGTCCTTCATCTGGTCTGTCGGTAACTCGAGAGTGTCCTCTACCGTCACTATCCTGTGTTTCTTCATTATCTCCAGCATAGAAGCGGAAAGAAGCGATGTCTTACCTGCGCCACGTGTACCGGCGAAAAGAACCGATCTATTGCCGTCAACTATGAACGATAGAAGTCCGGCGCCGAGCGGGTTGATCATGTCGCTGTCGATGAAGAGAGGAAGCGTCCATGCCCTGGAACGGTGGCGTCTAAACGCGAACGCCAGTCCTTCCGGAGACAGGTTCTCCTGTATTATCGCAACTCTCGCTCGCCCTCCCGGAACCTCCGTGTCGGTGTCCAGAACCGGGTTGGCCTCGTCCAGAGGTCTCCCGGACTGTATACGGAAACGCGTAGCCCACGACTCCGCTTCCTCTCTTGTAGGTATGAGGTTGGTCTCACACTCCTCGTAGTCCTGGTGCTTGATGAATATAGGAGCGTTACCGATAGGAGAGTTGATGTACACGTCCTGGACCTTCGGATCGGAGAGGAGGAGTTCGAGAACACCGAGCCCTGACGTGTAACGGTTCAGTATGTTCGTAAGAGTCTCCATCTCGTCCCCGGAAAGCTGTATGTTCATCTGGTCGGCGATATCCCTAAGCATGTCCCTGCCGATGTTCTGGAACACCTCCCTCATCCTTTCAGGCCTTGCGAACTCCCCTGACTCCGGCTGGTGGGACGCCAGAAAACGTCTCGCGGCGTCCAGGAGCTTGTACTTCTCCTCCGGAAGGTTGAACTCCGGCGGGTTGACATGATAGACCGGCTGAACCTGGCCCGGTACCTCGTAGACCGTTACCTCAACATCCTCCCGTGACTCGTAACGGTCGATCTCCTCCCCTCTCTCCGGAGGAAGAGACATGAACTTCGTAAGCATGAAGTTAGGCCTCACCAGAGGATGGAAGAACTCCCTGTAGATTTCCCTGTCCCCTACATGATGACCGGTTATGTAGTCCTGCTGCACTGCCTGTTTGATTATACGACACTCCTCGAGCCTGTCTATGACCGGCTTCAGGACATCCTGCATGAAGTATTTGATACATCGTTGCTCCTGGGCGTAAGACTCGTTCTGGCGCTGTTTGAGATGCCTCCCCTTCCTCCTCAGCTGTACGTAGGCTCCGACAGGATCCTTCCTGAGATCATCTATTATCATCCTCTGAACCTCAGGAAGCTCCTGAGAGTAAAGCGACTCGCACTTGTCAGTTCTCACGTTCTGGGACATGTAGCCCTGGGACGAGATATCCCTTATGGCCTCGGCAACTTCTTTCAAAAGAACAACCTGCTCTTCAGCGTATTCGTAGTCCCTGGATTCTGAGAGAACGACGCTCGAGGCCTCCGGAACCTCCTGCAGGATATTGATGACTCTGGACATGACCTCCGGGTAGTCCTCTATAGAGGCTCCGTAGATCGATCCAAGCATGTTTACCTCCACAGTACCGGATTCGTCATCGTACTCGTAATCAAATACGTCTTTCTGTTCTGCCGCCATCCCAGTAATTATTATTCAGGCATCCATAGAATAAAAGATGTGGCTCAACAGGATCTACTGAACCAGGTCGTCAACAGAGTAAACGACTTCAACAGAAGAGTAAGAGACCTGGAGGAAAAAATACGGAATCTGAACGCCAGAGTCAATACTTTAGACGATACGTTGCTCAACAAGACACAGGACATCAACAACGACATCCAGGAGCTTAGAGACGATATGTCCGAAATTAGAGACCGTCTGGCGAACATGGAGGTCGACATCAAGGAACTGAACAGAGAAAAACGTAAATATGTCACCTCACAGGAGATAGAAGAGATAGAAAACTACATGAACTTGATGAATCCTATAAAGTCTTCTTTTGCCACCAAGAGCGAAGTAAAAGAGCTTGTGGAAAGTAAGAACAGTGTTTCGAGGGAGGAAGTGGAGGAGATCATAGACAGAAAGATAAAAAGCATGGATTCACAAACCGGTACTAGACCTGGATCCGGTAAAAGATTTGAAGAGGACTAAGATATGAAGTTCGAGCTTTTTGGAAGGCTGAGAGAGGATAGTTCTGAAGACAGTAGTTCAACGGACTCCGGACCAGATAACTTCAATAACAGAGGATCACCAAACATGGGAAGCGGACTTGAAGATACGGTACAGCAGATGTTCTCACAGGGTTACTCGGAAAACGAGATAAGAGACGAACTACAGGGACAGTACTCGAAGTCCGAAATCGATCAAGCAGTGACCCGAGCAGTAACATCCTCAGCGACCGGGAACAGCGACAACGGTCCGGAACCGATGACCCCTTATCAGGGAGACGACGGCGCAGTCAGCCCCATGGACGAAGGATTTGGAGGATCTCAGGAAGAAAACCCCCCACCAGAACCCCAGGGAACAGAACCACAAGGCATGGGTTCCGAACCTGCACCACCAGGACCTCAACCTGTTCCAGCGCCAGAACAACAGGGACAGCCCCAAAACAATAATACAGGCAACGTCAACCAGTCGACGGAAGAACTGATCGAGACAATCGTCGCCGAGAACTTCGAGAAAGTGGAGAAAGAGTTCGAGAATGCGTACAGAGAGATAGATGAAATAAAGGAGAAGATGGATGAACTCGACCAGAGAGTCCACGACCTTGAAGTGAGAGACGACGAGGATCAGACAGAGTTCATACAGAAGATGGACGAGATCGAGGAAGATATCAATACCTACCAGTCAAGGATCGGCGGACTCGAGAAAGCGTTCCAGCAAGTACTACCCTCGCTCGTGGACAACGTAAGAGATCTTACACAGCTCGTCCAGGAGATGAAACAGGAGAAAGGGATAGAGACTGAAACAAGCGTCTCACAGGACAACATAGAAGACATGAGTATGGACGACTGGTAGAGAACCCAGTCTAATTTTTACTAACTATTCTAACTCTCTGAAACTTACCCTTTATTCTCCTCCACCAGTAGTTGTCGAAACAACTAACAGGAGGAAGACCAGGATCAGGATAGGCATAACGACCTCCTGGAAAGTGTTCCGAACACCGCCAAGCAGGCTTCCGATATCCAGCTGCGCCACGACGACCCCTAGGAATCCAAGGATGAAAACAACCAGAGCGACGATGCCAGGAAGCTCGCCCTGAGGATCCTCGAACTCGCCGATATCGATGCCAGCTATGGCCATCAGGATCAGGAGACCGAGTATTCCGAAGGCTCCGAAAGCCATGACCGCGGCGAAGTGGGAGAAAAGCCCTTCCGGAACGAAAAGAAAGATACCTCCCATGGCCATAGTCGCGAAAGCCAGGGAGATCGTCCCGTTGACGGACTCATCGAAGAACTCGTACTTCTCCAGCAGCCCGTACGTCACGGCAAGAAGCAAAAGCCAGGGGAAGAATAGATGGAACACGTTCATGTCCATCATCGTCTGCACGATCGATTCGAAAGCTCCCATCTCTTTTCTCACCTAGTCAAGACCCAACAGTTTGTTTAGTTTATCGATGTTGTCCGCACTGTCGTCTTCATCCTCCTTGTCGGCCTCTCCTGACACCCAGTAGAGCGCTACACCTATCACGATCAGATATATGATACCGTTTTCGAACAGAACGCTACTTATCTGGGAGATGCTGATCCCTATGACAGGTAGTTGAGATTCCGGAAGGAAAGCAAACGCTCCTCCAGAGATCGTCCATGCTCCAAGGACCATTATCAGGACTATTATCGCCATGAGCGGCGACTGAATCTTCTTTCCATCCCATCCTACGAACCCAAGAAGCACCATGAGACCGAGGATTCCTGTCAGGCCTATCACGACTCTTCCGAAGTATTCCACGAAGAACCCCTGATATGCCGGGTTTACGACCAGGAAACGGGCGACAAAGAATGCGAATACTATAGCAACTAGAGGCTTGAACCTTTGATGCTCTTTATCATTGAATATAGGTACCTTATCCAGAGCGCCGTAGAAAAGCACGTATGAGAGAAGGAAAGGCAGGATACCTGTGAAGAAGTCGGCTTCCGCCATCGTCTGAAGTAGAGTATTGAAACCTGTGACCGCCACTCAACTACTCACCTTCGGCGGCCTGTTTTCTGTTGTGCAGGTTCATCATCCACAGCTCTCTTGCGATAACCATCAATGCAAGCATGGTTATCCATGGCTCCATGATACGGCCAAGCGACATCATATTAACCTCTTGGGAACCGTAGAAGATCGTCCAGATTAGTACAACTATGGTTCCGAACGATAGGAATGCGATAGCGAACTCGTCGACCCAGTTCTCCAGGTCATAAAGGTATTCATGGAATTTTCTTCTACTCATATTACATCATCCCCATTCCGCCCATGCCTTTTTTCCTCATCTTCTTTTTTTGATGCCAGGAGCCAGCAAAGTAACCGACCGCCAGACATATTCCTACGAGAGACGGGCTGTTGTATGCAGCAGTCATTATCGCATCTACTGTAAAAGCCATTTTTGATTCCTCTATACAGTCCTATTCATGTTTCTGGTTTAAATAATTGGCCCTATAGAACCCGTGAATGTTCCCTGTTAAACAAGAGCCTTTCTAAGACCTGATTTTGTTCAGAACATTGTTAATCTCCTGAATCACTCTCTGTTCTTCCTGAACCTCTTTTTTATCGAATTCTGCGTGTTCCTTCATACTTGGCCGGACCTTGTTCTCTACTCCATCTTCGATTCCGGTCAGAATCCCTTGGATATTGGTTGTCATAGCCCCTTTACTGTTCAGGTGACTACGCATCTTACTAACCAACTGTTCCATCTTCCCACCACCTTCAAACAGTTTCCTTATAGTCTTGGCTTCCTCTTCAGTGATACCCAACTGCTTCTCGAGCACTTCCTTTGCCCCTTCTAGCTCTTGAGCAGCTTCTCTTTCCATCCTTTCTAGAGTTTCAAGCCTGTTCTTTAACTCCTGAATCTGCTGTGCCTCAGCACCAATTTCCTGCCTATGCCCGAGCTCCTGTGCCAGATGATCGAACTCGGCCTCGCCTTGTTCTAACTCTTTCTTCAAAGTTCTAAGTATCTGAACGCTCTCCATAACTCCTTTCGCAGCGTCCTCAATTTTCTCTAGTTCCTCAGACAGATTTTCCTCGACCGATTTAGCTTTCTCCAGATTGTTCAGAGAATCAAGGACCTCCTGGAGCTCATCCAGTATATTCTTGAGACGAGACCTTACCTCATTCGGCGTATTCCAGTTATCGTTGAGTATATACTGAGACTCACTACGAATGTTTTGATAGATGTCCTGAATATGTTTGTCTAGCTCCAGCTCCCTCTCTTCAGTCCCGTATATGGTTCGAGCCTCATTCACCGCCTCCCTGAGCTGGCGAATATCTGCCTCTAGAACATCATCTAGATCTTTCTCAGACTGGGCCAGTACCTGGATGGCCGCCTCTAGATCTTTGATAGCCTCCTCATCCATCCCGTTTTCGTCCTCATTTTTTACTTCATGAAGCCTGTTCTCTGCCTCCTTGAGCTTTTCTTCAGCATCAGCCTCTTTCCCTTTAACTTTAGCTCTCTCCAGCTTATTGGCTGCAGAAATAGAACCAAAACCTGTCACACCGAACTTTGCTCCCCCAAATAAAACATATGCGAGAGCTAGCAGTATACCTCCAGACCAAGTGAAAACCACAAGATCCTGCCATCGTTCAATTAACATGCCCACGTATCCGGAACCGAACGCAGAGAGAGTTATAAGTGCCGCAAGCACTGCGAGTATATTCCTTCCTCCATCTCTACCAGGCGTTAGAGTATCTTTCAAGCCTATCTTCTCAGTTCCTACCTTGAGTATAACATACCATGCAACCCCAAAGATGGCTACCGCAGATACAACACCTATAAACTGGACAGGACTGTTTATCTGGATCCCTATCATCTGAGAAACCAGACCCAGCATACTGTCTTGAGCCACACCAGTGCCTCCGAGATCAAGCCCATCCTGGGCTACTGTAAGACTAGTAAAAATGGTTAGAACTGAGAAGTAAAACGCATTCTTATGATCTCCAAACCCGACGGCCTTTTTGTCCATAGAGTTGTTAAGTGAACCTTTCTTTATAATTATTTACCTGAATCATGATGAAGCAATTCCTGCCCATAAAACCATCAGAAATCCTATAACCACGGCTGCAAAGAAAATATAGGTAACCCCTCCGAAAAGTACCGCCACATAGTCATTCAACAACTGGAAGAAACTTGTGGGAACCAACATACCGGCAACAACTATAGCCATCAGAGTGGACTGTCTTCGTACGTTGGACGGTTCGTTGTTCTCAACCATCCCAAGTAGATCATTGCCCGAATCGTCGACAAACGCAAACCTCAAAGCCCTATCAAAACCTATCTGGAGAAGAATGGCTACGAGAAGGAAAGGTGCAACCAGCTGAGTCAAAATCTCTTCCTGCGAATCGTACTGAGGAACTGAAAAACCCGTATCAGCGGAGAAACTTGAACCTCTATCGTAGTAGTAATCTGCAGCTGCGAAAGACGGAAGTATCAAAAGCACAGAGATAAAGAGCACGGATTTCTTATTCAAAGTCCATGTCACCTCCAAAGTCGTCTCCTCCACCGAGATCTCCTCCCATATCGTTATTTCCGGACCGGACCTTCTCCAGATAGGCCGGTACGAGACCGTCAACTAGAAAACCTGCCACAAAACCAGCAAAAGCTATGGCCATTAGATTTGCGGCCGTTTCAGGAACCCCGATCTTTGCTCCGAGCGAGTAAGACGTTATCCCTAAAGAGATAAGATAACCCGCTATACCAGCTACCGGGAACGCAATATATTTCCAGGGATCCTGCATGAAGTACAATTCTATCCGATTGCTTTTTAGTCTATTGTGGATCGATCTCGCCAAACTTGCCTATACGTTCCAGTGTTTCAAGTATCCCCCATGCGTAGATAACGGCTTCCCAGGCTCTTATGTAGTCCTCTTCCTCCAGGAAGTGGTAAGTGTCCTGTTTGTATGCGAGGACGTTCTCCATCTGTTCGACGTCTTCATCTCTTTCCTCGACCCTTTCTTCAAGTCTTTCCAGCCATTTCCTCGTTTCCTGTTCGAGTTTCTCCTGCGTCTTATCCATCGTAGGCCTCCAGGAACTCGTCCTCCTTGTGGGATGTATCCCCTACTATAACTATGCAGTGAGGTGTTTCCCCAAACTCCTTTTCGGAAGCCTCTTCCAGAGACAGCCGGGAGACGTTCTGATCCTCCGCATTAGCTCTCTCCAGGATTACTGTGTCCCTCTCGGCGAGATCTGAGTCGAGGTCGACGAGTTTCTCTGCCGCGTCACTCGCGTCGTAGTTTATATCAAGAAGAACCAGTGTATGAAGGCCGATCGAATCATTCTTCTTGATATGCTCGACTATGGATTCAGGAGCGGCGTGTTCCGGAAGCGTTACAGTTCTTCCGAACTTGTAGACGTTTAGGCCTGTCGAGGCGACTGAAGTGAATATTGAAGGCGCATGAATAACTTCGGTCTCGACCCCTTCCTCTTCCGCTCTATGTTTTATGTCGTAATGTGTTGTAGCAGTCAGTGGATGCCCTGAGACGAGGAAAGCCGTCAACTTTTCCTTTGCTGATTCCAGTATCTGGTCTTCCTGTTCGACCTCGGAACGTTCCAGCTTCTCGATCCCAGTTCCAGTCTTTTCTTCTAAACTCTCTATGTCGACCGTTTCAGTATTGGTGTAGAACTCCGCGTAGGCCTTCTCCACGTTTTCCAGCGCTTCTACCGCTTTCTGTGTTATTTCTCCGTCGTCTAGTCCGAGACCGATTAGATAAAGCATACGGTTTAAGTCTTGCCTGGAAAGTTTTAACTACATGAACCAGTCCGAACTTGAGGAAAAAGTCAGAGAACTCTTCGAACAGCAGGGTTTCGATGTAGAAAAGGAAGACAACGAATTTGTAGCAAGGAACGGTTCCGAGCTGGTTCTGAAGGCATTCTCCTCAGAAAAGCATATTACAGAAGACATAGTCCCTCAGATCGACGGAGACGATAAGGTCTTTGTCGACGAAGAGTTAAGTGAGATAAAGGAAGAGATTGAGAACGATGTTTCCGTTCTCAGAGAGGAAGAAGATGAAGAAGAGTACGACACACCTTCCTACGAAGTCATCGGCGATGTAGCCGTGATAAACGAGCTCGCCAGTATAAGCAGAGAGGAAGCGGTCGAAGGGATACTGCACCACCAGGGACATGTCAAGACCATCCTGCTGAAGGATGAAGGACTGAGCGGAGAGTTCAGACTTGGAGAGTACGAAAAGCTCTACGGCGAGGAGACAGAAACAGTCCACAAGGAGTTCGGATGCCGTTTCAAGGTCGACCCGACGAAAGTCTACTTCTCGGAACGTTTCAGCACGGAGAGGCAGAGAGTTGTCGACCAGACCGAGGACGGTGAAAAAGTCCTCGTGATGTTCGCCGGTGTCGGACCTTTCGCGATCCTGGCTGCGAAAGAAGCCAATCCGGAGAAAGTGGTTGCCGTGGAGAAAAACCCTGAAGGCGCCGAGTACCTGAAGGAGAACATCGAGCTGAACAAGGTCGAAGACGCAGTGGAAGGCCTCCAGGGAGATGTCGAAGAAGTAGTCCCTGAACTGGACGAGAAGTTCGACAGGATCATTATGCCTCTTCCAGGATCAGCTGACAAGTTTTTGGATCTCGCGTTCGAACACTCCGAGGATAACGGCGTTATACATTACTACCGTTTTCTGAGAGATCAGAACTGGGAGGAACTGGAAGAAGAGATAGAAGCGATATCCAGAGATCTAAAACATGATTATTCTGTTGAGAGCAGGACCACATGTGGAAACAGAGGGCCTAATCTAGATCGTGTCTGCGTGGACATCAGAACAAGACAAGACGTTTTGACCGACCAGTGATAAAACAATTTAAAGGTTAGTATTCAATGAAACCTTTGTACTGATGGAAACCACTTACGATGATTTAGACGAGTTCCAGAAAGAAGTAGTTGACGGCGCACTAGATAAGCTAGAAAACTACGAGCAGATGGATCTAGAAGAACTAGATGCAGAAGAAGTACTCGAATATGACGACCTTAGCGACAGACTGGAAGGCGTCGAAGTTGGACGTGGAGAGATGAGCGAAGAAGACTTGAAAGGTTACCTACAAGCCGGAATTTTGACAAGGAATGGAGAAGACAACCTGGAGATCAACTCCGTAAGATATCCCGGACATATAGAGAAGCTGAAAGATAACAGCATGATCGACTTCTACGCCGCAGAAGACGAAGAAACCGGGATGGAGAAGCTGGTCTACGGAAATGAGGACAGCTACCACTCAGTCGCCAGACACGGCGGAAAACTGGCATTCGGCTTCGAAGAAGACATCGACTCCGAACTGAACGGCGAACCTTACAGCGACCGGAAGATCGAGGAGATGGTCGCAGAGTTCGTGGCCGAATCACAGAGCCTGGAGAACAAAGAAGAGTATATTGAAAACTTCGACATCGAAGAATTCAAAGAAAACAGTTCCGTCACATTATCCTTCATAGGAGAAGAATCGGAAGCAGAGAAAAACGACATACCCCTACCAGCACCCGTAAATGATACTATTGTTCCAAAAACCACAAACAACCAACAAAAACAAGGAGGTGAAACAATGAGCCAAAGCGACAACCTACCAGCAACAACAGGAGGGCCTAGCGACAGCTTCCAAGAACATCTAGACAACGTGAACGAACTGACAGGAGACATCATGGAACTATACGACAGTGCTGAGAACGGACTTGAAGACGGAAGAGAAGTCCTTGAAGATCTCGAGAGAGAAGTCCAGGCTACTCTAACCGAGTACAACTCCATGAGCAATCAGATTAAAGGAGCGAAAAACGAGATGGAGAACCTATACGAGACACTGGACAGATTCGGATCCCTTTACACTAGCGACCTAGAAGGAATCAGAAGCAGAACACAGGAACTCCAGAACAACGTTGAAGAGATTCAAGATTACTCGAGCAGCATCCTGAACACTCTAGAAGACAGAGAATACCCTGACGAAGAGATGACATATCTCAACGACAAGCTTGGAGAAGCAGATGAGATGCTGGATGCGCTAGACGAAGCAGAAGAGAGCAGAGACTGGTAATCCTCTCTTCAACCCTTTTTCTTTCTCAAAAACAAAAGTTATTTGTAAACTCCCAGATGAAAGACAACGAAATACTCAACTATTCTCAGAAAGGATATCTGACCGAATGGGACCTCGAACTAGGGACAGAATACAATATCTATGAGTCCGATGACAGCATCTTTCTCGACATAGAAATCGCGAGTTCTAGAGACGGCTTCGTGAAATACCTGGACCAGGAAACCTACCCTATCGACGAAGAGTATGTGGAAAACTGGTTCGAAAAAATAGAGGAAACTGCTTTAGAACCGGAAAACGGAGAACCTACACTGCCCGTTAACCACTGGAGATGCAGAACGCCCAAAACTCCGAAAAGCAACCCTGTAAACCGGCTCGAGATAAATCCAGAAAACGGAACATACCAACCGGATATAGACGACGGATCGATCTACCTGGAATGGCAGAACGTAAGTGCGCCAAACCTGGCTGAGGAGATACTTGGGCTCGAAGAAGTAACAGAAAAAGATTACAGGAAAACCGAATGGATCGAGGAAAGCTCAGCAGTATCGAAAAACATGCCTAGAAGATCCTATAACTGGCTTCTCGAGAGGAACCTCGACCAGATAGGGGAAGAAATAGGTCATTCGCCAACAGAAATGCTTAGAGAGCTAAACAGGTTAACCCTAGGGGAAGAAAGCATCGGAGAACCAGACAATATCTACATCCTGTATAACTCCGGAGAAAACGAATACGATAGCGAAAACATGAACATGTTGAGAGACCCTTCTCTTGATAGACTGGCCGCCGAGATAGTAGACGCACAGCCCGAGATAGTGGACATAATAAAAGAAGATAACGACCTGAGGCCAAAATTCGACGACTATAGAGAGATAGCCCAGAACATCCCGAACACCAGCATACCCCACTCCCTGAGATCAGAGTTTAAAGAAAACATAGAAGAGCTAGATGAAGGAATAGAAGAGTTCCTGGAAACCGAACCAGAACAAAAAAACAAAGATAGAGGGCTCTCAGAAGCAGAAAGACAGAGAAACAAGCAGAAGGACACTCTCCTCCAGGCAGTTCAGGACTCGACGTCCGAAGAAATTATAAAACTTAACAATTTTGTTATGACTAAGGAGCAACAAAAGGAGATGGAGAGTAGGTTCGAAACATACTCCCAGACAGACGTGATATGATGAACATAGACAACGGATACGAGATTCGCGACGAAATAGAAGAACTGTTCAAAGAAGCAGAGGAAGAAAGATACGGACCGGAAGAGTTCGAAGAGCGAGCAGACGAGATAGGGATAGATCCAGAAGAGATGAACATGGCAGAAACACTGGCGTACGGAGAAACACTGGCAAACATCATCCAGGAAGACTATGAAAATATAGAGAGCGGAGTAGAAGGGATCGTTGATGACCTGGAAACACTTGCAGACCACCAGAATCTCACCTATGGGATTGCGACAGCCAACAGAGAAGGCCTGAACAAAATCGTGGACAGAGTAAGCAGAATCGCCGAACACACCAAAAGGATCGACGAAGAACTAGAGCAAGGATTCGAGGAACTCTACAGCACGATAGAAGGTGCAGAGAGAACTGTCGAGGACCTTTCAGAAAAGTACGAAAACTTCACCGAAGACATGAGAGACATGAGGGAAGAACACGAGAGAAATATGTCGGACGAAACCGTTTCAGACATCCTCGACAATTAGTTGTTACTCGCAGATAACAAAACATTTATATGATTGTGGCTTCTTAATGATAACATGCCTCCTGGAAACGACGACCTCAACCTAGAAGAAGCCTTCGATGAGCTTAGCCGAAAGGTGGACGAAAGCAACAGGGAGATCAAAGAGTATTTCGAAAAAGTCTACGGCGACATCGAAGACAACGAAGAACAGATTCATGAACTCGCTTATTTCGCACAGGAGAACAGGGAAAGAGCGGAAGAGAACCACGAAAACATCGACGACCTGTGGAACGAATTCGATGACCTGGACACCGGCTCGCCCTACATAGATTTCAGCGGGATCGAAAATACTGTAAGATATATTGGCGGAGGACTCCAAAGTACCGGAAGCAGGATATACAACTTCTTTTCAGGAACGGACATTGATTTCGATGAAGATAAGAGAGACACTCTCAAGAAAGGCGCTGCGGTCGCTGCAGGAGCTGCAGTAGTGGCAGACTACACCAACATAGTTCCCGGCGACAAAAACGCAGGAGACGGATTTTTCAGAGGAGGAGAATGCGGCTGGGATATGGACGGCTTGGGCATCTACGGAGAACAGAGACCATGTAGCGCGCAACCAGAGAACCAGGACAATGGGACAGGTAACGGAAGAGAACCCTCAGATACTGTGGACGATGTGCAGACACCGTACGAGAGAGAAATAGAACTAAGCGATGAGGACATACAGTACGCTATCGAGAATACAGAAGGAACAGACGAAGAACTTACTAACATAAAAAACGTTAATGGAGATATGAACGACTTCGGATACGACCCAAGCTCAGACGAGTTCTATGTAGAGGTCGAAACAGAAGACGAATCAACACGACTCCAAATCTCTGAAGAAGCATACTGGAACGCGGTCGAATAGAGGCCCAATTATGAGAATGAAGAAACTAATGTCCCTTTCATTACTTATTGTTCTGACAAGCTCCTTCGCAGCCGCAAGCTATTCTTTAACTGTAGAAGCGGAAAACGAAGAAGGAGAACTCGTCAAAGTAGACAGCATATGTGCGAACGGCAACTGCGTTGAAAGAGAACTCAGCCACACCTTCTCAGTACCAGAGAACCAGGAAACAACTGTAGAGATAACAGACCCCCAGTACGAGAATATCCAGAGATCCGTCGACGTATTCACAGACATGACGAAAAGTTATACCCTGTATAAATCTACAACAGAACCGAAGAAATGCGGCCTTGAAACAGGATCCCTGAGGATCAGCAATTCGGTCATAGATAGAGGAGACTCCACGAACGCAGAGATCAGCGTGTCGAACGACGGAGACCCTCAGGACTTCAACCTCGAGATAAAGGTTGCGGGAGAGACCAAGTTCTCGACATCCAAAACCGGCTTCGAGAGACAGGAAGTTTTCTCGACGGAGATAAGCCCTGAAAGGGACTCGCTGGTCGAAGCAGTGGTCGAGTACGGGAACGGTCCGTGCAGCTCCAAGGATGACGAGTACCGTTCGAAGGAAGTCGTAGTTCTCCGCGACACGGAAACCGGGCCGGAGCCGGACCTGGGTGCCGGCTTCACATGGGAACCTGTGAACCCTGAAGCAGGGGAGAACATAACCTTCGACGGCTCCTCCAGCTCAGGACCTAACGGGGTCGAGAACTACACCTGGCGTTTCGGGGATGGAAGCTCTCCGATAATAGGAGGATCCCATACGGTTGAACACTCTTTTGATAGGGCCGGGAGATACCAGGTCCAGCTCGTCGTGGAGGATGAAGAAGGCAACAGGGACGCCAGGACGGAGACAGTGAACGTTGATCCCGAACCGATGACCTGCGGCCTCCAGGCAGGATCTCTAGACCTCCCGAACTCTATAGACTACGGCGAATCCGCGGAGGCCTCTCTCACAGTCTCGAACGACGGGGATCGACAGGACGCGGACATCAGTTTCAGCGTGAACGGCAGGACAGTATACTCCGGCCAGCCAGCCATGGAGACGTACTCGCAGAGGACTTTCTCGACAGAGGTAAGCCCTGAAAGAGACGCCAGGATAACCGCGACCGTTGAGACCGACGGGGGGCCGTGCGGCATCAAGGAGTTCACAAGGTCCGGAGAGATGATCGTGCTACGAGACACAGAAGATAACCAGAATACAGGGCTCCTTAATATCGAAGCAGAAGACAGGGACGGAGAAGAACTTGAGGACGTCAGGATAGAGGCTGAAAACGGTGAGAGATACGTACGTTTCACGGACAGCGACGGCGAAACAGCTCTGAGGCTCGAACCCGGCCATTACGAGGTCGAGGCATCCAAGTTCGGATACGAGACGGAGACAAGAGATGTCGAGATTAAGGAAGGAGAGTCAGAGGATATGGAGTTCGTCCTGGAAGAGACCGACGAGGACGGAGGAATGTTCACCGCTCTTGTAGAAGACATGGACGGAGACAGGATCGAAGATGCAGAAGTAGAGGTCGAGAACGGCGACTCCGAGATTGAGTACACCGATAGTGACGGAAGAGCTGATTTCATGCTCGAACCTGGAGAGTACGACGTCGAAGTCGAGAAAGACGGGTACGGCACAGTGACAGAAGATATAGAGATCGAGGAAGGGGAGGAAACAGTAAAGACATTCCATCTCTACGGAGATGGTGAGGACGAGGAAGGTCTCCAGATAACGGATGTAGGATACTCGGACACAGTGTGCAGAGGAGGAACCTTCAGACCCGAAATAACTATAGACAACAACGGCGGCTTCCACGAAGTGGTAACCGTCTCCGCGACAGGCTTCGGAACCATCTATAACTCGAACAGCTTCGCGGTAGAGGAAGAAGAGACAGTCACGCGAACCCTTACGCTTACGGACGTCCAGGGCTCCGGAACGGAGAGGTTCGATATAACAGTTACGAACCACAACAGCGACTCGGTCACGAGAACAGTCGAAGTGGAAGACTGCCTGGTCTCGCCCGGAGAAGAAACCTCTTCCCAGCCTACAGGGATAACCATGGACGTCTCGCCTCAGCAGACCGTGATAGGCAACGCTTTCAGAGTTAAGGGTTACGTCGACGGCACGAGAGGAAGAACCAACGTTGAAGTCGAGATAGATGGAGAGACGAAAGCAAGAGTCTCGACAGAACGTGACGGCTACTACCAGACCTACGTAACTCCAGAAAGCATAGGCAATCAGATGGTGAGGGTTTCGACCGATGGATATACATCGTCCAGAGAAATCGAAGTGCTTCCAACCGCCTCAGTAGGAGCGGTCGACGCACCTCAGAAAGTCTTCCAGGGAGAGGAGTTCGAGGTCTGTGCGGACGTAAGATCGCAGATAGATCCAGAAGTGCTTCTCGTCAAGGACGGGAAGATAGTCGAGTCGACACAGGACTCTGGAGAAGTCTGTTTCGAGAGGACAGCCTCCGATACAGGGACCCACAAGTACGAGATACAGGCACTTACCTACAGCCAGACCAGTTCCTCGTACACCACACTGGAAATCCTTGAAGCAGGTAACGAGGTCGAGAGCTTCCCGGGCCAGGTGGCGACGGTCGAGTCGGAGGACGGCATGGTGAAGGTCGAGCTCTACAATAACAACGAAGAGTTCAGGAGATACGACATCTCGATGGTGGGGCTTCCCGACACATGGAAGGCTCAGACCGAGAAGGAGGCGGCGCTCGTGAAAGGCGAGAGGAAGACCGTCTACTTCTACATGACCCCGAGAGCCGAGGGAACCTACAATCCAGAGATAAGAGTAGAGTCGAACGGATCGACAGTCTTCGAGGAAGAAATTACACTCGAAGTAGGAGGCACAAAGAACTCGGAGAACGAGAGAGGTAAGTCTCTACTCC
>SDGW01001241.1_pt1 | contig 17230 bp, 32 predicted proteins | sample 2873831 | NCBI WGS metagenome assembly SDGW01 (sample SAMN08132700, study PRJNA421101) | hypersaline lake metagenome | isolation source: celular fraction 0.22 microns magnesium sulfate-rich crust from ephemeral... | place: Spain: Penahueca Lagoon, Toledo | collected 2011-07
AATAAAGTGAATCAAAAGATTTCTGAGCTCCAACAGGAAAAACGCCAACTTGAACAAGATCAGGCTAAGTTCTCTCAGGTTAAACAAGCTAACGAACGAATTGCTGAACTAGAAGAGAAACAACAAAGTCTAGCTGAAGAATATGAACAACTTGAAGAGCAGTTGTACCTCACTGAAGAGTTCATACGATCTAAAGTGAATCTGCTAGAAAGCAAGATTAACAGCGAATTCAATTTTGCCAAGTTCAAATTGTTCACTGAGAACATAAATGGCGGTCTGGAAGAAACATGCGAAACCACATATGAAGGCGTGCCTTACAGCAGTCTAAACAACGCAGCTCGCATCAATGTGGGATTAGATATTATCGCTACGCTAAGCGATCACTACGGTATCAGGGTGCCAATCTTTGTAGATAACCGTGAAGCTGTCACTCAGTTGATCGATATTCAGACACAGATTATAAGCTTAATAGTTTCAGAGGAAGATGAGCAATTAAGAACGGAGGAGATTTAATTGGCACAAGACAAAAACGAACTGGCCATTATTAAGAGAGACACCGTAGATGTAGTCGCTGACAAAGTAAAGCAATTTCAAGAGAACGGAGAGGTTCACTTTCCGGCAAACTACAGCCCAGAGAACGCTATGAAAAGCGCATGGTTAACCTTACAGAACACGCAAGATCGAAATAAGAAACCCGCCTTAGAAGTTTGCACAAAAGATAGTATCGCAAACGCACTCTTGGACATGGTTGTACAAGGGTTGAACCCGGCGAAAAAGCAAGGTTACTTCATCGTTTACGGTAATCAGTTAGTCTTCCAACGTAGTTACTTTGGAAGTATGGCGGTCACGAAGCAAGTAACTGGAGCCAAATCCATTGATGCATCTCCGATCTATGAGGGAGATGAAGTGGATTATGAGATGGAAAATGGTCGTATAACGAATCTTAAGCATAAACAGAAGTTTGGAAACATCAACAAAGATAACATCCAAGGAGCTTATGCAACTATCACATTTGATGATGACAGTACCTATCACGAGCTCATGACAATGGATGAAATACTCCAAGCTTGGGGTCAGTCACCTATGTGGGGCAAAGAGCAGACCTCAGAAAAGAAAGGTAGCACTCACGATAAATTCAAGCAAGAAATGACCAAGAAAACCGTGATCAATCGTGCATGCAAGAAGTTCATGAACTCCAGCAACGATAGCAGCTTAGTTATGAATCACTTCAATCGACAGGATGAAGTGAGCGAAGAAGCTAAATGGCGAGAAGAAGTAAGCGAAAACGCTAATGGCGAGGTTATCGATATCGAATATCAGGAGACGCCTCAAGATGATTCAAGTCAAGAGCAAGACAATGAAGGTGATCTACAGCAAGCAACGGAAGAATTTGAACAACAACAATCCTCTAATGGAGGTCCAGGATTCTAATGATCCAGGTCACAACTCTAGCCAGTAGTAGTAAAGGGAATTGCTACCACATAACAGATGGTAGCACTCCTCTCCTCCTGGAATGCGGAATCAAGTTCAAAGAGATTCAGAGAAAGCTAAACTTCAAGACTTCTAGCATCAAAGCTTGCTTGATCACCCACGAACACAATGACCATAGCGCAGGTGTTAAAGAGATAACGAGAGCAGGTATTAACTGCTATATGAGTAAAGGGACGGCTGAATCATTAAATATAGAAGGGCATCGTATAAAGCCCATACAAGCACGTGAATCTTTTACCGTTGGAACATGGACCATACTCCCTTTTGAAGTAGAACACGATGTGAGCGAGCCACTAGGTTTTCTTTTGGCAAATAAAGATGGAGACAAATTGCTATTTGCTACAGATACCTATTACATTCGCTACAAATTCCAAGGTATTACACACCTGTTGATTGAGTGTAATTACAGCTTAGACATACTGGAAGAAAACATTGCTGAAGGTAAGGTACCGAAAGTCATGAAAAAGCGCCTCTTACGTTCTCACTTTAGTTTAGAGCACGTGAAAGACTTTCTTAGAGCCAATGATTTGAAGAATTTAAAAGAGATTTGGCTCTTGCACCTGAGCGATAACAACAGTGATGAGAAGCGATTCAAACAAGAAATACAAGAACTTAGTGGAAAGCAGGTTTTCGTACCATGATCTACAAGTTCTCTATCCCTAATTGCTATGTATGGATGACTGAGGGATGCCAGAACCGCGGGGAGAAATTCAAACGATATGTAGAAGGTTATATCCGAAACACTCACCATGGTTGGCGCCTGGTCAGGATTGAAGGGATGAAGGCTGTCTGCGAAAAGGAATAACTCTAAGAGGGGAGGAGGACATTGAAAGGGTTCATCAAGGATTACAGGCAAGAATTAGAAAGTGATATATGGTTGATGCCTCCCCTATACCATAGGGTCTGGCAATACCTTAAGTATAAGGTGAATCACAAATCCAACAAGATCCCCATGAGGGATGGGACGTTCTTTGATATTCAACCCGGACAACATTTGACCTCTCTTAGAGGGATTGCTCAAGGTGTTGGATACTATGAAGGGATGACATGGAAAGAACCAAACCCTAAAACAATAACCACTATTATCGAGTGGTTAGAGAAACAAGGCATGGTCACAGTGGACAAAGGAAAGGGTAACAGACAATACACGCTCATAACGTTGTTAAATTGGGATTCATACCAATCTATTAACGAAGGGGGTAACAGTAAAGAAACAGCTCATGGATCAGGTGTTACACAGCACGTGGATATAAACAAGAATGATAAAGAATGTACTAAGAATGATTTAGAAATTACTACTACTGACACGCACGTGAATGAGGAGCAATCTGAAGAAGTGACGCAAACTTCTGTAGAGCTCCTCAAACATTACCTGCAGTTAAAAGGACAAATGCATCATACACCTAAAGATCATGAAGCTGCTCTAGAGATCGAACAAGAAGGTGTCCCTATTAAACAAGCTATTCAGTACTTGGACGAAAAATTCCAAGAGTTTAAAAAGAATCGAAAACATACCAGAGAACAGATCAACTCGTTAAACTATTGCACTGGATATATCTTAGATCGTTATTACCAAGAGAAAGAAGGTGCTAAAGATGCAAAGCATCCAAAACGTAATGGCTCGTTTGCAAAAACAGGCGGAAAAAGCGCAGAAGACGTCATCCGACAAAGAGAAGCAGCCAAACAAGCCTGGAGCTGAACATGATTGTCCGGATTGTAAGGATACAGGGTCTTTTATCCACAAGGTTGATGAAAAGTTAGGCAATGGCAAGTGGGTCAAAAAAGATGTTTGGCGACCATGCCATTGCGCTGAAACTAGGAAACTACGTAATAGATTCAAAAATGCATTGATACCAGATGAATTCAAAAAAGCTCGATTTGATAATTACGAGGTTGAATCAGATGTTCAGAGGACGTTGTTCGAAGCAATCAAAGAGTATCTGAGTCAGATCCAGAAGGTTATAACTGATAAGCCAGATCAAAATAGCATTGGTTTTATTGCGGTTTACGGCGAAAGTCTAATCAGAGAAATGAATCCAGAAGATCGACACACTTTTAAGCAAAAGCATAATAGCTGGGGATTAGGTAAAACACATCTGCAAATGGCTGCAGCAAAGTGGATCATGAACAACGTCCAAGTAAGAGATGAGATTGCGCCAGGTCAGATGTCTAGTTTCGTTAGAGGGTGCAGGGTTTTATGCGTTTCGGATGTCGAGTTCATGGAAGACCTTATTCAAGCCAAGATGAATAACGATGGGAACGAAACATTAAATAAACTCATTCACAGCGCTACTACAGTTGATGTTCTGCTTTGGGATGACTTAGGAAAGTCAAAGTGGAGTGAAGCAAAAGAAAGCCTTTACTACCGCATAATCAATGAACGGTACCGAAACAAGCGACCTATCATTTTTAGCTCCAATGAAGATCAAGGCACGATTAGTGAAAAAATCGGATACGCAGCTGCTAGTCGTTTATTCGGCATGACAGACCTTTACGAGGTTGAAGGCTCCGACTATCGCCAGCGGAAGAAAGGGGTAACATGATGTGTAATTTATGCAACGGATCCCACCGGGTCCGGATTCAAAATCAGAGTGTTTTTTCGATTCACCCTTGCCCGAAATGTGGGCCTCTTCCAGAAACCGAACGACAACTTAGAAGGTACCGATTCAAAAAGCGACTGGATGAAGCTCTTGAACGTCAGAAGCAAAAGGAGCAATCCGCATGAGTCTCCACATTGCTTTAGAAGATATAGGTCTTGATTGGAGCGATAAAGAGGTTGCCAAGTTTGAAACGTACTGCAACGAAGGTCACGGTTACAAAACCGTGGCAAAATACTTAAAACGATCTCAGAAAGATGTTCTTGCATTAGCGTTAGACCGATTGAGTATTGAACGATTCAAAATGTTTATTGGAGGGTTTTAAGCGTGAACTACCAAGCAAATCAATTACGTCGAGCTGTTGATGAGCGTAGGCATTTTTTGATTCACCGTCTATCGAAGATGGGGTATGAGAGAACGCCAGATGGCATCGAAACAGAAAAGCTAACGTTAACAGAATTGGAGCAAATACACATCAACGTGGAATGCCGTATCGCGAATGGGGTGAGCATCGGATGAAGTTGAATGACTATCAAGAGTTAAGCAAGCGCACAATGCCAGAAAAGGACATGAGAAAAGTTTCTGCTAACTATGCAATGGGATTAACAGGTGAAGCCGGGGAAGTTTCGGACGTATTAAAAAAGTGGTTATTCCACAACCATGACCTGGATCGCATGGAGCTTAAAAAGGAATTAGGCGATGTACTTCATTACTTATCCGGTCTTGCAACTTTACATCATTTTTCCTTAGAGGATGTAGCGAAAGAAAATATTGAGAAGTTAAAAAAGCGCTACCCGGGTGGATTTAGTGAGGAAGATTCAATAAACCGTACAGAGTAAGAGGGGGATACCAAATGGGCCAATCCAGGCACGCAGTAAAAACCTATTACCTGACTCCTAAGCAACTTGAAGAAGCACGCAAGGGTGCGAAATGCGATCTAGAAAATGGGAAAAAGCAACGTTCGTCAGGATTTTCGCTGCCGAAAACAAAAAGACGAAGGGAGCAATTTTAATGAAAACCAAACAAGGTAACCGAGGCATGCTGCTTGAGAGCATGATCAACCATACCAATCATGCCTACAATCAAAAAGGTCTAGCTTTAGTGAATAAACGCCCAACTCCTGTAAAAGTGATGAAATCAAAAGGAACGAGGGTATTGAGTGGGTATTTCGAAGCAAAGTCCACGGTTGATTACGATGGGATTTACAAAGGACGAACGCTTTGCTTTGAAGCTAAGTCTACTAAAGATAACCGATTCCCTTTGAAAAACATCCATCAGCACCAAATGGACTACATGCATAAAGCAGATAAAGCTGGTGCCTTATGTTTCTTCTTGATCGAATGCAAGGTGATGAATACAGTGTTTCTCGTTTTGTTCAGTACCATGCAGTTATATTGGGAAAATGCAAAGCTCGGAGGTCGCAAGTCAATTCCGATTGATGATTTTAACTATTATGCAGCTGGAGACGTGAGGTCAGGTAACGGTGTTGTTTTAGATTACATTCCTGTTTTGGACGAGCTGATTAAGGAGGGTATTGTATGAAACCTGAGATAGTGATCAATCACATGAAGAATCTTGAACCTGGCGAAGAAGACGTTCTCCTCATAGAAGGAGAGCCCTTCTACGTCCGTAAGGCTACCGCGGAAGATTTGGAAGCTGTGAAAGAAAGCGTGAAAAATCGAGAAGAGCGATGAGGGAACGTTAGGAGGGATGATAATGAATGCCCTGCGAGCTCTTAAAGATATTATCCAGAATCAGAAAACCGTCAGCACGAAACGTTTACAAAGTCTTGTCTCCCAAATTGGAAAGGATTTAAAAGACTACTCCCAAAGAGTCCATTCCCAAAAGAATACAATCCAGGAACTCAATAAGAAATATCAGCAAGAACGAGATAAAGCCAAAAGCAGGGAGCGAGCCATGAGTGATTTTGAACATCTCAAACGCAAACATGGCCATCTAAAGCAGAAACATTCGGAGTTGGAGCAAGCCTATAAACAGTTGAAGGAGGGGAAGTCGTGGGAAAGGGAAGATCTTGGACGAAAGAAGAGGTAGATTTCCTGCAAGATAAATGGGGCGTTATAAGTATTAAAGCTATTGCAAAAAATCTAGATCGTTCAATAAATGCTGTGAAGCTTAAATCGAAACGAATTGGACTCTCTGACGCACGCTTGGCTTTTGATGGGATAACGGTATCTCAATTAGCGGAAGCTCTCGGAATATCCTACAGCATCCTGAAAAACTGGATTAAGCTTTATGACTTCCCAGCTAAGAAAAGAATATTCGCAGCAGAAAACCGTGTATTGGTTGTCTCCTATGATGACTTTTGGGAGTGGGCTGAGCAAAACAAGCAAATGCTCGATTTCACTAGGCTAGAACCTCTTTTGCTTGGTCCAGAACCGGATTGGGTCAAGGAAAAACGCACAACTGACACGCGTAACGGATGGATCATTAAAAAGAGCCACAACAACGCCTGGTCCAAACAAGAAGATAACCTATTAAAGTCTATGTTGAAAGCTTATAAATACACGTATCCCGAAATATCGAAAAAACTGAATAGATCAGAAGGTGCCGTAAAAAGAAGAATTTTAGATTTAGGTCTAAAAATGCGCCCAGTTAGTTTAAATAATCACGTTAAATATACATCAGAAGAGGTAGAAATGCTGATCGAATTATACGAAAAAGGTTACTGCCTCGAGTACATTGCAGAAAAAGTGAACAAAAGCGCTTTAGGGATCCGGGGTAAGCTGGAGAGAATGGGATACAAATTTAAAAATGGTGTTCCAGTGGTGGACTTAAAGGAAGCGTAGGAGGGATGAAGAATGAGTGTGGAACGCATAAAAGAAATCGAAGAAAATATGCAAGATCAATTAGACATTAATTTTTATGCCATTGAAAAAGAAGATGCTCACTTTCTTATTGATACCGTCAAACAACAAAACGAACAAATTGAGGAAATAACTAAGTTGAGTGACTTCCATAAAAACGAATGGAAAATGGCTAATAAAGTAATTAAGCAGAAAAGCAAGCGCATTCAGGAATCAGAAGAAAACTTAGCACACTTTAAATTTATGGCTGAAAACCACGAAACAGATGCTCAACAATTGCGCGAAGAGAACGAACGCCTGCAAAACCTTGTGCAGAGTCTAACTGAAAAGAATCAGTCATTAGGTGAGAGTGATAAAGATGCAGCTAACGATCGATGAAGTTATACACGGTTTCGATGAAAGTCTAGCAAACTGGCAAGATGTTTTCGGCAATCATGATCAGTGTTTTGTGAAAGCTCTAATACCACAGGAAGCACTATCTCCATTAGAGCAACATTACAGTGGCCCTGATCATCCAGAACAAGAAAAGATTCACATACTCTGGCGTGATTATGTTGTTGCAATTTGGGGTTACATTCAACATTTTGAGTGTGCCCCTCATGAAGACTCATGGGATAAAGCTACAGACCGGTTAAAAGAATATCGAGATAAACAAGAACCATGCCCCATGGAAGTCACCAGGTGCCCCAAGAGAATTCATGAAGATTTTAAGCCAAATCATGTAGTGGAGTATTTATAACTTGAGAGGAGAATGAGAATGGATAAACAGCAAATGTTAGATATTTTGAGCACAATGCCTGTAGAAGAGTTTTCTTGTGCAATGGGTGAATGTGAGTATGTTCTAACGAAGGAAACGGATAAAAAAGTGGAGGCCCTAAGAGAAATGGGGATGAGTGACAAAGACTATGAAACCATGACTAACGCTGAAGGCTATATAGACATAGCGTATTTTGCATTCGCTGTCCTGGGCGCTGAGTGGTGGAGCAAAAATGGAGGGTTTGCTCTTAACAGAGAGATTGAATCTCTGGAAACACAAGGTTGGTTTTTCAAAAAAGGCGATGTGTATTCTAGCCCTTATGAGTCTACTCACTTCAAAATAACAAAGATCGTAGCCTCTGATGAACCAGAAGATGCATGGATATACGGTAAGCGAGTTGATCCAAACAATTATGACGAAGATTTAACCGAAGCAGAAGAATCACATAGAGCATGGTACTTCAACGAGAACTTCTGTTTAGAAACGCCATAATCCCACTAAATAGCGATTAAGTGTAATTCAGAAAGGAGAATGAAAATGGATCATGTAGAACGGTATAAGGAAATGATTAGGAATGACTGGTTTGAAGATCATGTAGCAGAAGTACGCGGTGAAGAAGGCCTACAGGTTATTTCGTGGGGGAAGCCAGGTACTAACATGTACAGAACAAAATACGTTCTATCCGGAAACAACGTTTTTATTTCAGGTGATATTGGTGAAGCTGTCTATTCTCTTACATGTGCTGCTACCTTGGACAACATTAAAGGATTCAATCTTGGTTACTTCACCGGCAAACTTCAAGCCTTCTGTGAATCTCGTTGGAACTTTGATGAAAAGCAAGCCAAAAAAGAATTAAGAGAGCATTGGCATGAATATGAAATGAACGATATGCCTGACGGTCCGGAGATCTACACAGAAATTGTAGAAGCTATGGAGGAAAGTATTTCAACAGAGGCATACCAAGGGTGGTTAACAAGCGTCTTCTCAAATACCTCAATGGATTCAGATACTCTGGAAGATGTTTGGGATTTCGGAAAAGTAATGCCTCCTAGATTAATAGCTTATTGGGTTGGCTTACAAATGGCTGCTGAACAATTAGCAAAAGAAGAGAGCGCCTAAGACAAATCAGACTTATTGAGCGGCGTAGGGAGGGAAGTAGATGCAGAGAATACTAGATGCTTGTTGTGGCAGTAGGATGTTCTGGTTCGACAAAGAACACGAAGACGCACTCTACATGGATAACAGGCAGTTATCTGAAGAACTATGTGACGGAAGAACATTAGAAGTCAATCCGGATCTGATAGCTGATTTCAGAAACATGCCTTTTGAGGATGAATCCTTCTACATGGTTGTATTCGATCCTCCTCACTTATTGAAAGCTGGAGAAGATTCCTGGCTGGCGAAGAAGTACGGAAAGCTAGATGATTTGTGGCAGTTCGATATACAGCAAGGGTTCAATGAATGTATGAGGGTTCTCAAGAAGAATGGAACGCTGATCTTTAAGTGGAATGAGGACCAGATCAGTACAAAAGAGGTTCTTGAAGCAATTGGCCAAAAGCCTCTATTCGGAAACAGACGATCCAAAACTCATTGGATGGTGTTCATGAAGTAAAGGAGGATCCAGAGTGAAGCAAACAAAAGAAGAGCGGATGGACTTAATAAACAATCTGATTCAATTCATATCTGAAAGAGGACGCAGGTTCTTTTACACGAAAAGCACTGTGCGATCTGACGACGAAGAAAGTATCGCTTATATGGAAATTAAAAAAGGTAGGATCTACTTTGTAGATAATTATACGAAGGAATCGATTGCGGTAATTAATAATAATCGAAGGTGGAACAACTTCAGTCACGGAGGAACGCTTCAGGCTTTAGTGATGGACTTTGCAGACTTCATCCGTACAGGGAAGAACACTAACGGAAAGCACGGATATGGAGGTCTGCTTTGCCCTCACTGGGGACACTCTGATGAGATTCAGCAGGAGATTATAGATTATGCGAAAGAAATTGGATACCTAAAATCATAAGACGGATCACGAAGAAGATCTGAAACAAGGATGGTTAGCATGAGTGAGAAAAGACAAAAGCTGATAGAAAAGTGTCAACAAATACAGTGGGTTCCCGGTCATGGACCTGATCTTAAAAATATGACAGATGAAGAGCTTGAGAAACAAGCTAAATTTGCAGACATGATAGAACAAACCTTTGTTGAGCTATTTGATGAGGAAGAAGATGAAAACATATAAAAAAGCCAGAGGATAGCCCTCTGACTTAGTTTAGTACCTGACAACTACTATTCTATCATATAGGGGGCTTTGATGGTGACTGGAACATTGAAGAAAGAATACGATAACCCTACATCCGAGATCGACCTAAGCGAAAACGCTGTATATATTGTGAAAGACGGAGAAATGGTGAAGGCTCCTGAACCAACAAAAGGATTCGGAGCTCTTACAATAAACTGGCAAGGTGGCAAGCCATGTCATGGTAAAATGGAAGAAAGTTTCAAACTATAACTAAATAAGCTTATCGGAAAAACCGAGAGCACTGATTATACGTTGCAAGTTATGCAGCTGTGTAGTTGGTGCTCTTTTTTATTTGCAGAAGGGAGGAGCGTATTTATGTCAGATCAATTTAGAGAGCAACTGAGGCATTACAAAAAGAATAAAGGCATCAAAACTCCTTCACCTAAGAAAAAACAACACAGAAAGCCGGAGAAGCTATCACAGAACGATATAAAAGATCTTATGGGTATGGATCGCCCGACTTACAGAAGAGGTCGCGGTGGTTCTATGAAACAGAGATAACGAAAGGGGCTGGTCGTGTTGTTAGATTTACTTTTCGAATACAAAAAGACGTTGAGGGAGACAAAAAAGCAAAAAGAGCAGCTGGAGGATATCCCTGAGAAAGAAAGAAGAGAAGGCTGTTTACAGGACCATATTATTTGATCCGAAAGTATTTAAAAATGCTGAATTTGAAAGTGTGTCTCTTCCTAATGACAGCGAAGAATCGAGCAAAGTTGATCGTTGGGATAGACAACGGATTGAAGATGCTTTATCTGTCTTAACCAAACGTGAGCGCGATATCTTTTTGTTGCACTACACTCAAATGCTTTCTTATGACGAAATAGCAGCGTTGTTAGAGGTGAAAAAAGCAACGGTACAAACACACATTAAAAGATGCAAAAGGAAATTGGAACAACGTAAATCAGAAAGCTTGTTTTGTATGATGTAGCGTGTTCTTATCCTGAAAATGAACGCCAGTCCGTCCTGCCTTCCAGTATAGCATATAAGATCAAGTTTCATAGTCGAAAATCCGTCATACTTTCTTCATGTTAACGGTAAGAAGACATTTCGGTATGACGAATAGTGGAGGTGGTGAAATGTAGTGCCTCGAAAAAGAGATCCTAGACGTGATGAAGCTTTCGAAATATTTAAGAAGCACAGTGGCGATATCACAAATAGATCAATCGGTGAAAAGTTAGACGTTCCAGAAAAGACAATTAGTGCTTGGAAAGCTAGAGATAAATGGAATGCAGTACTGCAAAAAAAGAATTGTAGTACTACGAATAAGAAGAAGCCTGAAGGTGCTGATAAGCAAAGGAATAGAAGTGGTAATCCCAATCCGGCGCGTCAGTTCTCAAAACGAAACAGCGCTGCAGTCTCTCACGGATTCTTCAGAACGATATTCCCTGATGATGAGGAGACCTTAAACATTGTTGATGCAATAGCTTCGAAGGGTCCTGTTGATATGCTCTGGGAAAGCATCGTTATTAAGTACACAGCGATAGCCAGGGCGCAGAAGCTGATGTATGTAAGCGATCAAGACGATACCACCAAAGAGCTGAAGAAGGAAAAAGAGTTCTCTTCTGAATCTGGCGGTGGTACTGAGGAAGAATGGGAGATTCAATTTGCTTGGGATAAACACGCTACATTTCTCACTGCGCAATCTCGTGCTATGAGTGAATTGCGTTCTTTGATTAAAGACTTCATACAGCTTTCTGGTCAGGACGATCACAGAAGAGCTCAACTTGAAAAGATGCAGCATGATATGAAAGTGGCTCAGGAGCGACTCGACCTTGATAAAGCCAAAGCCAACATTGACGATGGTTGTGATGTCACTCTCTTATGTCATGTGGGCCATGGAAACATTTCAAGATGAGAACTTAGGGATGTCAGGTAAAACAATAGGGTCCTTTCGTCGTAACGTGATCACACCTCTTAAACGGATGCTTAAATCAAGAGGGTATCGTGTTAAAGATCATCGAGCAGATAACTACTTAACCATCACTTATAAAGGTATTTCAAATTACTTTTATGTATTCGGTGGTAAGGACGAAGCCAGTCAGGACCTTATCCAGGGCATTACATTAGCTGGCATGTTCTTTGATGAAGTTGCATTAATGCCACAGTCCTTTGTTAACCAGGCGACAGCACGTTGTTCTGTGGAAGGTTCTAAGTTCTGGTTCAACTGTAACCCGGCAGGACCATATCATTGGTTCAAAATGGAATACTTAGATGATCTTGAAGGCAAAAACATGCTGCACCTTCATTTCACAATGGACGATAACCTTTCTTTATCTGAAAAGGTGAAGGCACGTTTTAAACGTTTATATACAGGAGTATTCTACAAGCGTTACATCTTAGGGCTTTGGGTACTTGCTGAAGGCATCATCTATGACATGTTTGATAAAGACAAACACATTGTTAAGACGAAGCAACGCAACTATCAGCGCTACTTTGTCAGCGTGGACTATGGGACGCAAAACCCTACTACATTCGGATTGTGGGGTAGACGAATTAAGCAATGGTACAAAGTGAAGGAGTACCACTACGATGGGCGCAACTCAGGAAAGCAAAAGACAGACCAGGAGTATTTGGAGGACTTGAATAAATTCGTAGCTGATCTTCCAGATATACCACCTATCATTGTGGACCCGAGCGCCACGTCATTTATTACGTTACTCAAAAAGAATGGGTATCAAGTGATCGAAGCTAACAACGAAGTGATAGAGGGCATTCGAAACGTGGCCTCAGCATTAAATCAAGGCATGATTCTATACAATGATTGCTGTACTGAGACCTTTAGAGAATATTCCTCTTATATTTGGGATGAAACGAGCACAGCGTAAGGACTTTATGACTGGACATGGTAAAGGTCATAGCAAAGATGCTCTAACCAGGCAAAAGGCTCCTGATCGTAGAAAGCTAGCCGAAACCGATTTATTAGACCTGTACGCCTCCAATCGAATCATTCAGAACATCATCGATATACCTGCTGAAGACATGACCAAGAACTGGATCAATCTCAAGATGGACGATGACAACCTTAGGCGAGAAATCCTAGACAAATTAAGAGATCTTAACGCACGTCAGGCCTTTATGGATATGCGCCGATATGAACGGTTACATGGGGATGGTTTTATTTCTCTTGGAGCAGTTGAGTCGCAGAAATTTGAGCTTAGCGATCCGTTGATACCTGAACGACTTAAGCGCATTGACTATATTCATGCATTTTCGAAACGGAAAGTCAGTCACTTTTACCCGAACGAGGACATGTTCAGCCCAACATACGGTGAGGTTGAGTTCTTTCAAATGAACCGTCTTTCAAGAGTGGGAGAACAAATAGCAGGAAACAGCATTCAAGATCGTGTGCACCGTACACGTTTATTCCATGATCAAACGAGGCGCTTAGAGGATGAATATGAGGGGCAATCGTTGCTTGAATCCATGTATGACGTGATCACAGTGTTTGATACATCCTTGTGGTCTGTTGGTCAAATGCTCTATGACTTCACCTTCAAGAAGTACAATAGTGACGCTGTTAACTCGATGTCGAAAGAAGAAAAGCAAGAAACATCCATGCTGATGGACTTCATGTTCCGTACTGAAGGTCTTGCTATGTTAGGCAAGGATGAACAGCTTTCCAAAGAGTCTACAAGTGTCCAAGGCATTGATCAACTTTTAACATTTGTATGGGAAGCGCTCTCGGGTGCTGCACGAATGCCTAAGTCTGTTATTAAAGGGCAAGAGTCCGGTACCATTACTGGCGCTCAGTACGATGTGCTTAACTACTACATGCGCATTTCCTCTCAACAAGAGAATGAATTAAGACCTTTCATTGAGCGTCTGATTCGATTGCTTTTATGGTCTGAGGATGAGCTAGGAGGTCGCATTGATCCAGATAGCATTGATTGGGAAGTTACTTTCAACCCGATTTGGGATGTAGACAAGAAAACAGACGCTGAGATTCGTAATCTCATGGCTGAGGTTGATGATAAGTACATCATGAACCAGGTGCTAACTGCTGATGAGGTTCGAGAAACGCGCTTTGGTAAGACTGGATTAAGCTCAATAACGGAATTGACCGGCGATAGCATAGGGGATATCGAGGAGTATTTGAAGATGGTGAAAGAGAATGCCAAGGAAACCTAAGACTCCTCCGACACGTTTCCCTCATGCTGTTATGGCGAACTATTATACAGCTGTTAGGAAGCTTATAGAAAATGTTCATAGCGAAGTATGGCAGGCATTCCAGAAAGAGATTGTCCCCGAGATTCACAAGTATCGTAGCAGCATGAAAAATGACGCTGACGAACCTCCTGAAGATGACAACATGTTAGACAAAATTCAGGAATCCATGGAGAAAGTAAGGGAAAAGGCAATAAAAGCAGTATTTAGCCAAACAGTCATGGAATTCATCGCTCGCCGTTTTATTCGCGGGGTAAATAAATTTAATAAAAGGAATATCAGCAAACAAGTCAGTGCAGTTAAAGCTGTGGATCCTACTGTCAATGAACCTTGGTTAAGAGGATTCATGCAAGTGTCTGTTAAAGAAAACGTCAACTACATTAAGACGATCCCAGAAGAGTATTTCAATCGTATTGAGACTATTGTTTTTCAAGGTGTCAAAGGCGGTAAAAGCATTAACGATATGGCTGGGGATATCAGAAAGACGAAAGAAGTAAGTGTAAATCGAGCAAAGTTCATTGCTCGAGATCAGACCGGTTCAATCCTGGGGCAAATGACCAAGACTAGACACCAAAACATGGGTGTTAAAAAGTTTAAGTGGTCAGACTCTGATGACAGTAGGGTGCGAGACTCTCATGAATCGCTTGATGGAAGGGTGTTTTCATATGAAGAGGGCGCTGACGGATTGTATCCAGGTGAAGATTTTAATTGCAGGTGTGTTGCTATACCTGTATTTGATGATGAGGAGGAATAGATGTGCTTTGTGGTGCTGAACTAAGAGAAAGTTTTATCGATCAAACAATAAGTAAAGGTAATGGTACACCGATTAAGAATATAGATGTAGTGGTAACTGCGGTGAGTTTGCCGAATGGGGCTATTGAAACGATCACCAACTACCAAGGGGTTGAATCTAAAATTGAATATCTTAGAGATGCTTATGATGAAGAATTTAAGTTGAAAAGTAATCCTGACGTAGAAATAGTTGGGTTCATGGTTTATTAGAGGAGGGATAGGATGAGATATGAAACAAGTAAGTCATTAGGGGATGTGCACATCACAGAGGAATACGAGGGAACTCCTGAGGAAATATCTCAATTAAAAAAGTTATTGAAGGAGGAGACGAATGAATCCAGCGAAAGAACGAATTGAAAATAACTTTGGTTTTCACCCAGCTGATGAAGTTGCTGCAGATAAGCATGATTTTGTGCGAGACGAATGCAAAAAACTCGCATACAAGCTAGAAGAAGAGCTACCAGATAGCCGAGAAAAAGCATTGGCTATGACAAAACTAGAAGAAGTTATGCTGTGGGGTAACGCAGCTGTAGCTCGAAACAAAGTCTCCAAATAAGAGGCTTTTTTATTTTGCTCTGAAAGGGGGTGTTTAAGACTTGAAAAAGCAGCGCTTTGATAAAGCAATGATTCATGATGTGGAAGAACAAAGCAACGGATACCTAACTGTGAAAGCCTCTTTGGTTAAGCCTGGTGTTTATCCATACCAGAGGTCAGACGGATCCGTTCAATACGAGCTCAAGCACCCTGACGATATCTTTGGGGATCAGGTCATCCAAGGTGTAATAGCAAAGCCAGTAACTGATGGCCACCCTAACGAGAAAGTTGACCTGGACAATGTAAAAGCTTACGGAAAAGGGTTCTCTCATACTGATTCAGAGGTCAGGCATAACACGGTGATGGTCACAATTACGGTGTTTGATAAAGGCTTGATCGAAGATGTACTGGAAGGTCGAAAGCGAGAAATTAGCTTAGGCTTTGAAACAGATCTTGTCGCAGAGCAAGGTAACTATGATGGCCAAGATTATCAGTACAGACAAATGAATATTGACGTGAACCATATTGCCATTGTTGAACATGGTCGTGTTGGTCCTGAGGCTAGCATCCGTAATGATTCAATGGCATGGGAAGTAGACAGTAAAGAAGATAAAAAAGGAGGGCGTTCTGAAATGCCAACAATTAAGTTAGATGGAAAAGAGTATGAAGTAGATCCAGTGATTAAATCACGTATCGACACACTATCCGCGAAACTCGAAACAGCTGAGGAAAAGAACAAGAAAGTTGATTCACTCGAGGGCACCAATGATGCTTTGGATAAGAAAGTGAAGAAGCTAGAAAGTGATCTTGATGAGGCTAAGAAAAACCAGATGTCTCAAGACGCTCTAGATAAAGCTGTCCAAGAGCGTGTAGTCCTTGTGGATAGCGCGCGCACGTATCTCGGTGACGATTATGACTTCACTGGTAAAACAGATAAAGATATCAAGGTTGCTGTGATCCAGACGGCTGATTCTGAATTTAAAGCAGATGAAAAGACGGAGGATTACATCAACGCTTTTTATGATGCTACTGTACAGAAAGTAAAGCAAGACGGTTTTAGTTCAACTGGTTCAAATTCTTTAAAAACAGGCGCTGGTCAAACTAAGCAAAAGACTTATGACGATATGCGTGCTAAGCGTATGAACGTCAAAGAACAAACGAGCCAAAAACAATAAGGGAGGAATGAGCAATGCCAGGAATTACACAATATGATCAATACATGCAGGAGCCTATCGGCAAAGGTCGTATAGCTTCTTATCATGACCACCGAGCAGACACAGGTGCTGCATCAGCCGTTATCGATTGGGGGCGTGCTGTTCAATACAACAGTGCTAATCCGAATAAAGTCGATACTTATGACGGTGCTGCAGGTAGCGTTGTAGGAATTGCAATCTCTGATGAAGTAACTGAATACAGAGTTCAAGATGTAAACGACGACATTGTTGGTCAATATGATGCCAATGATCCGGTGTCGTTTTTACGTCGTGGTCGCATTTGGGTTGAAGTTCTTGAAGATGTAACAAAAGGCGGTCAGGCTGTAGCTGATGATGCGTCAGGAGATTTCCGTCCGTCAACCACAGCAACTACTGCAATTTCTGGTGTGGTTGGTGTATTTAAGACATCAGCAGTATCAGGCGATCTAGCGCAATTAGAAATTAACTTACCATAAGGGGGATGAATAGACATGACAATGACCAATGATGCAGCACAAGGGAAATTTCGTGCTTTAGATTTAGAAGTCATCGATAACACGTTATATACACC
>SDGW01000717.1_pt1 | contig 17218 bp, 14 predicted proteins | sample 2873831 | NCBI WGS metagenome assembly SDGW01 (sample SAMN08132700, study PRJNA421101) | hypersaline lake metagenome | isolation source: celular fraction 0.22 microns magnesium sulfate-rich crust from ephemeral... | place: Spain: Penahueca Lagoon, Toledo | collected 2011-07
GTCCAGTTGCCGCCCTGCCAGCGCTCTGCGTCTGGGTTTCCGTAGCCTGGTGCCTCGCCGACGACTACGATGTCGGCGTCGCGATCGCCGGTCCCCCACGAGATGCACTCGCGCGAGTCAGCGAGGGCAGGACAGCGCGCGCAGTCGGCCTCGAGGACGTTGCGACTGGTCGGATAGGCAGGCTCGCCGGCTGCCGAGTCGGCGTCGCCGTTGGTGTCAGAGTCGGACGCGGGCACACTCGAGCCTCTGTCGCCGAGGCAGTAATTCGAGTCGGTTCGACGCGACCATGGTCGTGTGATCGCGTCGCACGCGAGGGGACAGGTTTACCTTGGACGGGGGGCTATCTGCGTGCTAATGACATCGATCGGTCCGGAACTGCTCACGGAATCACTCTCGCTGATCGTCTACACCGTCGTCGCCGGCGTGTTGACGGTCGGCGGTGCACTCGTCGAACAGGCCAGTCTCCAGCATCTAGGTGCCGGCGAGGCGATGATCGCGCTGTGGCTGGCCGTCCTCGGCGGCGTCATGCTCTATGCCGGCGCGTACGGGATCGGGTACCAGAAGGTCCTCGCGGAGTACGTCTGAGCGGTTGCCGTCGCGATTCGTTTTCACGCCCTGACCTCGACCAGCAGCGTTCGGCGGAACCCGCAATATCGATTCCTCTTTACTGCCGGAGGCGATTAGGTCGGATATGAGCAGGTTCGGCGAGGTCGACGACCAGTACGACCCAGACGAACTCGAGCAACGGGTCTTCGAGTACTGGGACGACGTCGACGCCTACGAGCAGACGGTCGAGCACCGATCGGACGGTGAGTCTTTCTTCTTCGTCGACGGCCCGCCGTACACGTCGGGATCGGCCGGGCTACGACATGCACGGGCTCCCCATCGAGACCCGCGTCGAGGAGCGTCTGGGCTTCGAGAACAAGAAAGACATCGAGGAGTTCGGCGAGGAGAACTTCATCCAGGAGTGTAAAGACTACGCCAACGAGCAACTCGAGGGGCTGCAGTCGGACTTCCAGGACTTCGGCGTCTGGATGGACTGGGACAACCCCTACAAGACGCTCGAGCCCGAATACATGGAAGCCGCTTGGTGGGGCTTTTCGAACGCCGCCGACCGCGGCTTAGTCGAGAAGGGCCACCGCTCGATCTCGCAGTGTCCACGCTGTGAGACCGCGATCGCGAACAACGAGGTCGAGTACGAGGACGTCGAGGACCCCTCGGTCTACGTCAAGTTCGAGCTCGAGGACCGAGAGGGCTCGATCGTCATCTGGACGACGACGCCGTGGACGATCCCCGCGAACACCTTCGTCGCCGTCGACGAGGAGGGTGACTACGTCGGCGTACGCGCCGAGAAAGAGGGCGAGGAGGAACTCCTCTATCTCGCCGACGCGAAACACGAGGAGGTCCTGAAGGAGGGCCGCTACGACGACTACGAGATCGTCGAGGAACTCTCTGGTGAGGACCTGCTCGGCTGGTCCTACGAGCACCCGCTCGCCGAGGAGGTACCGGATCACGTCGACGCCGAGGGTGTCTTCGAGATCTACGCCGCCGACTACGTCGACACGGGCGGCGACGGCACCGGCCTCGTCCACTCCGCGCCCGGCCACGGTGAGGTCGACTTCGAGCGCGGCCGCGAACTCGGCTTCCCGATCTTCTGTCCGGTCGGCGGCGACGGCGTCTACACCGAGGAAGCTGGCAAGTACGAGGGCCAGTTCGTCAAGGACGCCGACGACGAGATCATCGCCGACCTCGAGGACAACGGCGCGCTGCTTGCCTCCGGTACCGTCCACCACAGTTACGGCCACTGCTGGCGCTGTGACACGGGTATCCTCCAGATCGTCACCGACCAGTGGTTCATCACGATCACAGACGTCAAGGACGAACTCCTCGAGAACATCGAGGACAGCGAGTGGCACCCCGAGTGGGCGCGGGACAACCGCTTCCGTGACTTCGTCGAGGAAGCGCCGGACTGGAACGTCTCCCGGCAGCGCTACTGGGGCATCCCGCTGCCGGTCTGGACGCCCGAAGACCGCGACGATGACGAGGACATGATCGTCATCGGCACCCGTGAGGAACTCGCCGACCGCGTCGATCAGGATGTCGACCCGGATGAGGTCGACCTCCACAAGGACACGGTCGACGACCTGACGATCACCGAGGACGGCACGACCTACACGCGCGTTCCCGACGTCTTCGACGTCTGGCTCGACTCCTCGGTCGCCTCCTGGGGCACGCTCGACTACCCCTCTGACGACAGCCGATTCGACGAGCTCTGGCCCGCTGATCTGATCCTCGAGGCTCACGACCAGACCCGGGGCTGGTTCTGGTCCCAGCTGGGGATGGGCACCGCAGCGCTCGGCGAGAGTCCATACCAGGAAGTGCTGATGCACGGCCACGCGCTGATGCCCGACGGCCGCGCGATGAGCAAGTCCAAGGACATCCTGATCGACCCCCACGAGGCGATCGACCGCCACGGCCGGGACGTCATGCGGCTGTTCCTGCTCTCGAACAACCCGCAGGGCGAGGACATGCGTTTCGACTGGGACGGGATGCAGACGATGGAGAACCACCTCCGGACGCTGTGGAACGTCTTCCGGTTCCCACTGCCGTACATGCGCCTGGACGGCTTCGATCCCCAGCAGACGACGCTGGACGAGGTCGACGACGCCCTCGAGCCCCTCGACGAGTGGGTGCTCGCCCGACTGCAATCCACGAAAGCCGAGATGACCGCTCACTTCGAGGACTTCCGCCAGGACAAGGCCGTCGACGCGCTCCTCGAGTTCGTCGTCGACGACGTCTCCCGGTTCTACGTCCAGGCCGTCCGCGAGCGCATGTGGGAGGAAGAGGACAGCGCCTCCAAACAGGCCGCCTACGCGACGATCTATCGGGTGCTCCGTGAGAGCGTCGCCTTGCTCGCGCCCTACGCGCCCTTCATCAGCGAGGAGATCTACGGCACGCTCACCGGCGAGGACGGGTTCGACACCGTCCACATGGAAGACTGGCCCGACGTCGACGAGTACTGGGAGGACCAGCAACTCGAGGAGGACGTCTCCCTCCTCCGTGCCATCGAGGAAGCCGGCGCGAACGCCCGCCAACAGGCCGGCCGCAAGCTTCGCTGGCCGGTTCCGCGCGTGGTCGTCGCCGCCGACGACCAGCGCGTCGTCGAGGCCGTCGAGCGCCACCCCGGCCTGCTCGAGGAGCGGCTCAACGCCCGCGAGATCGAACTCGTCTCGCCGGACGAGCGCTGGGGTGAACTCCAGTACAGCGCCGAGGCCGACATGAGCGAACTCGGCCCGGCCTTCGGCGACCGCGCCGGCCAGGTTATGAACGCACTCAACGAGGCCCGCATCGACGAGCCGAGCCTCGAGACGCTCGAGGACGCCGTCGCGGACGTGCTCGAGGACGACGAGGAGATCACCGACGAGATGGTCTCGTTCGTCACCCAGACGCCCGACGACATCGCCGGCACCGCCTTCGGCACCGACGGCGACGACCGCGGCGTCGCCTACGTCGACGCCTCGCTGACCGACGACATCGAGAGCGAGGGCTACGCCCGCGAGGTCATCCGCCGCGTCCAGGAGATGCGCAAGGAGGTCCGCGCCGACGAACGCCGCACGGTCGAGGACGGCCACCGCAAGGAGTGGGACGTCGACGGCGTGACGATGGAGATTGCGCTCGAGCCGCTGGCGGCTGCTGAGGCCTCGGAATAGAACTGCCGAGCGAAGCGAGACAGCTTTTTGGACCAGATTTTTGCGTGAGTGGTCGCGAGCGCTGCGAGCGACCCGAACGGAAAACGGTGGATGCCGAGATCGCACTCGAGCCGTTAGCAGCTGCGGACGCCTCCGAGTAGCTACCCTCGAGTGTCGCAGGCGATTTTGACTCTTGCGGACGAAGCGAGGCAAGGCCAGCAAGAGCAGTGCTCTCGAGGCGTTGACCGGTTCGAAATGATCAGACGAACAGACAGCAGCTACCGTGAAGCTGATCTTGGAACCTGATTAGTTCGTTGTTTGTGCTGGCGTTAGAGAACGTCCTGTGTGATGCCGCCATCGACTTTGACCGCTTCGCCCGTAACGTTGCGATTCTCGGCGAAAAAGACGGCGAGGCGGCCCATGTCTTCCGGCTTCTGGTCACGGTTGAGGGGAATCGACCGCTGAATCGTCTCCTCGTACGGTTCTTCACTTGCGGGGGTGAGGACGTCGCGCCACATCGGGGTGTCGACGATCCCTGGACAGATCGCGTTGACCGTGACGTCGTCTTCGGCGAGTTCGAGTGCGAGCGTTTTCGTGAGCGCCATCACGGCGTGCTTCGATGCCGCGTAGTGTGCGATTCCTGCGGCGCTCATCTCGCCGGCGATGGAGGCGGTATTGATGATGGAGCCGCCATCTTTGAGTTCCGGAATGGCAGCGCGCGAACAGAGAAAGACCCCCTTCGCGTTGACGTCCATGACGGCATCCCACTCGCTTTCGTCCAGTTCTTCGACCGGCGAGTAGGTGATGATCCCGGCGTTGTTTACGAGGATGTCGAGTTGCCCGAACTCGTCGAGTGTCGCGTCGACCAGCTCCGCTGTCTGGTCTGCGTTCGTGACATCACACTCGACGATCACCGCCTCGGAATCCGTCGATGCCTCGATCTCGTCAGCGAGGTCTTCGGCGTGATCGATATTGTCGGGCTTTGAGTCGTCATTGGCTGCGGACTCCGTGACGCCGATATCGGCGATGACGATGTCACAGCCCGCAGCGGCCAATTCGCGTGCGATGCCGCCTCCGATTTCCCCTGCAGCACCGGTGACGATCGCGACCGTCCCATCGAGATTTCGTTTCTTGACCATGCCCAAGGTAAACGTTACCATTCATCATAAAAACTCCTTCCAGAAACCACACAATTTGAAACCGGATGATGGTCCGTCATGGGTATGGCCGTTTATAGAGCCCAGAACGACGTGTTCTCGTAGTCCGCTCACCAGGACGGCGACACGGTCGACCGTTCGAACCTAACATAGCCGATTCTATCTCGCTCAAATATAATTTCTCAGTGGAAGATACCGTTGTCACAAAGGTCTTGTGCACTGACTAACCAGAGGTGGATAGTGACCCGCCGAATCGCTGTCCTCGCGTTCGTCGTCGTGCTCGTCTGTAGCCTGCCGGCCGGCGTCGGCGTCGTCGAGCCAGCACAGGCGGTTGCACCCACTGAAACCGCCAACCTTGACGGCGACGTGATCGCGAACCCCAGTAAGTCCCTCGATGCGGTCGGAACCCGGACGAGCGCTGCGGACGTGTTCGACCGCACGACAGTTCTCAGACATCGCCCCGACGACCCCGACGTGTTCGAGACGGAGACGACGTTTCACGTCCCCAACGCCGTCACCGAGTTCGAAATCGAACTCGAGGAGGGCGCGACCGTCGCGTCGACGACCGGATTCGAGCGGACGGGCGAGCGGACCTACGAATGGACCGGCGCGACCGACGAGCCGACGATCCGCTACACGATGCCGGCCGAGCGGCGGGATGAGACATATGGAACGGGAACGTCGAAGACGGGGTACACGTTCGTCGATACGGGCGACTGGGGAATCGTCGCGGTTCCCTCACTCAACATCTCCCTGCGACGGACCGACCCGGTCGGCATCGAGGAGACGGTGACCGTCGACGGGCCGGGTACGACCGGCGGCGACATCGCCGTCTTCGGCCCGGTAACGGCGTACGAGCGAGCGACCGACGGCGGGACGATCCGGCTGGTCGTCCCCGATGCGGCACGGCTCGAGGAGTCGCCGGACGCGATCCTGACGGCGCTGGCGGACGCCCGCGACCGACTCGAGGTCGGAATGCGACGCGACGAGGTGGTCGTGATCGCGGCGCCAACCGGGGCCAACTGGGGGCCACGCGGAATCCAGTACGGCCGCGCCGACGCGTGGGTCGTCGCCGACGCCACGCTCGACGAGCCGAATCCAGCCTGGCTCCACGAGTACGTCCACGTTCGGCAGCGCTTCTCGAGTGCGGCGACGGACACCACACCGAAGACGGCGTGGCTCGTCGAAGCCCAGGCCGACTACTACGCGGGGCTGCTCGCCTTCGAGCGCGGTGACACCGACTTCGGAGACTTCAGCGCCCTCCTCGAGCGCGGCGAGCGCTCGCCCTACGCCGACGGTGTACTGGTCGATCGCTCGACGTGGGACGACGACCGCACCCACTACGTGAAGGGAGCGCTCGTCTACGGCGAACTCGACCGCCGACTGCGGCTCGCGACCGACGGTGACCGGACGCTCGAGGACGTCTTCCGCTCGTTGAACGCCCAGGAGGGTCGGATCACCGAGGCCGACTTCCTGCAAACGCTCGAGGACTACGGTGGGGCCGACGTTCGGGCCGCTGCCGAGCGGTACACGCGAACCGAGGCGACCCCGGAGATGTGGTCTCGGAGCCAGCATTCGGCGGCCTTCGAGCAGCCGGTCGCAACCTTCGAGTACGGGCTCGGGACGGATTCTCTCGAGGTAGCGGGCCAGGAATGGCCGCGCTGGGACGCCTCTGGGTCGGCGGGGACCGGCGGCGTGATCGCGGTCCCGGCCGGTAAACAGGTGTCGCTGCCGGTCACGGTCGACAACGTCGGCAGCCGGGACGGAACGTACGACGCGACGCTGCAGGTCGACGGCCGGCCGGTCGACGCCCGACAGGGCCGACTCACAGCCGGCGAGGAGACGCAGCACCGCCTCTCGTGGACGCCCGCCGAGCCCGGCAAGTACACGGTTCGCGTCGGCTCAGAGCGGCTGACCGCCGTCGTCCGCTCGGCTGCGAGTGTAACCGTCTCCGACGTACACGTTCCGGCCGAGCGCGTCGAGCCCGGCGAGCCGGTGCCGGTGACCGCAACGGTCGAGGCCACCGGCGAGCGGCCGGCAGCGGCCGTCCTCGAGTTCCGCACCGTCGAGGGTGTCGTTGCCGAGCGCCCTGTGGCGCTTCGGGCCGGCGACTCGACGACGATCGAGGCGGATCTTCGGTTCGACGAACCGGGTCGGTATCAGATCGCTGTCGGCGATCGAACCACAACCGCACGTGTTGGGAGCGGGCCGGCCGCAGCGATCGAGACGGTGCCCGGGTTCGGCGTTCCGGCGGCGCTCGTCGCGGTCGCGATGGCACTCGCCGGGGCAGTACTGGGTCGTCGTCACGCCTAGAACTGTACGCGTGGCGGTTCGTATCTCCGAACCCGTGTCTCGGCGCTACTCGAGGTCGACGCGGAACCGACACGCGTCGGCCCCGTCGTCGACGCAGGCCGTCTCCGTGACGGTCGCGTCGCCGTCGAACGCGGCGACGACCCCCTCGAGAATACCGTGGGCCATGCCACAGTAGGTGGTGTCGCGGTGAGTCTCGTAGGTGACGACCCCGTGATCGGACTCGAGACGGGAGGAAATCGCAGGCAGCGACGCGTCGTCGGTGGCGGTTTCGATGTCGTCGTAGACCACCTCGAGTTCGGCGAGCAGATCAGATACCGTCCAGTTGTGGCTGACGTGGGCGCTGAACGTCGAGAGCAGTTCGGGCGCGAGCGTCCGGCCGACGTCGCGTTCGATCGCGTGTCTGTCCTGGGTAGCCATCCCCGACAGCGTCTCGAGGATGGCGTCGATCTCGTCGTCGTCGTAGTAGCTGACGGGAAGGTACAGCGTCGGCTCGAGGTCGGCGCGGTCGACGATCGTGTCCCAGGTATCGTCGTCGGTTCGGTCGACGACGTACTCCTTGAGGGTCTTGTGGACGATTCCGTGCATTGATATGCTCTTCCAGCTGTCGTCGCAGTTCACACAGCCGACACCGCACCGTGTGAAACGCTAACGGCTAGGTCACGTGCGGGCGAGTACTTAATCGTTTACTTACAGGTACGATGCGATCGCCGGCGCGACCGAGACGGTGCTGACGCCGCGCTCGATGGTGTCGGTGCCGTAGATCGCTTCCACGCCGGCTCGCGAGAGCTTCGTGACGGCGTTGCGAGCCAGCAGCGGGTGGACACAGGTAATATAAATGCGGCCGACCGATCGCTCCCGGAGGACGCCGACAGCCTCGCTCATTGTCGAGCCCGTCGCGATGATGTCGTCGACGACGACGACGTCGCGGTCTGCCACGTCGACGTCACTTGGCGTGATCTCGACCTCGGTGCCGGAGTGGCGAACCTTCTCGAAATAGTCGGTCTCGCCCGTGCCGTAGGCCTCGCGGACGGTCTCGGCGAGGTCGATCGCGCCCGCGTCGGGCGAGAGGAAAACGGGATCCGCGAGGTCGTCGGGTAGTGGTTCGGCCAGTCGGCTTGCGGCGTCGACGGCCGTCGCCGTCGGCTCGAAGAACTCACAAACCGCCTCCTCGTGGGGATCGACCGTCAGCACGCGGTCCGTGCCGGTCGAAATCGCACGAGCCATCGCACGCGCGGAGATGGGATGCCCCGGTTCGAACGCCTTGTCCTGCCGTCCGTAGCCCATGTACGGCAGTACGGTGACGACCTCCCCGACGCCGGCCTCGCGGACGGCGTCTTGCAGCTGGAGTACCTCGAGGTGGGCGTCGCTCGAGACGGTCGAGGCGACGATTACCGCCCGGTCGGGCTCGGCGTCGGCGACGCCGGGGGCAGCCGCGAGCAGTTCGCCATCAGGAAAACGGTCGTACTCGACGGCGGCGAGCGGTTCCTCGAGTTCACGAGCGAGCGCTGCGGCGAGCGCCTGGGACGCGGATCCACTGACGATCATAGTCGGTGGCACACTCTGGGGGCTAAACCAGCTTTCGTTCTGCGTTGCGGTCGCCCTGCGGGCGTCGCCCTCGTCGTCCAGTGCGATCAGCTACGCGCCGTGGCGTCCGGTCGGGTTACTGGTGGCCCGCGCGTGGCGGCACAGCGAGGCCCGTAACGTCTCTGACGCCCAGCGCTCGCGTTCGCCACTCGCCATCGCGCCACGCGAGGAAGGTCCCTGCGTCCGTGACGGCGTAGGTCGTCTCGCCGTAGCCGACCCCGACGATGTGCTCGCTCGAGCCGTCGATCGCGTGCCACTCGTCGGCGACGAACTCGTAGACGCCGTCTGCGGCGACTGCGTGGGCGCGGACGAGCTCGCTCCGCTCCGATCGCGGATCCGCGGCGACGGTCTCGAACGTCCCTGCGAGGAGCTGCATCCAGCCGTTGCCGAGCTTGTAGAGCCCATCCGCGGTGGCCGCGAGTGGCACGCCGGCAGCCGAGACGTCACGTACGTCCGACAATCCGGCGTGTGCGAGGCCGTCGTCGCTGACTCGATACACGCCGTCGTCCGTGCCGACGAGATCGCCGTCGATCGCCCGCACCGTCGACTCGAGGTCAGCCGTCAGGGAGGTCCACTCGTCGGCCCCGGCTGTGCGACACGCGACGCGACCGTCAGGACCGGCTGCGAGCACGTCACCGTCGTCGAAGCCGACGGCGACCGCCGGGCCGAAGCCAGTCTCGACGAACGACTCGTCGTCGGCCACGACCGGCGCGTCACCCTCGCGGTCGGACGTGGATTCCTCCTCGAGTTCGAGTATGCGGACATCCTCGGCCGTCGCGACGGCGATGGCGTCGGAGCTGGCAGCGACGTCTCGAGCGTCACAGCGTTCACAGAGGCCGAACTCGCCGACGGTGTCGCCGGCAATCCGGACGCGAACGACACCCATCGCGCTTGCGACGTAGGCCGTGATCGCCCCTCGCCGATCGCCGTAGACGCGCTTTTCCTCGATCGATTGCATACAGGAACGTGACAGGGACGGCCCGAAAACGTTCCGCCCTCATACGGACGACTGTCAGTTCGCGCCGACGCACCTGAACCCGCCATATGGGTGCGCCGGGATCCGGTGACAGCAGACCGTCTCAGTCTTCGGATCGAGTTGCGGAATCCCTTTGGGGAGTCCGCCCGGACTAGCGCGTGATGCAAGTCTTCGGATCGAGTGGGACGCGGGGCGTCGCCAACGAAGAGCTGACGCCCGCGTTCGTCCTACGCGTCGCGAAAGCGGCGGGGACGACCTGGGGTGACGGTCACGGTGGGGACCGGATTGCGATCGCCCGTGACACCCGCTATACGGGGCGGATGCTGGCCGATGCGGCCGCCAGTGGGCTCGCGAGTACGGGTGCCGACGTCGACCGTCTCGGGGTCGTCCCCACGCCGGGGGCACAGGCCTACGCCGAACGCGAAGGGGTGCCGGTCGTGGTTATCACGGCCTCACACAACCCGCCACAGTACAACGGTGTCAAACTCGTCGGGCCCGACGGCGTCGAACTCTCGGTCGCAGCGCTCGAGGAGATCGAGGAGACGCTGCTCGCCGAATCGTTCACCGTCGCCCCGTGGGACGAGACGGGACGCGTTCGCGAGATCGACGGCGTCGGACGGGCCTATGTCGATGAACTGCTCGCGGCGACCGACCGGGAGGCAATCGCCGACGCTGACCTCACCGTTGCACTCGATCCGGGCCACGGTGCGGGTTCACTGACTAGTCCCGAATTCTTCCGGAAGCTGGGCTGTCGCGTCGTCACCGTCAACGGCCAGCCAGACGGCCACTTCCCCGGCCGCGACCCCGAACCCGTCCCCGACAACCTCACCGATCTGGGCCGACTCGTCCGCGCGGCCGACGCCGACGTCGGCATCGCCCACGACGGCGACGCCGACCGGGCGATCTTCTTCGACGAAGACGGCGAGTACGTCGAGGGCGACGCGACGCTCGCCGCGCTCGCGGCTGCCGAACTCGAGGCCGGCGACACGGCCGTCTCGGCGGTCAACGTCTCCCAGCGACTCGTCGACGTGGTCGACGACGCCGGCGCCGAACTCGAGCTCACCCCGATCGGCTCGACGAACATCATCACTCGTATTCAGGAACTCGAGGCGAACGACAGACACGTCCCGATCGCCGGCGAGGGTAACGGCGGGATCTTCTTCCCCGACTATCGGCTCTCGCGGGACGGAGCCTACACGGCCGCGCGATTCCTCGAGCTGGTCGCCGAGAAGCCGGTCAGCGAGCTCGTCGCGCCCTACGACGGCTACGTCAACGTCCGGCACAATGTCGAATACGAGTCGACGGCCGAACGCGACGCGATGCTCGATGCGGCGGCCAACCAGGCCCAGGCCGCCGACGCCGACCTCAACACCCGCGACGGCTACCGGCTGGATTACGGCGACGCGTGGGTGCTCGCCCGCCCCTCCGGGACCGAACCGCTCGTCCGGATCTACGCCGAAGCCCGCGACGGCGACCGCGCCGAGACCCTCGCGGGCGATATGTACGAGGCGCTGACCGCTGCGAAAGCCGATGCGTAACGCTGGTTGCTACTGCTTGCGCCCTCGAATCCACCTATCCGCTCACGACGAGGCCCACTCCCGGAGTTCTCCGTCGACGACAACTTCGTCCCCAACGTCGTCGAACGTGACGCCGCCGTAGGCGACGCGACTGTCGGGGCCCACGTAGACGCCCACAGTGCCACAGTCCGCCGCGCGAGCGGTCGTGAGCGTCGCGTCGACGTTCGCTCTGAATCGGAACGACTGATGGTCCGCGCCCGTCGCGGTTACGGTGCTCAACTTCAGGTCGGCCATGTCGTCGAAGATGATCGCGTTCGTAAACGGGCCGTCGACGGTGACGTTTGCTATCGCAGCGCCGTCGAAGCCGGCCGCGTACAGGCCCGAGCCGCTGGCCACATCGCCGTCCTCGGTTCTGATCGTGACGTTATTGATCGTCAACCCCTGACGGCCGTCTTCGATTTCTCCCAGCGTGATCCCCCGTGCGTTCTCGAGACACGAAACGCGGTCGATCGTCAGATCTACGAGTTCTTCGTCTGGATCGGCTCTGATAGCCGTATACTCACAGCCGGTGATGGTACCATCGGAAATGGTGATCCCCTCGTTCGTCCCGCGGTGAAGGTGGACGCCGTAGTCAGGGTCGTTCGCCGGGTCGATCTCGAAGTTCGTGAGGGTACAGTCTCTGGTCGGCGTCCCGTCGTCCGCGACGAGCGCGTCGGTACTGCCGTCCCAGACGCTGTTCCAGCCCGTTCCCGACTGCTGGCTGTCGAACTGCACCGGCGCGTCCGAGTCCCCCTTGCCGCCACGTGTCGCCCAGTAGCCGTCGACGACGACGTTTTTCGACGAGACGACGTCGATGTGGTGGTAGTAGATGCGGTCGCCGTAGATCCGCTCCAGTCGAACGTTTTCCGCGTGGGCGGGCATGATCCCCGTCGACTCCGGCGAATCGATCCGGACGTTGCAGACTCCCCAGTTCGACGCACCGTCATATCCCGGCTCGTCGTAGCCCATATTCGAGAGCAGCGCCCGCCCGTTCTCACCGTCGGGACGGATCCCGACGAGGACGGTCGCGCGGCCCGCACCGAGCACGATCGTGTCGTCGCCGATCAGCGGCGTCCGCTCGAGCAGGTATCTCCCGGGCGGGAAGAATACGATCCCGCCGCCAGCGTCAGCGACCGTCTCGAGGAGGTCGTGGACTGCCTGACCGACGGCGGTCTCCCCGTCGCCCTCGATGCCGTGGGCCTCGACGTTCCACACGGGGGTCTCTTCGGTGCGAGCGTGAGTGAGCTGGACTGCCTCGAAGTGGCTCGTTCCCGGAACTGGCTTCTCGTCACTTCCGCGACCGCTGAAGTATACCCAGTCGCCGCTCCCGGCGTCCCAGCGCCAGGTAATACCTTGATCGGTCGCGTGGTACAGTTCGTCGTCGTACTCGCCGGTTGCCGGTCGCTCGCCGATCGGCCCGTGGACGATCGCGTACTCGTCGATCGCCTCGACTGCGTCGGTGTGGTTCCACTGTTCGCCCTGCTCGTACGTCCCCAGTCCGAGACGCGGCGTGTGATCGACCATGTTTACTCACTCCCGTATGCGTCTCCGTACGCCGTTCCGTAGTCGGATTCGACGGCTGCGCTGTTCGTACAGCCTGCAAGCGTGAGAAATCCCGACGTTGCGATGAGGACGTCCCGTCGTCCCGGTCCTGAATCGTCCATAATCTCTGACTCGTCTTCCGCCGTATAAACTACCTGTTAGGCGGCCGACTGCTCACTCGAGTTGTGCGTCGATCGCGGCGCTGACGGTGTCCCACTCGTAGCTCTCGAGGAGTTCGCCGTCGACGAAGACGGCCGGCGTTCCGGGCACGCCGCGGTCGTCGCCTGTCTGTTTGTCCGCCTCGACGACCTCGCGGTATGCCTCCTCTTTGGCCGCTGTGGCGACCGTACAGCCGTCGACGCCGTTATCGTCGGCGACCTCGCGGATGAACTGGTAGCCGTCCTCGCCGAGCCGGGATTGCTCCTCGTAGATCCCCTTGGCAAAGGAAAAGAACGTCTCGGGGTCGGTTCGGTCCTGGACCGCACGGGCGGCCGAGGCAGCACGCCACGACCAGTTCTCGTCGACGGGGATCGGGAAGTCGAAGTAGCGATAGCGGATATCACCGGGCTCGATGTAGGTCGATTCGATCTGTGGATAGACGTCGTTGGTGAACGTCGCACAGTGTCCACAGGCGAAGTCCTCGAAGACGTCGACGGTGACGGGGGCGTCTTCTGGACCGAGTGCGGGACTGGGAAGCGAGTTGACCGTCTCGACTTCTGTCCCGTCACAGTCACTGGGAAACGAGCCGTTGCTGGAGCCACCGAGACAGCCGGCCGTGGTAGACAGTGTGATCGTTCCACCAAGTGCAATAAGGGTTGACCGACGCGTCGTTCGCATAGTCGTTCGAACGGCGCAGTGACATATATACGATGTCGTTTGCGAACGAGAGCGGTACCCACGACGGTCATCTCCACCGCCAACCGCGACCGCCGGCCGCCTTCAGACCGGATCGTCGACGGCGAGTGCGTCCTCGAGTCGCTCCCGTTCGGCCCGCAACGACTCGAGTTCCTCGGCGACGCGGCCGTCAGCCAACCGCTCGCGTTCGGCGGGCGTCAGCTGGGCGACGGCCTGGGCTGCGGTCTGTAAGCGGTCGTAGTCGGGGTCGGCCGCCAGCAGCCGGACCTCGCGCAAGGCCGCGACGACATCTTCGCCGGCGATTCGCGCGACGAACGGCTGATACTCCCGCGTCCGGGCTCGTAAGGCACCTGCAGGCTCGGGCGGCCAGTCGATCGTCAGCGGCTCGGCGTCGATCCCTTCGAGGTACGTCTGCTGTGTCGCGACGTTGCGTTTGAGTTCGTCCGCGCTCTCGACGTAATGGGACAGTTTCGAGCGCGAGTAGTCGGCGTACTCGAGCAACTCGGGGATCGTATATTCGCCGGCCGGATTCTCGCGGACGTACGCCGCCAGATCGTCGGGCGGTCGCTCGTAGGTAACGAACGGATACCACCGGCTTCGCTCGAGCAGGGCGAACACCTCGCGAGCGCTCGTCTCGAGGCGATACGCCCGAACGGCCTCGCGGATCGCGTCATTATATCGGTCGATTGGCTCGCGGAGTCGCTCGACCGGCGCGTCGAGATCCGCGTCCGCGAGCTCGAGCAGCCGCTCGCGTGCGTCGATCTCGTCGTCGATCGTCCGCAGCCGTTTGCTCGCGGCTTTGCGGGCTTCTGCCAGTTCCGCGCGGGCAGCCTCGCGTTCGTCGAGCATGTCCGCGTACGTGGCTGCTGGCTCGAGCGCGTCGTGGGCCCGTTCGAAATCGGACTCGCTGAGGCGGCGTTTGTCGATCGCCTCGAGGGCGTCCTCGAAGGCCGCGTACGCGGGGAGGTCCTCGGACAGCCCCGAAACGAGGCCGTCGAATTTCCCCTCGAGTTCGATATATGCTTGAAAATTCTCCTTGCCGGTCCCGGTCGCGCGGTCGACGTAGTCCTCTAACAGGCCGGTCGCGGTTCGGTAGGCGGTTGCGACCTCCTCGACAGTGTCCGCGTCGTGATCGTCGATCCGCGCGTCGATCGTCTCGAGGCGGTCGCGGGCGGCCTCGAGCGCCTCGAGCGGTGTCGGGTCGTCACTATTGCCGGCAGCGTCGGAGCGGGCGTCGGCAGGCGGGACGCGCTCGCTCATCGGTTACTCGTAGACGGCGTCCGGATCAAACACTTGTTCGCCGACGTTCGAACCTTCGATCGTCCGGTAGAAACACGACCGGTGGCCAGTGTGACACGCGCCGCCTTCCTGGTCGACCAGATAGAGCAGGGTGTCGGCGTCGCAGTCGACGCGAATTTCCTCGACTGATTGCACGTGGCCGCTCGTCGCCCCTTTCTCCCACAGCTCGTCGCGGCTTCGCGAGTAGTAGTGAGCGCGGCCTGTCTCGCGCGTTCGCTCGAGGGCCTCCGGCGAGACGTAGGCAAGCATCAGTACCTCGCCGGTGTCGGCGTCCTGTGCCACGGCGGGGACGAGGCCGTCCTCGCCGAAGTCGATTGCTACGTCATCGTTCATACCTGAGACGTTGTTCGTCCAGGCGATAGGTCTTTTGCCGCCGGGAGTTCGACCGACTCGACGGAAAATAGCGTGTGCGTCGTCTGCGTTCAGGCCTGACCGTTCAGCGTGATGTCGCTGACGCCGATGATGCGCTCGTCGTCCTCGAGTTCCGCTTTCGCCTCGGCGGGGACCTCACTGTCGACGTTGTAGACGGTCAGTGCTTCGCCGCCGATAGTCTCGCGGGCGTTGAACATGCCGGCGATGTTGACGCCGTGGGCACCCATGACGGAGCCGATGAGGCCGATGACACCGGGTTCGTCGGTGTTGCGCGTGATGACCATCCGGCCGTGGGGGATGGCGTCGACGCGGTAGCCGTCGATGCGGACGATGCGTGGGTCGTCACCCGCAAAGAGGGTGCCGTCGACCGAAACCTCGTCCTCGTCGTTGCTGACGGTCACCGAGATCAGGCTCTGGAAGTCCTCGGCCTGACGGGTCTTGGACTCGGTGACGTCGACGCCCCGGTCCTCGGCGATCTGGGGTGCGTTGACCGCGTTGACCTGCCACTCGAGGGGTTCGAAGACGCCCTTGAGTGCGCTTGCGGTGACGAACTCGACGTCTTCGTCGGCGATCTCGCCCTCGTAGACGACTTCGACGTCCTCGATACGGCCCTCGAGCAGTTGCGCGGCGACCTTGCCGGCGGTTTCGGCGAGGTCGATGTAGGGCTCGACGCGGGGGAACGCGCTCTCGTCGATCGAGGGGGCGTTCAGGGCGTTGGCGACGGGTTCCTCGGCGAGTGCGGCGTTGATCTGCTCTGCGGTGGAGGTCGCGACGTTCTCCTGGGCGGCTTCCGTCGACGCACCGAGGTGGGGCGTGACGATGATGTCGTCGTGTTCGAGCAGCGGCGAGTCCTCGGGGAGTGGCTCCTCGGCGAAGACGTCCAGTGCTGCGCCGGCGACCGTGCCGTCTTCGACTTTGGCGGCAAGCGCGTCCTCCTGAATGATGCCACCGCGGCCGACGTTGACGATGTAGTCGCCCTCGAGGAGGTCGAGTTCGTCAGCGCCGATCATGCCCTCCGTTTCGGGCGTCAGCGGCGTGTGGATGGTCAGGAAGTCGGCGCGCTCGAGACACGGTTCGAAGTCGACGAGTTCGGCGCCGAGGCGGTCGGCGCGCTCCTCGGAGATGTAGGGGTCGAAGGCGACGATGTCCATGCCAAGCGAGTCGAGTTTCTTTGCGACCTCCTGACCGACGCGGCCGAGGCCGACGACGCCCAGTGTCTTGCCGTCGAGTTCGGTACCGAGGTAGTCGCTTTTGGCCCACTCGCCGTTTTTCAGGCGGATGTGGGCCTGCGGGATCGAACGGGCGACCGCGAACGTCATCGCGACGGTGTGTTCGGCGGCTGCGCGAACGTTGCCCTCGGGAGCGTTGGCGACGATGACACCTTCGTCAGTGGCGGCGTCGATGTCGATGTTGTCGACGCCGATTCCCGCTCGACCAACGATAACCAGTTCGTCAGCGGCCGCGAGGACCTCGTCCGTGACTTCGGTCCCGGAGCGAACGATGAGCCCGTGTGCGTCCGAGACTGCCTCGAGAAGGGCCTCCCCCTCGAGTTCGTAGCCCGTTTCGACCTCGTGGCCGGCGTCTCTGAGTACGTCCAGACCCGCATCCGCGATGGGATCCGTGACGAGAACCTTCATGTGCGAGCAAACCGTGCGGAGCACGTAAACCCTTCCGTTGTGCGCGTGGCCGGCAAAACATACCGCTGTCTTAGATCGTAATCAGTGCAGCGCCGAGCACGATCAACGCTGCGCCGCCGACGACGCCTTTCGTTACTCGCTCGACGTCGCGCAGGAAGACGGCAGCAAACAGCAGGGTAAACAGCGGCGCGGTTGCGACCAGCGGGTCGACGACGGCGATCCGGCCACCCTCGAGGCC
>SDGW01000452.1_pt1 | contig 17213 bp, 18 predicted proteins | sample 2873831 | NCBI WGS metagenome assembly SDGW01 (sample SAMN08132700, study PRJNA421101) | hypersaline lake metagenome | isolation source: celular fraction 0.22 microns magnesium sulfate-rich crust from ephemeral... | place: Spain: Penahueca Lagoon, Toledo | collected 2011-07
GCCGACGATGGTCTCGAACGAGGTGCCGTCGCCGCGCACGGCGGCGACGGCACCTCGTTCGAGACCATCGTCGGCAGCGGCCCGCACGGCGCGAAGCCACACCACCACCCCGCGGACCGCGAAGCCGAGCGCGGCGCCCCGGTCGGCTTCGACTTCGGGACGCGCGTCGACGGCTACCCGAGCGACCAGACGCGGACTGTCGTCTTCGCTGGAGACCCGCCCGCGGCGTTCGAACGCGTCCACGACGTCGTCCGCGAGGCACAGCAGGCCGCCGTCGGCGCGGTCGAACCCGGCGTCCCCGCCGAAAGCGTCGATGCCGCTGCCCGGGAGGTCATCGAGAACGCCGGCTACGGCGACGAATTCATTCACCGCACCGGACACGGCGTCGGGCTCGACGTCCACGAGGAACCGTACGTCGTCGAGGGCAACGACCGCCCGCTGGAGGAAGGGATGGTGTTCTCGATCGAGCCCGGCGTCTACCTCGACGGCGAGTTCGGCGTCCGCATCGAGGACCTCGTCGCCGTCACCGCCGACGGCTGCGAGCGCCTCAACGACACTGACCGCGGCTGGCGCGTGTAACGCGGCCGATTCGCGCCCGGCCCGCACAGGTGTTTCGTTCCGAAATGGCTGCGTTTTTGTCCGTCCCGCCCGGACCACGAGCCACTCGTGGTCCCGAACCCGTTCAGCCGCCTGCTCCGCGAGATCGGGCTCGCGCTGGCGCGCCTCGGCCTCATCTCCGAGGACCGCGCCCGACGCACGTCCGAGCTCGCGTGGCCGCGCATCGTCACCGGCGTCGCGCGCATGTCCAAGAGCGCCGCGGACGTCGCGATGGTGGGCGTGGCGATCGGGAGCGCCGCCATCGCCGGCGTCGGGTTCGCGGGCCCGTTCTGGGGCGCCGCGTTCAGCCTCGGCGGCGGCCTCGCCGCGGGCACCATCGCGCTCGTCTCCCAGCGGTTCAGCGCCGAAGCCTACGACGAACTCGGGCAGGCCATCCGGTCGAGCACCGCGCTCGTGTTCGCTGCGACGCTCCCCGTCGCTGCGCTGTTCTACCTCTTCCCCGCGCAGCTCATCGGCCTGATGACGAACGACCCGGTCGCTATCCGGTACGGCGCGGACTACCTCCGCGTGCTCGCGTTCGGCGTGCCGTTCGCCGGGCTCAACCTCGTCGGCAGCCGCGCGCTCATCGGCGCCGACGACGCGTGGACCGCGATGGTGCTGCGCGCGGGCGGCGCCGTCGTCAACGTCGGCCTGAACGCCGTGTTCATCTTCGTGCTCGGCTGGGGCGTCGCGGGCGCCGCGCTCGGCACGGTCATCAGCAACGTCGTCGTCGTCGCGGCGTTCGTCGCCGGCATCACGCGCGGCCGCCTCCCGCTCGTCGGCGCGTTCCCCGTCACCATCTCTCCGGTGGGGCGGTACTGGGACCGCGAGACGTGCCGGGACGTCGTCACCATCGGCCTCCCCGTCGTCGGCCGGAACTCCGTCTGGACGGGCGCGCGCTTCCCGCTGCTGGCGTTCGTCGGCCTGCTCGGCTCCGAGGTGGTCGCAGCCTACGTCGTCACGCGGCGCATCTGGGGCATCATGAACGCGCCCGGGTGGGGCTTCGGCCTCGCGGCGTCCAGCCTCGTCGGGCAGGAGCTCGGCCAGGGCGACGAGACCACCGCGGAGTCCTACGGCCGCGAGATCGTCGTGTTCTCCGTCGCCACGTACGCGCTGTTCGCCGCGCTCGTCGCCGTCTTCGCCCGCGACATCGTCGTGCTGTTCGTCGACGACCCCACCGCCGGGAGCGTCCCCATCGCCGTCGGGATGGTGTACGCGGCGTCGCTCGCCATCGTCCCGCAGGGCGTCACGAGCGCCGTCGCGGGCGCGCTCGACGCCACCGGCGACACCCGCTGGCCGTTCTACAGCCGCGTGTTCGGGATGTTCGGGCTCGCCATTCCCCTGGTGTACCTCGGCGCGACCACGAGTCTCGGCATCCTCGGCGTCTACCTCGCGTTCTTCGGCGAGACGGTCGCGCCCGCCGTCATCAACTACTACCGGTTCGCCACCGGCAAGTGGAAGGCCATCAGCCGCGGGTACCGGCCCGAAGCCGCCGCCGACGACTGAACTCGGGAGCCGTCGAAACGCGCCCGCTCGACTCTGTATCCTTCCGGCGGGCAATCACACGGCAGCACGACCGACAGCGTCGCTGCGAGAACGGGGAGCAGGAGTCGAGAGCGAAAAATCGGGGGAGAGCCGTGGGGGGGATTCGAACCCCCGACCGGTCGATTACAAATCGACTGCTCTGGCCAGCTGAGCTACCACGGCGCGGTCGACAGCACAACGTACAGCCAACGCCGAAATAACCCCTTTGATACCCGTCGGACTCGCCGCCCTCGCGGCGGCGAGCTTTTTGTGGGGCCGGGCCGACAGTTCCCCCATGTCACGGAGTGGTCGCGCGTGAGCCTCCGGCTGTCGAGTCCGGCGTTCGCGGACGGCGAGCGGATTCCCGAGCGGTACGGTCACGGCGTCGAGAACGTGAACCCGCCGCTGCGCATCGAGGGCGTCCCCGAGGACGCGGAGACGCTCGCGCTCGTGGTGGACGACCCGGACGCCTTCGACCCAGCGGGGAAGGTCTGGGACCACTGGACGGCGTGGAACGTCCCGGCGAGCGTCGAGGAGATACCCGAGGACTGGGACGTGACCACCGACGGCGCCAGCGAGGGGACGAACGACTTCGGTGAGCGCGGGTACGGCGGGCCGGCGCCGCCGGACCGCGAGCACACGTACCGTTTCAGGCTGTTCGCGCTCGACGCGGACCTCGACCTCCCCGAGTCCGCGGGCCGCGAGGACGTCGAGGACGCCGTCGACGGCCGCGTCCTCGACGAGGCGCTGCTCGAAGGGACGTACGAACCGTAGTTGCCGCGAAGAGCACGGCCTTTACGCGCGCAGTGCCTGCGCTCGCGCATGGTCGCGCCGCTGGCCGTCGACATCGACGGCACGCTGAGTCGCCCGGACCGCTCCATCGACAGCCGCGTGCTCGACGTCCTCCGGGACTGGGACGCGCCGGTCGTCGTCGCCACCGGGAAGGCGCTACCGTACCCGGTCGCGCTCTGCCAGTTCGTCGGCGTCCCGGAGCGCGTCATCGCGGAGAACGGCGGCGTCGCGTACGTCGACGACGAGCTGTTCTACCTCGGCGACAGGGACGCCGCGGCGGCCGTCCGGGAGGCGTTCGCGGACGAGGGCTTCGACCTCGGGTGGGGTGACGCGGACCTCGTGAACCGCTGGCGGGAGACCGAGCTCGCGGTCAACCGCGAACAGCCGCTGGACGTGCTCACCGCCCTCGCCGACGAGTACGGTCTGAGCGTCGTCGACACCGGGTTCGCGTACCACGTGAAGGCCGCCGAACCGAGCAAGGGCGCGGCGCTGGCCGTGGTCGCGGAAGAGCTCGGCTACGAGCCCGCGGATTTCGCGGCGGTCGGCGACTCCGAGAACGACGTGGAGCTGTTCGAGGCCGCGGGCGAGTCGTACGCCGTCGCGAACGCCGACGACGCCGCGAAGGCCGCCGCGGACGCCGTGCTCGACGCGTCGAACGCGGGCGGCTTCCTCGAAGCGACGCGGCGAATCCGCGGCGAGTAGCCCCGACCGTTTAGTGGCGGCGGGCGAACCACGAGACATGGACCTGGCAGCGCGGCTCGCGGACGCGCCGTCGCCGACGGTGACGCTGCTGCCGGACGGCAGCGTCGACCGCCGATTCGGCGTGCTCGACCGCGAGCACGCCCCGGAGAGCCGCGCGGCGTTCGTCGAGCGGTTGTCGAGCGGCCAGCGCTCGTTCGTCACGGAACACCGCGGTGTCGAGCCCGGCGGCCAGGCGGTGAACGCGGCGATCCAGGCGCACGCCCTCGACGCCGACGCCACGCTCTACGGCCACCTCGACCACGACGTGTTCGGCGTGCTCGACGTCGAAGCGCACTCGATGGGCGCGCCAGCGTCCGTGAACGTCTACGAGTTCGAGGACGCCGCGATGATGCTGACGACGGAGTCGACGGACATCCGCACGTGGTCGTCCGACGACCTCGCCGCGGCCGGCGGCGCGGCAGCGTTGGACGCCGACGCCGTCGTCTGGACGAACTGGGCGTCGCTCCCGGACTCCACCAGCGCGCTCCTCGAAGCAGCCGACCGACCGGGCGACGGCGGCGTGTTCGTCCTCGACCCCGGCGGCGTGGCGGTCCGGACGCGCGACGAACGGACGACCCTCTTGGACGTACTCGGCCACCTCGCGGACCGCTACGAGGTCGCGTTGAGCGTGAACGACGACGAACTCGCGTCGCTGGCGGCCGCGGCGGGCATCGAAGGAAGCGTCCCGGAGGCGGCGCGCGGGCTCCGGGAGCGCGCGGGAATCGCCGCGGTCGTGATGCACGGCGAGGAGCGTGCGGTCGCCGCGACCCGTAGAGACGCGCTCTCGGTCCCGAACTTCGGGGTGGACGCGGTGAGCCGGTTCACGGGAGGCGGCGACCGGTTCTCCGCGGCGCTCGGGTTCGCGCGGGCCTGCGAGTGGCCGTGGCGGCCGGCGCTCCGGCTCGCGAACGCGTGCGCGTCTCACTACGTTGCGACGGGGCTGACCGGCGACCGCGCGGCCGTCGCGGAGTACGCCGCGGAGGCAGTCACGGAGACTGACGGAAGCCGCAACGATTAATCGGGGAGGTGCCGTAGACGGTCGCGATGAGCGGTGACGCGGCGCGTCTCTCCGGTCCTGCGGTCGGAGAGGCGCGCGAGGGCACGACGCTCGTTCTCGGGGAGACTAGCCACGACGACGCCTGTCGCGGGCTCGCGGGTGACGGGTCGCCGCGCGCGTACCGAGTCCGCGCGGTGCTGGACGGCGGCCGGCGCTGCGCGAGCACGGACGACCTCTACGACACGGGCGTCTACGACGGCCTCAACCTCCCGGACGCGGGCGTCGCCGTCTCGGACGCGGTCGCGAACCTCGACGCGCCCGTGGAAGCGTCGGGCCGGCTGGTCGTCTGCCTAGACGGCCTGCCGCGGCCGGACGACGCCGCGGGCCGCGAGCGCCTCGTCCAGTTCCTGCACGCGGTCACGCACCGCGTCTGCGACGCGAACGGCCGCTGTCACGCCCACCTCGCGGTCGACGCGGACGACGACCTCGCCGCGGTCGTCGCGCCGCTGTTCGAGCGCGTCGTGGACGCGGAGAAACGGGAGTCCTGACGCGTCAGGCGTGCGGCTCGAAGACTTCCTCGTGGAGCCGGCCTGCGACCGTGTCGAGTAGCGTCTGGAGGTTCTGCGCGTCGTAGCGGTTGTACTCGACGAGCCTGTCGAGGGCGGCCTCGTCGCCGTCCTCGTAGCGGTGCCAGAGCCGCACCGCCTCGCGGCCGTCGACGTCCATGCCGCCGCGGTCCACGCCGAGGTCCTTCTCAACCTGCTTCAGGCCGCCCGTGAGGTCGAGCCGCCGGCAGAGGTACATCAGGTCGAGGTGCGGCGCGTCGACGGTGAAGTCGTAGTTGTGTTCGAGGAACGGCTGGTCGAAGCGCTTCCCGTTGAACGACACGACCAGCGAGGCGTCCAGGAGGTCAGCGAGGTTCTCGCTCGTGAGGTCGTCGCCGCGCACGAGCGTCTCCGTGCTGCCGCCGTGGTGGACGCTCACCGTCGTCACGTCGCTTCCGCGCTTGTCGAGGCCGGTGGTCTCGATGTCGAAGAACGCGACGTCGCCGGCGACGTTCTCGTAGAGCCGCCAGAGCGCGTTGTTCGGGAACGCCTCCGCGAAGAAGCGGGTGTCGCCGGCGTCGAGGGCCGCGCGGGCGTCCTCGATGAACGAGTGGACGTTCGCTGCGGTCGTCTCGCCGACGCCCGGGGCGCTGGCGTCGAAGTCGTCCCAGTGGGTGACGCCGTGCTGCCAGAGCCGGCGCTCCGTCGTCTCGCCGACGCCGGGGGCGGGGATGAACGAGTTCTCGGCGCGCATACCACCCGGTGGGTGCCGTCGGTACAAAGGCGTCGCGGTCCGGCGGTCGCGGCTACTGGTCGAACGCGGTCCGGACGAACGCGGCGACGCCGCGGCGGAGGCGCTCGCTGACCGCCTGCGCGGAGACGCCGAGCTCGTCGGCGACCTCGGACAGGGACGCCTCCCGGGGGACGTCGTAGTACCCCATCTCGACGGCGGCGACGAGCGCCTCGCGCTGCTTCGCGGAGAGCCCGTTCTGGTCGCCGTAGGCGGGCGCGGAGTCGCTGTAGACGCCGCGCAGCGTGACGTCGACGCCGCGGGCCTCGGCACGCGGCTGGAACGTCGAGAGGCTCTCGCGGTCCGGGAAGCGCAGGCGCGCGTCGATGCCGTCCGCCGACGACGTGACGCCGAGCCGCGAGGCCTCCATGCGGTCGTCGATGGGGTACAGGGTGACGGGCGTCGCGTCGCTGATTTCCACGCGGTAGAGCCGCCGGTCGCCGGCGTCCTCGACGAGTGCGGCGTCGTCGACTGTGTCGTCGTCCTCTATGGCGTCCTCGAAGTCGCCGAGGTCGCCGTCGAACGCCCACACGAACAGCACGGGCTCGTCGGGGTCCTCGGCGACGGCCTGCTCGACGTCGAGGCAGACGCCGCTCTCTTCGAGGGACGGCATCAGCGGCAGCCCCGGGTGACGGAACGTGAACTCGGCGATGACCCCCACGTACCGAATCAGGGACCCCGACACGTATACATCAATCGGTTGTTATTATCTGTGATAACGCACTTCGCCGAGTGGCGGAGGATGTCAGAGGCACGTCCACGAACTACCGCCGGGGCAGCCGTGAACGTGAAACTGTCGTACTGCGACGGTCTTGGGTCGCCGGCATGGTCAGTAATGGGTTTAAACCGGGTCGGAGAGTCCAGCACACGTGTCGGTGTGTCTAACTGTAAATTGCGTGTATAGGACGCCGAATTCGGCGGTCGGCCGGTCCGGCGAACGCTTACGGGGGGTCGGTGTGACGGCTCACGCATGCGCGCAGACACCCGAGACGGACTCCGGTACCTCACGCTCGACCGACCCGAGGCGAAGAACGCACTCACGGCCGAGGACGCCGCCGCGCTCGCCGGCGAACTGGAAGCTCTCGACCCCGACGACCACGACGCGGCCGTGCTGCGCGGCGAGGGCGACGCGTTCTGTGCGGGCGGCGACGTCGCTTCGATGGCCGACAAGGACCTGGACGCCCGCGAGTACTACGAGCACCTCGCGGCGACGTTCGGCCGCCTCACCGAGGCCGCCATGGAGTCCCGCGTCCCCCTCGTCGCGCGCGTCGACGGCGACGCGGTCGGCGCGGGGCTCTCGCTCGCCGCGCTCGCGGACTTCGCGTACGCCGTCCCCGACGCCCGCTTCTCGTGTGCGTTCGTCCGCGTCGGCCTCGTCCCCGACACCGGCGGGAGCTTCCTCCTCCCGCACCTCGTCGGCCTCCGGCAGGCCAAGCGTCTCGCGTTCACCGCGGAGTTCGTCGACGCCGCGGAAGCCGCCGACCTCGGGCTCGTGAACCGCGCGGTCCCGGAGTCCGAACTCGACGACGCCGTCGATGAACTGCTCGACGTCTTACGTGCGCGTCCCACCCGAACGGTCGGCGCGATTCGGCAGGCGTTCCACGACAACCTCGGCCGCGAGTGGGACGACGCCCTCGACCACGAGAACCTCCTCCAGAGCCAGCTCTCGGACACAACCGAGCACGAGGAGGGCGTCGCCGCGTTCCTCGACGGCCGCGAACCCGAGTTCTGAGCCGCCGCGGGCGGAAGCCTTCAGTCGCTCGGGCGCCTACACGTCGCCGTGCGCCGAATCGCGCTCGCCGTCGCCGCCGGCGTCCTCGCGCAGGCCACGCTCCTCGCGGCCGTCTCGGGGATGCCACACCACCACCCGAGCACGGGGACGCTCGCGTTCCGCGTGGTCGCCATCGGCGCCGTCGGCGGGTTCGTGGCCGCAGTCGCCGCCGGCGACGCACCGTACCGGACGGGCGTCGCGAGCGCGGCCATCACCGGAATCGGGTTCGGTGTCGCCTTCTGGTGGTTGCTCTTCTACGGCGACACGGTCGGCGTCTTCCACCACGTCCACTACGCGCTCGCGACGACGCCCTCGCTCGTCGATCTCGGCGCGGCCGCGCCGGAACTCGTCGGTGCCGCGGTCGCGCTCGCCGTCGCCGCGGCGTTCGCTGCGGGCGGCGTCCTCGGCGGGTACGCGGCCAGCCGCCGCTGACTACGTCGCGGTGCGGGACGCGACCAGCGCCAGCAGCCACGTGAGGACGAATCCGGTGACTGTCCCGGCGGGCTCGCCGGCGACCGACCGAACGCCGGTCGCCACCAGCAAGTAGCACGCGACGACCGCGACGCAGGCGACGAGCGCCCACGCGACGCCCGCGAGGTGGGAGTCGACGGTTTCCATCCACGAGTCGGTGTAGACGTTCGGGACGGCGACGCCCGCGAGCATCACGACGGCGAACGCGTCCCGCTCGACTGCCACGTGGGAGAACGCGAGCGCACCGCCGGCGGCGAGCGCGACGACGACGGCGGTGGCCGTGACGGCGAACTCGACGCTGACGAGCCACGACCGGAAGCGCGAGAGCGCGCTCATACCCTCTCGTTCCGTGCCGGCGGCTTGAACGTAGCGGCGAGTCGCACGCGGTGAGGCGCGAGACCGCAACGCGTTAGGGGCGGAGGCGTCGTACGTGGTGACGGTATGACGCTACTGTGCGCCGACACGGTCGTCTGCGACGCCGAGCGGGTCGTCAGCGACGGGGCGGTCGTCGTGGAGGGCGACCGTGTCGCGGCCGTCGGCGACCGCGGCGAGCTGGCGGACGCGTACCCGGACCACGAGCGCGTGGACTGCGACCTGCTCGCGCCGGGGCTGGTCGGCGCGCACGTCCACTCCGTGCAGAGTCTCGGGCGCGGCATCGCCGACGACGAGGAGCTGCTGGACTGGCTGTTCGACCACGTGCTCCCGATGGAGGCGTCGATGGGCGCCGACGAGATGCGCGCGGCCGCCGACCTCGCGTACCTCGAACTGATCGAGTCGGGGACGACGACGGCCGTCGACCACCTCTCGGTCGCGCACGCCGACGAGGCGTTCGAGGCCGCGGCGGACGCCGGCGTGCGCGCGCTGATGGGGAAGGTCCTGATGGACAAGGACTCCCCGGACGGCCTGCTGGAGGACACGGACCACGCGCTCGCGGAGACCGAACGACTCGTCGAAGAGTACGACGGCATCCGCGACGGCCGCATCCGGTACGCCGTCACCCCCCGGTTCGCCGTCTCGTGCACGGAGGAGTGCCTGCGTGGCTGCCGGGACATCGCCGACGAGTACGGCGTGCGCATCCACACGCACGCCAGCGAGAACCGCGGCGAGATCGAGACCGTCGAGGACGAGACGGGGATGCGGAACGTCCACTGGCTCGACGAGGTCGGGCTGACGGGCGAGGACGTGGTGCTCGCGCACTGCGTGTGGACCGACGAGACCGAGCGCGAGGTGCTCGCCGAGACGGGCACGCACGTCACGCACTGCCCGTCCTCGAACATGAAGCTCGCATCCGGCGTCGCGCCCGTCCGCGACTACCTCGACCGCGGCATCAACGTCGCGCTCGGCAACGACGGCCCGCCCTGTAACAACACGCTGGACGCGTTCACGGAGATGCGCCAGGCCAGCCTCCTCGGGAAGGTCGAGGAGCTCGACCCGACTGCGATTCCCGCGCGCACCGTCTTCGAGATGGCGACCCGCAACGGCGCGGAAGCCGCGGGCTTCGAGACCGTCGGCAAACTCCGGGAGGGATGGACCGCCGATATCGTCGGCCTCGCGACGGACAACGCGCGGTCGACGCCGATTCACGACCCGTACTCCCACCTCGCGTTCGCGGCCCACGGCGACGACGTGACGCTCACGATGGTCGACGGCGAGGTGCTCTACCGCGAGGGCGAGCACGTCCGCCTCGACGACGCGGGCGTCCGCGAGCGTGCACGGGAGTTCGCCGAGGCGTACTGACTGTTCGCCCGGGAACCCGGCACCACGCTTTTCGGCGGGGCGGACGAACCCTCGGACGTAGTATGCCCGACAGCGACCCGGTTCAGTGTCCGATCTGCGGCTGGACGGGGCACGCCCGCGACCTCGACGACGCCTCGCGGTCGGCGTGCCCGGCGTGCGGCGAGCCCGTCGACGCGCCGTCGGCGTGACCGTTCCGCCCGAACTCCTCTCATTTCTACTCCGCCCGGGGCTGGCTCCGCCGTCGCCCTCCGCCGAGACGTCGGAAGCGAGTGACACGACGGCTGCGGCGATAACAACGTTTTCAAGCGCACCGGCCCAGGTGAGCGTATGGACCGCGGTCTGGCGTGTTGGGTGGCCGGGTTGCTCGTCGTCGCGGCTGTCGCCGCGCCAGCGGCGGGAGCCGGTGCGCCGGACGGCCCGTTCGGCGTGGCACAGGAGGAGTTCGACCCGGATAGCGTCACGCTTTCGGCGGCGCTCGCCGAGGACGGGAGCGCCGCGTGGTCGTTCAAGTATCGGATGGAACTCGCGACGGACAACGAAACCGAGGCGTTCGAGAACCTCCGGGCGGATATCGAGGAGAACCAGTCGGCGTACGCCGACCGGTTCCGCGAGCGCATCGAGTCGACGGTGGCCTCCGCGGAGAACGCCACTGGCCGCGAGATGCGCGTGGAGAACGTCTCGGTCCGGGCGTACGAGCAGTCCGGGGGCGAGTTCAGTGACTCCTACGGATTCGTGGAGTACACCTTCGAGTGGGCCGGCTTCGCGGCCGTCGAGGACGACCGAATCGCCGCCGGGGACGCCCTCGAGGGCTTCTACCTGAACGGGGAGACGTCACTGCGTTTCTCGTGGGAGGACGGCTATGCGGCGACCGACGTCGACCCGGCGGCCGACGATTCGGCGTCGACGTACGTGCAGTGGAGCGGCGAGCGGGAGTTCGCCGGCGACGAGCCGCGCCTCGTCCTCGAACCCACCGACCCGACGACGAGTGACGCCGGTGGGACGACGACGGCCGCGTCGAGCGGCGAGAGCAGCGTCGTGCTGCCCGCGCTGGTCGGCGCGCTCGCGGCGGCTGTCGTGGTGGGCGCCGCGGGCTGGCTGTACGTGCGCCGCGACGGCGACGAGGGCGCAGGAGGAAGCGGCCCCGCGACCGACAGCGGCTCGGACGACGACGCTGGCGGCGGTACCGCTGCGGCGGGCGCGGCCGGCGCAGCGGGAGCGGCCGAGGAGTCCGGCGACGAGCCCGAGACCGAGCCGCCGGAGGAGCTACTGAGCAACGAGGAGCGCGTGAAGAAGTTCCTGCGCGAGCAGGGCGGGCGCGCGAAACAGCAGGACGTCGTGGACGCGATGGGGTGGACGGAGGCGAAGACCAGCCAGGTCGTCAAGGACATGCGCGAGAGCGACGAGCTGGAGTCGTTCCGCATCGGCCGCGAGAACGTCCTGAAGCTCCCCGACGCCGACATCGCCGAGGAGTAACGGCGCGCCCGAGTGAAACGGGGGCGCGTTGTCGCGAGCGGCGAGCACAGTGAGCCGCGAGCGCGGCGTCTGCCCACCGCGAACGCGTGCCACGGCGGCCGCGATGCGGCACCTCCTTATACGGCGCGCGTAAATATTGCCTCATCATGGCCGAGACCGGTCCCCTCGACAACATGCTCGCGCAGATGGAGCAGGCCCGGGAGTACGTCGACATCGACGACGGCATCTTCGAGCGCCTGAAGTACCCCGAGCGGACGCTCTCCGTGAGCCTCCCCGTGCGGATGGACGACGGCTCCGTGGAGGTCTTCGACGCGTACCGCTGTCAGTTCGACGGCGCGCGCGGCCCGTTCAAGGGCGGCATCCGCTTCCACCCGACCGTTTCCGAGGAGGAGGTGCAGGCGCTGGCGGGCTGGATGACGTGGAAGACGGCGCTGGTCGACCTGCCGTTCGGCGGCGCGAAGGGCGGTATCATCTGCCAGCCGAAGGAGCTCTCGCGGTCCGAAATCGAGCAGCTCACGCGCCGCTACACGGAGGGCATCCGGCGCATCATCGGCCCGGACACGGACATCCCGGCGCCGGACGTGAACACGAACCCGCGTACGATGGCGTGGATCATGGACACCTACTCCGTCTACCAGGGCTACGCCGTCCCCGAGATCGTCACGGGGAAGCCGCTGGAAGTCGGCGGCACCGCGGGCCGCGTCGAGGCGACCGGTCGCGGCGTCACCATCATCACCGAAGAGACGTTCGAGTACCTCGGGACCGACGTCGCGCAGGCGGACGTCGCGATTCAGGGGTTCGGGAACGTCGGCAGCGTCACCGCGCGGCTGCTCCACGAACGCGGCGCGAACGTGGTCGCCGTCTCGGACGTCACGGGCGCCGTCTACGACCCGAACGGCCTCGACATCCCCGAGGTCAGCGCCTACGTCGAGGACAACGACGGCCGTCTGGAGGGCTACCCGGACGCCGAGTTCATCACCAACGACGACCTCCTGACGCTGGACGTGGACGCGCTCATCCCGGCGGCCATCGAGGACGTCATCACCGTCGACGTCGCCGACCGCCTGGAGGCCGACGTGGTCGTAGAGGCCGCGAACGGCCCGACGACGTTCGACGCGGCCGCGGTCCTGCGCGACCGCGACGTGCCCGTAGTGCCGGACATTCTCGCGAACGCGGGCGGCGTCATCGTCTCCTACCTCGAGTGGGTGCAGAACAGCCAGCAGTACTCCTGGGAGCTCGAGGAGGTCAACCGCGACCTCGAAGCGCGCCTGACCGAGGCGTTCGACGAGATGCTCGCGGCCTACGAGGGGAAGGACATCCCGGACCTGCGGACGGCGGCGTACACCATCGCGCTCGAACGCACCGCGGACGCCCACGAGTACCGCGGCCTGTTCCCCTGACGCGCTCCCGCCTGCTGGCGTCACCAGACGCGTCGGGCGGTCGGACAACAGTGAAGTACCTTTGTTCGTATCCGTTACGGAACGAGTGTTTGGATGGACACCGACCACGCCGCGTTCGCCGAACTCGAATTCGAGACGGACGACGCGTCGTACCCGTCGGTCCGGCTCTCGCGGGCCCTGAACTGCCGGCTGGAACTGCTGGAGTTCATGCGGACCGACGACGGCCCGGTGTCGTTCGTGCGGCTGTTCGACAACTCCGCCGACGACCTCGCCGACCGCGCGGCCGGCCTCGACGCCGGCGTGGACGGCCTCGCGGTCGTCGGCGACGAGGTGATCGCGCGGTTCTCGCCGTCCGAATCCGTCGTCGAGACGCTGGCCCGGCACGGCGTGCTCACGCAGTCCGCGGCCACCGGCGACGGCGTCGCTCGCGTCACTGCGGTGCTGTCCGGGAGCACCGACCCGCGGAGGGTCGTCGAGGCCGTCCGGGACGCCCACCCGTCGGTCTCGCTCGTCGGGAAGCGCCACCGCGACGTCGTCGCGCCGCTCGCCACGCAGGCGGGCGCGCGGTCGCTGTTCGACGACCTGCTGACCGACCGCCAGTGGGAGGCGGTGCGGCTCGCCTACGAGCGCGGCTACTTCGACGAGCCGCGGGCGTGCTCGCAGACCGAGCTCGCGGACGCGATGGGCATCTCCCAGAAGACGTTCAGCCAGCACCTGGGGGCCGCCCAGCGGAAGCTCCTCGGCGTCGTGTTCGACCAGTAGAAACTCCGCGTCGACGTCTAGCACGCCGGATTTTACCGTGCTCGTCGGTGTCACGGTCCACATCACTACAACGAGGTACGAGGACTATCCCGCCGGCGCTCCCAGACGGCGTATGTTCGAGACGCGAGTGGACGATGCCTGAGCCGGGCGCACGCTCGGATTCCGCTGACGCCGCGCGCGACGACGCGACCGTGCTCGTCGTCGAAGACGAGCGCGCGCTCGCCGCCCTCTACGAGGAGTGGCTCGCCGACGAGTACGAAGTCCGCACCGCTCACGCGGGCCGGGACGCCCTCGACAGGCTCGACGACGCAGTCGACGTGGTGCTGCTCGACCGGCGGCTGCCCGGCCTCTCCGGCAGGGAAGTCCTCGGCGAGATTCGCGACCGCGGTGACAGCTGTCAGGTCGCGATGGTGACCGCCGTCGAGCCGGGCGTCGACGTCCTCGAGATGGGCTTCGACGACTACCTCACGAAGCCCGCGACCCGCGCGGACGTCCGGCGGCTGGTGTCGGCGCTGGTCGACCGCAAGCAGTACGACGTCTGCGTCCAGCGGTACTTCCGACTGCTGTCGAAGCGCGCCGCCCTGGAGCGCGAGCACGGCGACCTCGCTGACCGTCCCGAGTACCACGACCTCCGCGCGGACATCGCGGCCATCGAGGCCGAGCTCGGCGGCCTCGTCGAGGAGTTCTCCGTCGCGGACTTCGACGCGCAGTTCCGTTCGCTCCCGTCGGCGTCTAGCGCGGCCGACGACTGACGACTCACGCGCGCCGGGAGTACTGCGTGAGCGCGAACGTCGCGAGCACGAGCGCGCCGAACCCGAAGACTGCGAACCAGAGGCCCGCGACCTGCGGCCCGTCCGCGATGCGGGGTGCGAGCAGCCAGGCTACCGTGACGACGGCGGCGAAGACGAGCGCGTACACGTACGCTCGCACGAAGTCGTAGGCGACCCGCACGCGGTCCATACCCCGCGAACTACTGTCGAACGCCTTAGGTGTTCGGGTGGGCCGCCCCCGGCTTTTAGCACGCGGAGACCCAACCCGGGAGCGTGAGCACCGGAGACGTGCAGGCGTTCTACGGCCAGTGGGCGCGCGCCTACGACTGGCTCTGCCGGCTGCTCCCGGGCGTCCAGCGCCTGCGCCGCGCCGCCGTTGCCGCGCTCGAAATCGACGCCGGCGACACGGTCGTCGACCTCGGCTGCGGCACTGGCGCGAACCTCGCGCTCCTCCGGGAGCGCGTCGGCCCGGACGGCGCCGTCGTCGGCGTCGACCTGACGCGGGGGATGCTCGGCGTGGCCGCGCGCCGCGTCGAGCGCCACGGCTGGGAGAACGTCCACCTCGTCCGCGGGGACGCCGCGCGACCGCCCGTCGACGGCGTCGACGCCGTGCTCGGTTCGTTCGTGGTCGGCCTGCTCGCCGACCCCGGAGCGGCGGTCGAGCGCTGGGTCGACCGTGTCGTGCCGGGCGGCCGCGTGGCCGTCCTGGAAGCGGGCCGCAGCCGCCACCCGCACGCCCGCCACCTGAACTGGGCGTTCGACGAGTTCGTCGCCGCGGGCGCGCCGAGCGGCGGCCGGGACGCGCCCTCGCGGACGCTCGACGACCGCATCGAAGCCGCGCGTGACGCCCTCACCGAGAACGCGACCCTCACGCGCGACGAGCGCCGGGCAGCCGGCTTCGTACGGGTGTTCGCCGCCGACGTCTGATTACTCGCGCTCGTAAGCGCCCTGGCGCTCGCGCCGGCCGCGCTCGGCGAGCACGGCCGGCGTCCGGCAGACGCCGGGTTCGCCCGCGGCCTGCGGGACGACGCAGTTGTTGCAGTTCTCGCAGGCGACCTCGCCGTCCCCCGAGAGGAGTCGCGCGGGCAGCCGGGGCTCCGCGTAGAACGGCCGGCCGACGCCGACGAGGTCGCAGGCGTCCCCGAGCAAGTCGTCGATGCGGTCGCGCTCGCGCACGCCGCCCTCTAGGAACACCGGAACGTCGACGCGCTCGCGGACGCGCCGGCAGAGGTCGGCGTTCCACGCGTGCTCGAACTCCGCCCGCCGGGCCTGCAGGCGGTTCGCGGCGGCGACCAGCCGCGCGCGCCAGGCGCTCCCGAACGCCTCGGTGTACCCCGACTGGAACTGGCTGTCCCGCCACGCGCGCTCGGGGTACGCGCCCTTCACGAGGTGCGCGTCCCAGAACACGCTCCCGGAGACCGGAACGACGGCGTCGAATCCGGCGTCGGCGGCCCGCTCGCAGAGTGCCACGCAGTCCTCGGCCGTGAGGTGGCGGCGAATCCCGGGCTGGGCCTCGGTCTCCGCCGGAATCTTCGTGATGACCGGGACGTCGGTGCGGGCGCGAATCTCGTCGTGGACGAGTTCGAGGAACCGGAAGCCGTCCGCGAACTCGTCGCTCCGGCGGTTGTAGAACGGGGAGAGGAACTGCTGGACGATGCCCATGTTCGCGCCCGCGACGTGGATGCCGTGGTAGCCCGCGCTCGCGAGGCGCTCGGCGGCGCGCCCGAAGTCCGCCGCGAGGTCGTACACCTCGTCGGTGGAGAGCACGCGCGGCGAGAGGTCCAGAAAGCCCACGCGGGCGGCGAGCCGGAGCGGGAGCGGCGGCCGCGAGACCGCCAACTGGTCGTAGTCGGGGTGGGCGTCGCGGTAGCCGGCGTGCCAGATCTCCATCGACCGCAGGCCGCCGTGCTCCAGTTGCGCGAACACGCGGCCGCCGTGCGCCTCGATGGCTTCCGGGACCGGCGACAGCGTCTCGACGAACGCGTCGTCGTGGACGCGCGTCATGTTCGGCGCGGCGCACCCACTCTCGCCGCGGACGACGGTCGCGCCCTGACAGATCAGGCCGGCGCCCGCTGCTGCCGCGGGTTCGAGGTCCGCGCGCAGCGCGTCGGCGGTGTCCGCGTCGGTGCCCGCGCACTCCAGCAGCGGCGCGCGGTACAGCCGATTCCGGAGGGTGACGCCGCCGACGTCCACCGGGTCGTCGAGGCGTGACATACCGGAGGTGTCGGGCGGCGCGCGCTTGAACGTGTGGGCAGTGCCGTCGTCGACCGTGGCCTCGTCGGCGCCCTGCGACGAGTCGACTGTGTCCTCCCCGTCCCGCCGCGACCTCCTCCGGCCGCTCGCCCCGCTCCCCGCGCTCGCCGCGGCCGCCGGCTGTACCGCGCTCGACCCGCCGTCGAAGACATCGCTCCGGGAGCTGTACGCCGCCAACGGCCGCGAGACGGCACACACGCTTCACGTCCGGGTCTCCGCGGGCGACGAACGCGTCTTCGAGACCAGCGTGGAACTGCCGCCCGGCGAGCGGGAGCGACTCGACTGCGCGTGGCCGACCGAAGCGGACTCGTACACGCTCGCCGCCTCCTCGGACGGCGCGGACTGGCACCGACACACCGTCGAGAGCGGCGAGGACGAGTGCCTCACCGTGGAACTCGTCGCCGGCGAGAACGACGTTGCCTTCGGGACGTTCGACCAGTGTCCGACCGGCATCGGCGAGTCGTGTCGCTGACCCGGTCGGCGTCGCCGGAAAACTCGAAGCACTTTAACGCCGCCGGGGTAACGGGGGAAATATGACTGACGTAGACGTGGCCATCGTGGGCGGCGTTAAAGTGCTTCGAGTTTTCCGG
>SDGW01000453.1_pt1 | contig 17191 bp, 16 predicted proteins | sample 2873831 | NCBI WGS metagenome assembly SDGW01 (sample SAMN08132700, study PRJNA421101) | hypersaline lake metagenome | isolation source: celular fraction 0.22 microns magnesium sulfate-rich crust from ephemeral... | place: Spain: Penahueca Lagoon, Toledo | collected 2011-07
ATCCAGGACACGTTCGAACAGCTGGGCATCCCCGAGGCCGAGCGCGAGGCGCTCTCCGGCGTCGGCGCCCAGTACGAGTCCGAGGTCGTCTACCAGAACATGCAGGAGCGCTGGGAGGAGAAGGGCGTCGTCTTCTGCAACATGGACGAGGCCGTCCAGGAGCACGAGGAACTCGTCAAGGAGCACTTCATGACGAAGTGCGTCCCCCCGAGCGACAACAAGTTCGCGGCGCTCCACGGCGCCGTCTGGTCCGGCGGCAGCTTCGTCTACGTCCCCGAGGACGTGACGGTGAACATGCCCGTGCAGGCGTACTTCCGGATGAACTCCGAGGGCATGGGCCAGTTCGAGCACACGCTCATCATCGCCGAGGAGGGCAGTGAGGTCCACTACATCGAGGGCTGTTCGGCCCCGAAGTACGGCACCCACAACCTCCACTCCGGCGGCGTCGAAGTGTTCGTCAAGGAGGACGCCCACGTGCAGTACTCGACCGTGCAGAACTGGTCGAAGAACACGTTCAACCTCAACACGAAGCGCGCCATCGTCGAGGAGAACGGCACCATGGAGTGGGTCTCCGGTTCCATGGGGTCGAAGGCGACGATGCTGTACCCGTCCTCGATTCTGAAGGGACGGGGCGCGACCGCGAACCAGATCTCCATCGCGTTCGCGGGCGAGGGCCAAGACATCGACACCGGCGCGAAGGTCTACCACAACGCGCCCGACACCGCGTCGACCATCGAGTCCAAGTCCATCAGCAAGGACGGCGGCCGCACGAACTACCGCGGCCTCGTCCACATCGCCGACGGCGCCGAGGACTCCTCGACGTCCGTGGAGTGCGACGCGCTGATGTTCGACAACGAGTCCACCAGCGACACCATGCCGTACATGGAGATCAACGAGTCGAAGGTGGACGTCGCCCACGAGGCGACCGTCGGGAAGATCGGCGACGAGGACGTCTTCTACCTCCAGAGCCGCGGCCTCGACGACGACGACGCCAAGCAGATGATCGTCGCGGGCTTCATCGAGCCCATCACGGAGGAACTGCCCATCGAGTACGCGGTCGAGCTCAACCGCCTCATCGAACTCGAGATGGAGGGGAGCCTCGGATAACATGAGCACGCAACTGCACACGGACATCAGCGAAGCGACGGTACGGCAGCTCGCCGACGAGCGCGACGAGCCCGAGTGGCTGCTCCAGACCCGCCTGGACGCCCTCGACGCGCTCGAGGACCTCGACTACCCGAGCGTCATCGAGACGCCCGGCCGGAAGTGGACGCACCTCGAAGAACTCGACTTCGAGGCGCTCGTCGACCCGCTCGGCCAGACCGAGGAGAAAGACCAGGTCGGCCCGGACAACGTCGAGATCGCGTCGTTCCACGACGCCCTGCAGGACGACGACCTCGCCGAACTCGTCGAGGAGCAGTTCGGCAGCGTCGTCGGCCCGCAGGAGAACCGCCTCACGGCGCTGTCGACGGCGCTGTTCACGACCGGCACGGTCGTCTACGTGCCCGCGGGCGTCGACGCCGAGGACGTGACGATTCGGACGTCGATGACCTCCCGGTCGCTGTTCAACTACACGCTCGTCGTCACCGAGGAGAACGCCTCCGTGACGATTCTGGAGCGCCAGGACACGGCCGACGACGCCGCCGACGCGCCCGACGGCCGGTACTACTCCGGCATCGTCGAGGTCGACGCGGGCGAGAACTCGTACGTCCAGTACGGCAGCCTACAGGACTTCGACGAGGACACGTACAACTACACCGTCAAGCGCGGCGACGCCGACACCTACAGCACGGTCAACTGGATCGAGGGGAACCTCGGCAGCCGGCTGACGAAGACCGCCGTCACCACGAACCTGAACGGCGACTCCAGCGAGACGAGCATCGTCGGCGCGTTCTTCGGCCACGAGGACCAGCACTTCGACCTCGAGTCGAAGGTCTACCACCGCGCCGAGCACACGACCGCCGACCTCGTCACGCGCGGCGTCATCGACGACGAGGCGCGCTCGGTCTACGAGGGCGTCCAGGACGTCGGCGCCGACGCGTGGGACACCTCCAGCTACCAGCGCGAGAACACCCTGATGCTGAGCGACGACAGCGAGGCCGACGCCTCCCCGAAGCTCATCATCAACAACCACGACACGGAGGCCAGCCACTCCGCGACTGTCGGCCAGATCGACAGCGAGGACCTGTTCTACATGCGGAACCGCGGCCTCCCCGAGCAGGAAGCCACCGACATGCTCGTCGAGGGCTTCTTCGTCCCCGTCCTCGAGGAAGTCGAGGTCGAGGAGCTCCGCGAGGACCTCCAGCAGCGCATCCACGAGCGCCTCCAGTAAGCGCTCGCTTCTGTTCCCCCGAATCCGCGGCCGGAGGGAACGGTTTAAGTCCGCTTCTCTCTCAGTTACGAGTAGCATGACCGGAGTACAGCCGTCGAGGTGTGCGCCGTGAGCACGGTCGCGGCACGCGTCGACTCAGACGACCAGCTCGCCCGCCTCCTCCAGATCGGCATCGTGTTAGAGGAGGTCGTCGAGGCGCGCGCGCACCGCCACTACCAGTCGCTGCCCGAGGACGAGCGCGACGACGCCATCGAGGCGCTGCTCTCGGAGGCCAGCGAGGAGTCCGCCGAACACCGCCGGCAGCTCGAAGACCTCGTCGCGGCCCTCGACGCCGACAGCATCCCCTTCGAGGACGTCAAGGACCTGGTCGCGCAGAGCTACGGCCAGACCGGCCCGGAGGACTTCGACGGCGTGCTCTACGACCAGCTCCACGGCGAGGAGACCGCGTACAAGTTCTACGACGACCTCGTGGACGCCGTCGAGTCCGGCTCCGCGACGTTCGGCGTCGACCGCGAGGAACTGCTGGCGGTGCTCCGCGAGATTCGCCACGCGGAGGCCGAGGGCGTCGAAGAAGTCGCGAAACTGATGGAGGCCCGCGCATGAGCACGGAACAACTCACTCAACGGCGGAGGTGTGTCGCGTGAACACTGCCGACCAGTACCTGAAGACGATCTTCCTCGTCCAGCAGCTCGAGGACGGGCCGGCGGCGACCGGCGATCTCGCCGACCGCCTCGGCGTCAGCCCCGCGAGCGTCAACGAGATGGTGGGGAAGCTGGAGGACCGCGGGCTCGTCGCCCACGAGAAGTACAAGGGCGCGACCGTCACGGACGACGGCGAAGCCCGCGCTCGCGAGGCGCTGCAGACGTACTGCATCCTCGAACGCTTCCTCGCGAACGTCCTCGACGTCGACGACTTCCGCGCGGAAGCCCGCCAGCTCGAGCCCGTCATCGACGAGACGGTCGCCGACCGCCTCGACATGATCATCGACCGCGAGCCCGAGTGCCCCGAGTGCTTCGACGCCGAGGACGACGCCTGCGGCCTGCTCGCCGAGGGCCGCATCGAGGCCGACGACTGACCGTTCTTTAAGTGGGCTAACGTTCTAGTCGGGTCCGCGTGTGGCGTTCGATAAATGGAGGACAGTGAAAGGCTCTCCTCGAATCGCGCGGGAGCAGTTGCGGAGGAGATCGTCTCGACACGACTAATCCGAGCGGGGTACAACGTCGCGGAGCCGGAGATTCCGTGCCACTATGACTTGATCGTTGACACTCACGACAACCTCGTGCGGACGCAGGTCAAGCGCGGGTTCGAGGATAGCCGTGAACGGACACTTCGCGTCAACATGATGGGGTCGGTGCACAAGGGTAGCACGGAGTACGAGAGCGTGAAGTACGACTCGGAGCACGTCGATGCCTTCGCCGTCTTCGACCCGGTGAACGATCGGGTGTACTGGCTGTGGTTCGAGGAGGCCCCCAGTACGGAACTAAGAAGAAAGTATAATTCCCTTCGAGAGCATACGCTTGACCGGAAGTTGTAGTCTCGTGGTGTAGTGGCCAATCATATGGGCCTTTGGAGCCCATGACGGCGGTTCGAATCCGCCCGAGACTATATAATATTTCCTACACTTCTGCGCACTCAGATCGCTCCAGCGTCAGTGTGTGAACCGATAGACCCGTTAATCTCGAAGCGCTACGGGGCGTAATGACCGATTCTGTCCGCGTGCTCCACGTCGACGACGAGCCGGGGTTCGCGGAGATGGCGGGCGAGTTCCTCGAACGCGAGGACGACCGCATCGAGGTCGTGACCGCGTCGGACGCGGACGAAGGGTGTGCGGTGCTGAACGAGGACGACGTCGACTGCGTGGTCTCCGACTTCGACATGCCGGGGCGGAACGGCATCGAGTTCCTCGAGGACGTCCGCTCGCGGAACCCGGACCTCCCCTTCATCCTGTTCACGGGGAAGGGCAGCGAGGAAGTCGCCAGCGAGGCCATCTCCGCGGGCGCGACCGACTACCTCCAGAAGGAGGCGGGCACCGACCAGTACACGATTCTCGCGAACCGCGTGCTGAACTATGTGGACACGGCGCGCGCGAAGTCCCACCGCCAGCGCCAGCTCGACGCCATCGAGGCCGCCGAAGAGGGCATCAGCATCCTCGACGCGGACGGCGAGTTCATCTACGTGAACGAGGCGTACGCCGACCTCTACGGCTACGACTCTCGAGAGATGGTGGGCGAGCACTGGGAGATGCTGTACCCCGACGAGGCGGTGGCGAGCGTGGAGGACGAGATCCTCCCGCAGGTCCGTGAGGAGGGGACGTGGAGCGGGCAGACGACGGGCGTCCGGGCGGACGGCGAGACGTTCGTCGAGGACCACACGCTGGCGGTGACCGACGACGACGAACTCGTCTGCACGGTGCGGGACATCACGGAGCACCGGGAACGCGGCCAGGCGCTGGCGGCGCTGCACGACGCCGCGACGGACCTGGAGGCCGCGGACACGGAGGACGAGGTGTACGATATTCTCGTGGACGCCGCGGAGGACATCCTGGACTTCGACCTGGTGGCGGTGGACATCCACGAGGGCGACGCGCTCGTGCAGGCGGCGTGGTCGCTGGACAGGGACACGGAGGGCTACTGGGAGGTGACGCCGCTGGACGAGGACACGTTCGCGACGCGTGCGTACCGGCGCCAGGAGACCATCGTCGCGGACGACCTCCGGGAGTACGAGATCGCGCCCGCGGACCCCGAGTACCGGGCGGCCTTGACGACGCCTCTCGCGGACATCGGGACGTTCCAGGCGGTTTCTCGGGAGACAGGCGCGTTCGACGCGACGGACCGCGAGCTCGCCGAGCTGCTCGCGGGCCACGCGCGGGAGGCGCTGTCGCGGCTGGAGTCCGAACGCCGGCTGCGCGAGCGAACCGAGGAGCTCGAACGCCAGAACGAGCGCTTAGAGGAGTTCGCCACCATCATCAGCCACGACCTCCGCGCGCCGCTGAACGTGGCGTCCGGGCGGCTGGAGCTCGCTCGGGAGGGCGGCGACGGCGAGCACCTCGCGGCGGTCGCGGAGTCGCTGGAGCGCATGGAGACGCTCATCGAGGACACGCTCACGCTCGCCCACGAGGGCCAGACGGTGTCCGACCGCGAGCGGGTCGCGGTCGCGGACGTCGCCCGGCAGTGCTGGGAACGCGTCGGGAGCGAGGCTGCCACGCTCGACGTCGTCGACGAGTTCGCGGTCCGCTGCGACGACGACCGCCTCCAGCGGGTGTTCCAGAACCTCTTCCGGAACGCTATCGAACACGGTTCGACAGTCGACCGGAACGCGCAGCGTTCCGAGGACGCCGTGGAGCACGCGGGCGAGGGCGTCACGGTCCGCGTCGGCGCGCTCGACGACGCCGACGGTTTCTACGTCGCGGACGACGGCCCCGGCATCCCCACCGAAGAGCGCGAGAAGGTGTTCGAGCGCGGGTACACGAACAGCGAGCACGGCACCGGGTTCGGCCTGCCCATCGTGGAGGAGATCGCCGACGCGCACGGCTGGGCGGTCGCGGTGACGGACGGGAGAGGCGGTGGGACGCGCTTCGAGATCACGGGCGTCGAATTCGCGGACGCGGTCGAATCGCGGCAGGCGTAGCGGAACGGGTGTTCGTCGGCGTTACGATCGGGTCGCGCGAGCCTCGCGGACGTCCGCGCCGTCGCGTACCATGTCCGGACAGTCCGGGCAGACGCGGGGCTGCTCGACGCCCGGGGGCGTGAACACGCGGGCGTAGTCCTTCGTGACGAACGACTCGCAGTTCTTGCAGAGCGGCATCTCGTTTCGAGGCGATGGAGTGTCAGTATATATGTTTTGTGTGTATTTTAGCGGGTCGAATAAATGTGGGTGGCGCCGCCGGAGCGAACGGCCTAACCGTCGCGCCCGCCTGCGTGCGGTATGAGCGATACGCTGGAGTCGCTGCCGGACCGCCCGCTCCGCCAGCAGGAGGTCACCGCACTCAACCACGCCGACGCGTTCTCGCTGGTGGTGCCCGTCGACCGCGAGGAGGCCGTCGAGGCCGACACCCGCGAGCCCGTCGTCATCACCGAACGTATCATCCTCGGGACAGACGACTGGGTGACGGGACTGGTGTACGACGGCGGCTGGCTGGAGGTCGAGTCCGTCGCAATTGAGGACCCCGACGAGGAGCGCTTCGACGCGATGCGTGACTGCGAGTCCGCGGTCGCCGACTACGACCTCGACTGACGCGGGGGTCGTTCGGAGGCGTGCGTCTGCAAAAGGCTAAAGAGAGAAACAGGCCTTCGTTGTAGTAATGACCGTACGTGTACGCCGGCAAACGGAGGTGAAATCGTGGGCGTCGAGATAAAGGAGTCGCCGGTCTCCGAGCACCAGTTCGACGAGATGGCCGCGTTCGTCCGCGACTACCTCGAGGCGAGCGTCGAGAACGAGGACGACGGCGGCCGGATGCGGTGGTACCCGTGGCACTCCGCGGAGTACCGCTTCACGCACATCCGGAACGTCGTCGACATCGGCGAGCGCATCGCCAGCGAGGAGGGCGCGGACGTCGACGTGGTCCGCGTCGCGGCGCTGTTCCACGACATCGCGAAGCTGGAAGCCGACCAGGAGGAACACGCCGATGAGGGCGCGCGTATCGCCCGGAAGTACCTGGAGACCCACGGCGACTTCGCGCCGTCGTTCGTCGAGCAGGTGTGTGCCGCCATCACCGACCACTCCTACCAGGGCGACCTCTCGGAGCTCCCGCTGGAGACGCGGTGTCTCATCGAGGCCGACGTCCTCGACAAGGCGGGCGCGAACGGCGCGGCACTCATGTTACTGCGGATGGGCTACGAGGCCCGCACGCACGTCGACGCCGCGGAGATGATCGACCGCGTGCTCGAACGCGGCGAGAACGCCGCCGAGCGCGTGGAGAGCGACACCGCCGAGTCCATCGCCCACCAGCGCATCAAGCGCGTGCGGTGGTTCCGGGAGTGGCTCGAAGAGGAAGTCCCCGGGATGCGCGAGTAGCTACAGTCCCGCTGCCGTTCTCAGGTACGTCAGGCCGAACAGCGCCAGCGCAACCGCGCTGACGTACGCGACGACAGCGCCCAGCGTGTCGACACGCTCGCCGGCAGCGCGCAGCGACGCCGGGAACCCCGCGACCCAGACGAGGATGCCGGCGAAGAACCCCGCGATGGTGAGCGCGCCGTTCGCCGCGGACAGCTGGAGGCCGAACGCCGATATCTCGCTCGGATTGAGCAGGCCGACGCCCGCGGTCAGCCACCACGTCAGCTGGTAGGGGTTGGTGAGCGCGAGCACGAACGCCTTCCGGAAGCCGCGGCCCTCTGCGGGGTCGGCGTCGGAGAACGAGCCGGCGTCCCGGTAGGCGCCGTACGCGTAGTACAGCATCAGCACGCCGCCCACGCCCACCATGAGTCTGCGGGCGGTGGGGGCGTCCTGGACGAACGCGACGACGCCGACGAGCGCGAGGACGAAGAAGCACGCGTCCGCGGTCATCGCGCCCAGTCCGGCGGCGAAGCCGGCGCGCCAGCCCCGGTTGACGGCCTCCTCGGCGATGACGGCGTTCATCGGGCCGGGCGGCGCCGCCAGCGACAGGCCGAGGACGAGGCCGGCGGCGAGGGAGACGAGCGCGTCGAACACGAAAGCGAGTAGTCGCCGTCGCCGACTAAAGCCCGCCGGTTACGGCAGTAACGTGGCGGGGAGCGCGCGGGCGACGGCGCCGACGAGTTCCTCCCAGACGGAGACGTCGAACAGCAACTGGAGCGCGACGTCTCCCGCGAAGAAGAAGAACAGGACGGCCGCCGCCATGTGTGCGCGGCGGGCGTCGAAGCTCCGGGAGAACCGCGCGAAGAACATCGCGTTCAGCAGGCTGACGGGGACAATGGCGGCCATCTCGCCCGCCCAGATAGCGGGTCGGGCGCCGTACTGGGCCGCGAGCCCGATGGTGACTAACTGGGTCTTGTCGCCGAACTCGCCGGCGAACATCATCGCGAAGATGGGGAGAAAGCCGCCGAAGTACGTCGGGACGTCTCTGCCCAGAATCGTGGCCTGCTCGAAGCGCCCGCCGAGTGAGACGATGCCGCCGTCGCTGGTCATCGGTCCGGGGTTGCCGTCGGCGGGCATCGAGCGCAACAACAGCACCCCGAAGACGAAGAACAGCCCGCCGGTGAAGGCGTCGAGGTAGACGCCGGGGAGTGCGCTCTGGAGCGCGCTCCCGACGGCGATTTCGATTGCGGTCCAGATGCCGAACGCGGTGGCCGCGGCGGCGACGACGACGCGGGGGTCGTACTGCGTGGACAGCCCCGCGATGATGAACTGGACTTTCTCGCCGGGGAGGACCGCGAGCTGTGCGGCGAACGCGATGACCGCGAGCTCGGCGAAGCCGGTCACGGACGCGTCACCTCGCCAGCGGGCGCGTCGACTGCGCGCACGCGAATCGCGGCCGCGACGCGGTCCGGGAGGTGGACGTCGTCGCCGTCGACGTCGACGACGAACAGCCCGATGGGCGCGTGCTCGCGGACGGCGAGTTCGGTGCCGGGCTCGATGCCGGCGTCCCGGAGGTAGCGCAGCTCCTCGGAGTTGCGGTCGTCGACCTGCGCGACGACGACGCGGTCGCCGGCTTCGTGGTCGGCGAGCGCGGCGGTCTCGGGGTGCTCCGGGGGCTCGAGGTCCGCGCCGGGGATCGGGTCGCCGTGCGGGTCGACGGTGGGGTCGTCGAGCTTCCGGGCGAGGCGGCGCTCGAACTCCTCGCTGATGTGGTGTTCGAGCGCGTCGGCCTCGTCGTGGACCTCGTCGAACGAGTAGTCGAGGTGGTCCGCGAGGAACGCCTCCAGCAGCCGGTGGTGGCGCAGCACTTCGAGCGCGACGGTTTCGCCCTCGGGCGTGAGCTCGACGCCCTTGTACTTCTCGCGGGCGAGGAGGCCGCGCTCTTCCAGTTTTTCGACCATGCTGGTGACTGTCGGCGGCGTGACGTCGAGGTAGTCGGCGATGGCGGAGGTCTTCACCGGCGGGCCGTGCTCGCGTTCGAGCGCGTAGACGGCCTTGAGGTAGTCCTCCATCACGTCGGAGAGCATTCGTTACCAGGTGATTAGACGCGTCTAATTATATAGTTGGCGGTGACCAACTGTGGGATCCGGCGAGAGGAGGTTTTTACTGTACGCGTGTGGGTTTTGGGAAGGATTGGTAACACCATCCAAACCTTAACGAGCTACACTCGACAGTGATATAAACCCCGCGGACGACTTATGTGACAGTATGTCATCCGAAAAGACGCGTCGGCGGTTCCTCGAAGCGACAGGTATTGCTGGTGTCGCAGCCCTCGCTGGCTGTAGCGGGAACGGTGGCGGCGACGGCGACGGAGATAGCGACGGCAACGGCGACACGACGACGACCGAGAGCGGAGGCGGGAACGGCGGCAGCAACCGCCTGAGCTGGCACGCCGGCGGTACCGGTGGCACGTACTACCCGCTCTCGAACGAGATCAAGACCATCGTCGAGGCGAACACCGACTACTCGCTGAACGTCCAGTCAACGGGCGCCAGCGTCGAGAACGTCGGGAGTCTCGCGGACGCCTCCGCCGACTTCGCGCTCATCCAGAACGACGTCGCGTACTTCGCGAAGAACGGGACGGGCATCGACACGTTCCAGGACAACGCGATCGAGAACCTCCAGGGCGTCGCGACGCTGTACCCCGAAACGATCACCGTCGTGACGCTCCAGGACACCGGCATCGAGTCGCTGAGCGACCTCAGCGGAGCGACGATCAACACCGGCGACCTCGGCTCCGGGACGCAGGTCAACGCGAACCAGATCCTGGAAGCGGTCGGCATCACCGACTACAACGAGCAGAACGCCGGCTTCTCGCAGGCGTCCGAACAGCTCGCGAACGGCGACATCGACGCAGCGTTCGTCGTCGGCGGCTGGCCGGTCGGTGCGATCGAGGACCTCGCGAACACGAACGACGTCCAGATCGTCCCGATTCAGGGCGAGAACCGCCAGGCCGTCAAGGACGCCGCCTCGTGGTTCGCCGACGACACAATCCCCGGTGGGACGTACACCGGCGTCGACGAGGACGTCGAGACCGTCGCCGTGCAGGCGATGATCGCCACGCACTCGGACGTGCCCGCCGACACCGTCGAGACGGTCACCGCAGCGATCTTCGACAACGTCGACGAGCTCTCCATCAAGACGGACTTCATCTCCGCCGACAGCGCACAGGACGGGATGTCCATCGAGCTCCACGAGGGTGCGGCGACGTACTTCGACGCGTAGACTGACGGCAGCGAGCACGGTATCGACTCTCGCATCGTCCCCGATGCCGCAGTAACGCGCTCCTCCAGTTCCCATCGTGATTCACCGAATCCTTCGACGCAAACGGTTCGTGGCCGCGGTCGTCGCCGTAATCGTCGCGCTACTGGTCGCACTCGCCGGCGTAGCAGCAGGTGTCTCGACCGGACACGTGCTCGTCGTCGAGGACGTCGACACGGGCGAGCGGTACGTCACGGAGCCCGTCGAGACCGGCAGCACCGTCGAACTACGGTACATGCACAGCGTCGAGAAGACGCCAGTCAACGACGTGTATCGCGTCGACGGTGGGACACTCGTCAACACGCGAATGGAGTTCGAATCCTACGGCTGGGGGCTCCCGTCGCGGGTCAACGTCACGAACGTCAACGGAACGTTCGTCTACGACCCGCCGGAACCGATCATGACCCTCGAGTCGCTGTCGGTCTCGCCCGGCCGGATCGCGAACCACACGTTGATCGTCGACGACCGACGGATTGACCTGGTGTCGAAGACGAACGCGAGTGACGTCCGCATTCACGTCGAACGACGGACGCTAACTGATGTACTCCTATGAGCACGAACAACCAAGACGGCGGTGACGACGCGGAGCTTTCCAGAGAAGAAGCCGATGAGCTCATCGACGAGATCGAACGCCGACGGTCGCTGAAGGGGCTCGCCGCCCTCGCCGTCTCGGCGATCGGGATTCTCTTCTCTGTGTTCCAGCTGTTTCTGGCGGCACAGGGCTTCTACATCACAATCCCGCTCCCGGCACTGGGCAGCATCTCGCTCCCGGTACTCGGCAACGTTCCCATCCCGGTCCTCGACAGCGTCGAAGTGGGGTTACAGCTCCTGCAGGCGAACGCGGTCCACGTCGCGTTCGCGCTGGTGCTCACGTTCCTGATGTTCCCCGCGTCGATGGGCGACGGCCGCATCTCCAGTCGCCTGGGCTCCGGAATGGACGCTGCGACGTCCCGGCTGGGCCGATCGAACCCGGTGTCACGGGCGCTCGACCGGGTTCGTGGCGCCGCTCGCTGGGCGTTCGTCGACCCCGACCGAAGCCGTGTCACGCCCTTCGACGTGGTCTGTATGGGCTTTGCGGTGCTCACCGCGCTGTACTTCCTCACGGAGTTCTCGGAGATACAGGACATGCGCGTGTTCGGGCTCGAGTCCGGCCGCCCGGTCACGGGCGTGTACCCGTTCCTCGAACCGGTCCTCGGCGGCGTCCCCTTCATCAGTGAGTACTCGTACGCGATGCTGCTCGGCGCGATCGGCATCCTCCTGGTCCTCGAAGCCACTCGCCGGACGCTCGGCCTGCCGCTGATGATCATCGTCGCGACGTTCATCGTGTACGCCCGCTGGGGATACCTCATCAGCGGCGACACGCCGTTCCTGGGGCTGCTCGCGATTCCCCAGCTGACCTGGCCGGACATCGTGCAGAACCTCTGGTACAACACGGAGAACGGCGTCTTCGGGATTCCGGTGACGGTCTCCGTGAGCTTCATCTACATCTTCATCCTGTTCGGCTCGTTCCTGGAGATGAGCGGCGCCGGCCAGTGGTTCATCGACCTCGCGTACGCCGCGACCGGCAAGCGCAAGGGCGGGCCCGCGAAGGCGAGCATCCTCGCGAGCGGCTTCATGGGCACGATTTCGGGGTCGTCGATCGCGAACACGGTCACCACCGGCGCGTTCACCATCCCGCTGATGAAGCGCTCCGGGTACTCGCCCGAGTTCTCCGGCGCCGTCGAGTCTTCGGCGTCCTCCGGCGGCCAGATTCTCCCGCCCGTGATGGGCGCGGCGGCGTTCCTGATGGTCCAGTACACCGCGACGCCGTTCCGCGAGATCATCATCCTCGCGACCGTCCCGGCGGTCGTGTTCTTCTTCGGGGTCTGGGTGATGGTGCACCTGAAAGCCGTCCAGGAGGGTATCGGCGGCGTCGAGGACCTCGAAACCGCGACCATGCGCGAGCACCTCAAACGCGGCTGGTTCTACCTCGTCCCAATCTTCCTGCTGCTGTACTACCTCATCATCGAGCGGCTCTCCGTGTCCCGCTCGGCGTGGTTCACGCTCGTCGCGCTCGTCGCCCTCATCACGTTCATCGCGGCCTACAGCAAGCAGACGCGTGCCTTCCTGTTCGGGTCGCTGGCCGTCATCGCCGGCGCCGATCTCCTGAGTTTCGTCGTCGCCGGTGTTCCGGTCACGGGCTTCCTCGGCGGTGCCGGCGGTGCGGGCGTCCCCCTCGAGGAGGCGGCCGCAATCGTCGGCCCGCGCGTCGGCTGGTACGCGATGCTCGCCGGCGCCGTGACGATGCTGTACCACGCGGACGTGCAGTCGTCGTTGCTCGACCTGAACCCGACCGTACAGAACGCAGCCGAATCGGCCGGCGAGCGCGCTGACCGCGACCTCGGCGAGAATCAGCTGTTCCGAATCGGCACCTTCGTCGTCAAGTCGATGGACGAGGGCGCGCGGACGGCCGTCCCGGTCGTCATCGCGGTCGCCGCCGCCGGCATCATCCCGGGCGTCATCAGCGTCTCCGGCCTCGGACCGAATCTCACGTCGCTGCTGCTCGCGCTCTCCGGCGGCTCGATCGTGGTGATGTTACTCGTCACCGCCGTCGCGAGCATCATCCTCGGGATGGGGATGCCGACGACGGTGACGTACATCATCCTCATCTCGATGCTCGCGACGCCGCTCGTGGAGTTCGGTATCCCGCTGCTGGCCGCACACCTGTTCATCCTCTACTTCGGCGTCATCGCCGACATCACGCCGCCGGTGGCCGTCGCAGCCTACGCCGCGAGCGGCGTCGCGAAGTCCGACCCGTTCGAGACCGGCGTGAAGGCGTTCTCGCTGTCGCTGAACAAGGCAATCGTCCCCTTCGCCTTCGTGCTCGCGCCCGGCGTCGTCCTCCTCAGGGAGAAGGCGAACGCCGCCGACTTGCCGATCCGGGAGCAATACCGGGTGGTCAACTTCGCCGACCTCACGGAGCTGTCGTACTCCGTACCCGAGATTCTGGTGCCGATCGCCGGCGTCTTCCTCGGCGTCGTCGCTCTCGGTGCGACCGTCATCGGCACGCTGTACACGGACGTCGACCGCCTCGAGCGGGCGGGCTTCGCGCTCAGCTCGCTCCTCCTCATGGCGCCCGCCCTCCTCTCGACGTCGGTCTTCGACCTCCTCGGCTTCGTCGGCGTCACGGTGTCGGTCGACGCGCTACTGCTGGACCTGACGCTCCGGGGCGTCGGTTTCCTCCTGTTCGTCGCGCTCACGCTGAAGAACAGGCGAGAACTGGGTTCGGCGGAGCGGACGCCCGAAGCGGCGTCGACCTGACCGCTCGCGGCCACGCCGACCGTTTTACGAGAGGCTGTCGGGACACCGTGCCCGTTAGTGCAGTCACCCGAGAGAAACGCTTCCCGTCACGCGGAGCGCACCGCTCCGGCGTCGGTTCGCCGCTCGTCCGAGCGCCCGGTCGCCCTCAGATGCCCTTGCTCATGAGGTGCGAGCGGAGCACGTCGGCGTCCTTGTTCGCGGTGCCCGTGTTCAGCAGGACGACGGTGTCGTCCTCGCCGAACGCGCCGTCGTCGGCGAGCGCGGACGCGCCCGAGGCCGCGGCCGCGCACGTCGCGCCCATCTCCAGACCCTCGTGAGCCGCGACCGTCGTCGCGGCGTCCAGAATCTCCTCGTCGCTGGTCGCGACCGCGCCGCCGTCGCTCTCGCGGAGTGCGTCCAGAATCCACGGGCTCGCACCCGGGTCGGGAATCTCGATGCCGCCACAGATAGTGTCCGGCGTGTCCCACGGCTCGTGGACGTCCCGGCCCTCCTGGAACGCGCGGACGATCGGCGCGCAGCCCTCCGCCTGCGCGGCGTGCATCGCGGGAGTCTCGTCGGTCAGCCCGAGGTCGCGGAGCTCCTCGGCGGCCTTGTGCATCCCGACGAGGCCAACGCCGCCGCCGGTCGGGTAGACGACGTGGTCCGGGACCTCCCAGTCGAGCTGTTCGACCGTCTCGTAGTACATCGTCTTCTTGCCCTCGTGGCGGTACGGCGTCACGAACGTCTTCACCGAGTACCAGTCGTCGTGTTCGTCCATCGCGTCGTCGTAGGCGGCGCCCGCGTCGCCGATGCGACCCTCGACGACGGTCATGTCGCCGCCGTGGACGTTCACCATCGCCTTGTTCGTGAACCCCGCGCGGGACGGCAGGAAGACGTGGGAGTCGATGCCCGCGCGGCCCGCGTACGCGGCCGCCGACTGCCCGGCGTTGCCCGCGGACGCGAGCGCAACGTCGCTGGCGCCGTGCTGGGCGGCTGCGGTCATCGCGACCGTCTGCCCGCGGTCCTTGAACGTCCCCGTCGGGTTGCGTCCCTCGTCTTTGAGGTAGACCGCGCCGACACCCATCTCGTCGGCCAGCGTCGGGCACTCTACGAGCGCCGTCGCGCCCTCGCCCATCGACACGGCCGAATCCCGCGCGAACGGCAGCAGCTCCTCGTAGCGCCACATCGTGTCGAAGGGGCGCGATTCGAACGTCTCCCGGGTGACGTCGAGGCTACCGTAGTCGTACGTCGGGTCGAGGATGCCGCCGCAGTCCGGACAGCGGTGGGTCGCTTCCTCCGGGTCGAACGTCTCCTCGCAGTCTACGCATCGAAGCCCCTCGAAGGCCGGCGTCGTCTCCATGCCCGGGCCTTCGCGGGGGGCGAGAAAAGCCCTGTCCCTTCCGCGCTGGAGCCCGTCGTTTCTTGGCGTCCGCGGGCGAACCTCCGCACATGACCGACTCTCGGGTGGTGGTCGTCGGCGGCGGGCTCGCGGGCCTCACAGCTGGGCGGAGGCTCGCCGCCGAGGGTTTCGACGTGACGCTGTTCGAGCGGCGCGAGGACGTCGGCGGGCGCGTGCGCTCGCGGCGCGGCGACGGCTACGTCTTCGACCGCGGGTTCCAGGTGCTGTTCACGGCCTACCCCGCGGCGAAGCGCGAACTCGACTTCGACGCGCTCGACCTGCGGGCGTTCTCCCCGGGCGCAACGATCTGTCGCGGCGACCGGCGCTCCGTGCTCGCGGACCCGCTGCGAGAGCCGACCGCGCTCGCGGAGTCCGTGCTCAACACGGAGGTCTCGACGACGGACAAGCTCCGCACGCTCCGCCTGCGCGCGGACCTCAAGGCGAAGTCCGTCGACGAGATCTTCGCCGGACCGGACGCGACTATCGAGCAGCACCTGTACGCGCGCGGGTTCTCCGAGCGCTACGTCGAGCGATTCGTCCGCCCCTTCTACGGCGGCATCACGCTCGACACCGGCCTCGACACCTCCAAGCGCGTCTTCGAGTTCACGTTCAAGATGCTCTCCGAGGGGAAGACCGTCGTCCCCGCGGACGGGATGGGAACTATCACGCGCCAGCTCGCCGACCGCGCGGTCCGGCAGGACGCGCGCGTCGTTACCGAGACGCCAGTCGAACGCGTCGAGCCCGGGGACGGCTCCGTGTCGGTACAGATTCCCGGCGAGACGGTCGAGGCCGGCGCCGTCGTGGTCGCCGCCGACCCGAAGTCGAGCCGGGAGCTCACGGGCGTCGAGGCGATTCCGACCGAGGGCCGCGGCTGCGTCACCCAGTACTTCGCTGTGCCCACGGGCCACCCGCTCGCGGACAGCGACCGCATCCACCTGAACGCGGGCGGGGAGGTGCCGACGACGGTCGCGCCGCTGTCCGGCGTCGCGCCCGAGTACGCGCCCGAGGGCCGTGCGCTCGTCGCCGCGACCACGGTCGGCCACGAGAGCGCCGGCGACGACGTGCGTCCGGAGTCCGACGGCGACCTCCAAACCCGGACGCGGGAGGTGCTCGCGGCGTGGTATCCGGCCGCGTCGCTCGGGGACTTCGAGTTGCTCCGTACTGACCGCCTCTCGTTCGCGCAGTTCGCCCAGCCGCCGGGCGTCCACGAGCGCCTGCCGGACGTCCGCGACCCGGACGGCGCCGTCTACCTCGCCGGCGACTACACCCACGACTCCTCCATCAACGGCGCGCTGGAGAGCGGAAAAGCGGCGGCGGACGCGGTCGCCGCGGACCTACAGTAGGCCGCGGAGCTCGCCGAGCGCGGGGAACGCCAGCGTCTCCCCCTCGCTGACGACCACGGGCCGGAAGCCGTCCGGGTCCGCGAGCATCGAGGACAGCGAGTCGTTGCGCTCCAGGCCGTTCACGAGCGTGCCCGCCGCGAGCCGCGTGAACGCGGGCAGCACGACCACGTCGCGGCCCTCGTGCTGGCGCGGACCGTAGAGGAAACACGGGTGGCGCGTGCCCTCGATTTCGACCGCGGGGTGCTCGTGGCCCACGACGTAGCGCTCGCCGTCCACGGGCGGGTCGTCGTGGCCGTGCCAGACGACCGTGCCGTCCGCGAGTTCGACGCACTCCTCGGCGTCGACGCCGACCGCGTCTGCCATCGTGTCGTGGTTCCCGCGCACGACGCGGAGGTCGGCGCCCGCGTCGGCCACGGCCGCCTCGATTGCCTCCACTGTCTCCTGGACGCCGTCGGGCATACTCCCGCGGACGTGCAGGAGGTCGCCGGCGATGGCGACCGTCGACGGCTCGAACTGGGCGAGGAG
>SDGW01000454.1_pt1 | contig 17179 bp, 16 predicted proteins | sample 2873831 | NCBI WGS metagenome assembly SDGW01 (sample SAMN08132700, study PRJNA421101) | hypersaline lake metagenome | isolation source: celular fraction 0.22 microns magnesium sulfate-rich crust from ephemeral... | place: Spain: Penahueca Lagoon, Toledo | collected 2011-07
GCGCTCGCGATGACGTGGTCGTGGTCGGTGTCGCCGGTGACGATGGCGCCGACGACCGCGACGGCGTCGACGTCGTCGCGGCGCGCGAGCCGGTCGGCGGCCAGCGGCGCGTCGTACGCCCCTGGCACGGACACCACGTCGACGACGTCGGCGCCCGCGTCGGCGGCCGTCTCGCGGGCGGCCGACTCCATCTGTTCGGTGACGCTGCGGTTGAACTCCGCAACGACGAGCCCGAGCGCTACCATGTTCGTTGGCACTCCCGGGGCGGATAAAGGCCTACCGTTCCGGGCTGTTCCCGCGAACCCACAGGTTTGTATGCACCCCGTTCCGTTTGGCGAACGAGATGCCCTCCCACGGACGCCGCCGGGTCGCCGCAGCCGTCGCCGCCGCGGTGTTGCTCGCGCTCGCGCTGCGGTTCGTCGCGCTCGGCGACCGAATCTTCCACTGGGACGAGGCGCGCGTCGGCTACTGGGTGCTCCAGTACGCCGCGTCCGGCGAGTGGTCGTACCGCGCCATCGTCCACGGCCCGTTCCTCTTCCACGTCGACGAGTGGCTGTTCGGCGTCTTCGGCGCGAGCGACGCCGTGGCTCGCGCGCCGGTCGCGCTCGTCGGCGGCCTGCTGCCCGCGACGGCGTGGCTGTTTCGCACGCGCCTCGACGACGTGGAAGTCGCCGCGCTGGCCGCCCTGCTCGCACTCAACCCCGTGCTCGTCTACTACTCGCGGTTCATGCGCAACGACGTACTCGTCGCGGCGTTCAGCCTCGCGGCGCTCGGGCTCGCGGTGCGCGCCCTCGACACCCGCCGCGGCGGCTACCTCGTCGCCGCGGGCGCGGTGCTCGGGCTGGCGTTCACCACGAAGGAGAACGCGCTCGTCTACGTCGGGATGTTCGCCGGCGCGAGCGCGCTCCTGCTCGACGAGCGGCTGTTCACGGCGCGCGAGCGCAGCCGGTCGTGGGAGACCGAACTCCACGACAGCATCCGCAGCGTGGGCAGCGGCCTGCTCGCGTGGCGGCGCGCTATCGCAGGCGGCGCGCTCGCGTTCCTCGCCGTCACCGTCGTCTTCTACGCGCCGCGGCCGGAGTTCTACGCTGCGTTCGGCGACCCGACGCGGCTCCCCGAAGTGATTGCAGCGGGCACGGCCGGCGCGTGGGGCGAGTTCTGGGGGACGTGGGGCACGAGCGGCAGCGTCTCCCGCGAGCACAGCTACGTCGCGTTCCTCGTGGACGCGGTGCGGACGCTCGGCGCGGCGTCGCTGATGCTCGTCGCGGCCGCCGTCGTCGGCTTCCTCGCGGAGCGCTACGTCGCCGACGAGCCCCGCGACTTCGTGCTGTTCGCGGCCTACTGGGCGATCGCGTCCGTCGTCGTCTACCCCGCCGTGACGGACATCTCCGGGCACTGGTCGGTCGTGCACGCGGTCGTCCCGATGGCGGTTCCCGCAGCGGTCGGCGTGCGCGTCGTCGCGGACCGCGGCCGCTCGGCCTACCGGAGCGACGACCGCGTGGGCGTCGCGCTCGCCGCGCTCGTGCTGCTCGCGGCGGTCGCGCAGATGGGCGCGGTCACGGCGGAGACGTCGTACCTGATGCCCCAGGACCAGGACAACGAGCTCGTACAGCTCGGTCAGCCGGGCAGCGACATGCGGGCGACACTCGACCGCGTCGAGCGAATCGCGCCCGCGAACGACGGCACCGACGTGCTCTACTACGGGAGCCACTTCCACGTCGCGACCGACTACGACCCCGGCGACCCGGCGAGCGTCTCGGGGACGGACTGGTTCAATCGGCTGCCGCTGCCGTGGTACACCGAGCGCGCGGGCGCGGTAACAGACTCGACGACGCGGCTCACCGCGCCCGAAACGGCCGCCGAGAACGACACGGTCAGCGTCGCGACGACGGACGCGCCGGTCGTGATAACGCGGGCGGAACACTACGAGGACGTCCGGGGGCAGCTCGGCGACGAGTACGAGGGGTGGACGTACGAGCTCACCGCGCGGAACACGGTCGTCGTCGTGTTCGTGGACACCGAGGCCGAGGGGTTCGCCGAACCCGCCACGAGTTGACCACGAACGTGGACACGAGCCGGTCGAGTTCGGCAATTCTTATGCAGGTGTAGGCGGAAGTCGCGGGTGATGACGGTACCCGTTCCCGGAGCGACAGTCGGGGTCGTCGGCGGCGGCCAGCTCGGCCGGATGCTCGCCGAGGCCGCGAGCCCGCTGGGCGTCGAGGTCGTCGTCCTCGACCCCACGCCGGACTGCCCGGCGTGCCCGCCGGCCGCCGACCAGATCGTCGCCGAGTTCGACGACGGCGAGGCCGTCCGCGAGCTCGCCGAACGCGCGGACGTGCTCACGTACGAGATCGAGCTCGCGGACCCCGCGGCGCTCGCCGACGTCAGCGAGGAGACCGGCGTGCCCGTCCACCCCTCCCCGGGGACGCTGGAGACGATCCAGGACAAGCTCGTGCAGAACCGCGCGTACGCCGACGCCGACATCCCGGTGCCGGCGTTCCGCGCGGTCGACGACGCCGACGGCCTCGAAGCCGCGTTCGACGACCTCGGTCGGCCGCTGATGTTGAAGATGCGCACTGGCGGCTACGACGGCCGCGGGAACGCGCCCGTCGAATCGGTCGCGGAGGCCCGGGAGACGTTCGACGGTATCGGGAACATGGTCGCCGAGGAGCTCGTCGACTTCGACCGGGAGCTGTCGGTCATCGCCGCCAGCGGCGACGGCGAGACGGCGACGTTCCCCGTCGCGGAGAACGTCCACGAGACCGAGATTCTGCGCGAGTCCGTCGTGCCCGCGCGCACCGACGAGAGCGTCCGCGAGGAGGCCACCGAGGTCGCTCGGGACGTCCTCGACGCCCTCGACGGACGCGGCGTCTTCGGCGTCGAGTTGTTCGAGGTGGATGGCAGGATTCTCGTCAACGAGGTGGCGCCCCGGCCGCACAACTCCGGGCACTACACCATCGAGGGCTGTCACACCTCGCAGTTCGAGCAGTTCGCCCGCGCGCTCTGCGGGCTCCCGCTCGGGGACACCGAACTCCGCCAGCCGACAGTGATGGCGAACGTGCTCGGCGACCCGGACGCCGAGGAGCGCCCTGCCGAACTGGAAGGCGTGCCGAGTGCGCTCCGCGACGACCGCGTCGCGCTCCACTGGTACGGCAAGCGCGACGTGCGGCCGCTCCGGAAGATGGGGCACGTCACCGTCGGCGGCGACGACCGCGGCGAACTCCTGATGCGCGCCCGCGCCGCCCGCGACGCGCTCTCCTTCACTCCAGACCAATGACCACAGTCCAAGACCTCGTCGACCTGTTCGAATCGGAAGCCGACCGCGACCGCCCCAGCGAGGAGACCCCGGACGTGGGAATCGTCATGGGCAGCGACAGCGACCTCGACGTGATGGCGGGCGCCCACGACGCGCTCACCGACCTCGGCTTCGAAGAAGTCACCGACTACGACGACCCGCCGTCGGGGTACTCCTTCGAGTCGTGGGTCGTCTCCGCCCACCGGACGCCAGACCTCATGTACGCGTACGCGCAGACCGCCGCCGACCGCGGCCTCGACGTCATCATCGCCGGCGCCGGCGGGAAGTCCGCGGACCTCCCGAACATGACCGCGTCGCTCGCGTACCCGATTCCGGTGGTCGGCGTCCCCGTCCAGGAGAAGTCCGTCGACTCCGTCATCGGGATGCCCACGGGCGCGCCCATCACGGCCGTCGACGCCGGGAAGTCCTACAACGCCGGGCTCTCGGTCGCGCAGTTCCTCGCGACCAGCGACGACGACCTCGCCCAGCGGCTCCGGGACCTCCACGCCGAGCAGAGCGACGGTGTCGCCGACGTCTCTCGCGAACTCCACGAACGCGGGACGCCGGGGTTCCGCGCTACCCGAGAGTAGGCGCTCACCTCCGCGACCGCGATTGCCGTAGTCGGGCTGAAACTCGCGAATTTTAGCGCGTACGGGCGTGCGAGCATAAATCAACGTTTATGGGCGTGCGGTCCAAACTCTCGCTCGTCACGGAGACACTCCTATGAATCCATGGATCGCCATCGGTATGTTGGCGCTCGTGGGCATCCTCATCCCGGTCTCGATGATGATGGTGTCCTCGCTACTGCGCCCGACCGTACCCGAACAAGGGAAGCGAGCCACCTACGAGAGTGGCGAAGTTCCCACGAAGAACGCGCGCGTCCAGTTCAACATCCAGTACTACATGGTCGCGCTGCTGTTCCTCGTGTTCGACATCGAAACCGTTCTCATCTTCCCGTGGACCGTTATCTACCAGGACGCCGTCCAGTCCGCCGGCCTGACTCGCGCGCTGCTGCCGATGCTCGTCTTCATCGGCGTGCTCGTCGTCGGGCTCGCGTGGGCGTGGCGGAAAGGCGTCGTCCAGTGGGTGCGGGCACCGCGGTACCAAGCAAAAACACATGAGTAGTGACCAACCACGCGACAGCATTACGGGAGCCAGCGAGCCGCTAACCGAGACCCGCGACGCCCGAATGGGGGAGGGCGTCGACAGCCGGTTCAACTCGAAGCTCCGGGAGGCGTTCGGCTCGACGCCGTTCATCCTCACGAAGTTCGACAAGTTCATGAACTGGGTCCGCGGGTCGAGCATGTTCATGCTGCAGTTCGGTATCGCGTGCTGCAGCATCGAGATGATGCACACGTACTCGGTCAAGCACGACCTCGACCGCTTCCACGCGGGCGTCCCCCGCGCGTCGCCGCGGCAGGCCGACGTCATCATCGTGCCGGGGACCATCGTCTCGAAGTTCGCCCCGCGCATGAAGCGCGTCTACGACCAGATGCCCGAGCCGAAATTCGTCGTCGGCATGGGCAACTGCACGGCCTCCGGCGGCCCGTTCCAGGAGGGGTACAACGTCGTGAAGGGCGCCGAGGAGGTCATCCCGGTCGACATCCAGATTCCGGGCTGCCCGCCGCGGCCGGAGGCGCTCGTCTACGGCGTCGCGAAGCTCCAGGAGCGCATCGCCAACGGCGAAGCGGCGCCGGTGACGGTGAAACCCTACGAGCTCGAGGAGTTCGGCGACCTCGACCGCGACGAGTTCGTCCAGGAGCTCGCCGACGAGATCGACGAGGAGACCCTCGTCATGCGCTACAACTGGGCTGATTCACCATGAGCACGTACGACAAACGCAACGTCCAGCCGCCGACGACGGAGGCCGGTGACGTCGACGGCGACGCCATCGCGGACCTGCTCGGCGACCACGTCCTCGACCGCGAGGACCACCTGAACGCGCCCGCGTACGTCGTCCGCGCGGACGCCGTCCAGGACGTCCTCCAGACACTGAAGGACGATGCCGGGTTCGACCACCTCTCGTGTCTCACCGCCGAGGAGCACGAGGACCGCTTCGAGAGCATCTACCACCTCAAGCAGTACGACGACCCGACCAACGAGGTCAGCGTCGTCGTGCCGACGCCCCGCGAGAACCCGGTCAGCGAGAGCGCCGAACCGGTGTTCCGCACGGCCGACTGGCACGAGCGGGAGGCCTACGACCTCGTCGGCGTCCAGTACGACGACCACCCGAACCTCGAACGCATCCTGCTCCCGGAGACGTGGCAGGGCCACCCGCTCGGGCAGGACTACAACCAGAACAAGCCCCAGATCGTCACGTTCGACGAGAACAAGAACCCCCTAGAGGAGGACTACCGCGGCGGCGAGGACTCGGACACGATGTTCCTCAACATCGGTCCCCACCACCCCGCCACGCACGGCGTCCTCCACGTCGAGACGGTGCTGGACGGCGAGACGGTCGCGGACGTCAACCCCGACATCGGCTACCTCCACCGCTGCGAGGAGCAGATGGCCCAGAACGGCACGTACCGCTACCAGATCATGCCGTATCCGGACCGCTGGGACTACGGCCCGGGCGGCATCATCAACGAGTGGGCGTACGCGCGCGCCGCCGAGGACCTCGCGGACATCGAGGTGCCCGAGTACGCGCAGGTGCTCCGGACGATGGGCTCGGAGCTCTGCCGCATCGCCTGCCACCTGCTCGCCACTGCGACGTTCGCGCTGGACCTCTACGGCGACTTCACCGCCATCTTCATGTACGGGATGCGGGACCGGGAGATCGTCCAGAACCTCCTGGAGGACCTCACCGGCCAGCGGATGATGTTCAACTACCTCCGGCTGGGCGGGGTCGTCTGGGACGTCCCCGAGCCCCGCGAGGAGTTCTTCGAGAACGTCCGGGACTTCCTCGACGACCTCCCGGCGAAACTCGACGAGTACCACGACCTCATCACGTCCAACGAGATCTTCCAGTCGCGGTGCGTCGACACCGGCTACCTCGCCCCCGAAGTCGCGAAGGACTACGGCGTCACGGGCCCGGTCGCCCGCGGCTCCGGCATCGACTACGACATCCGGCGCGACGACCCCTACGGCTACTACGACGAGCTGGAGTGGGACGTCGTCACGGAGGACGGCGGCGACAACTTCGCTCGCCTGCTCGTCCGCATGCGGGAGATCGAGGAGTCCGCCCGCATCATCGAGCAGTGCGTCGACCTGCTGGAGGACTGGCCGGAGGACGACCGCGAGATTCAGGCCAACGTCCCCCGCACACTCAAGCCGGAGGCCGGCAAGGAGACCTACCGTTCCGTCGAGGGCGCGAAGGGCGAACTCGGCATCTACATCCGCGCCGACGGCACCGACAAGCCCGGCCGCTTCAAGATCCGGAGCCCCGCGTTCAGCAACCTCTCCGCGCTCAAGGAGATGTCCACCGGGGAGTACGTCCCCGACCTCATCGCGACGCTGGGCAGCCTCGACGTGATTCTCGGGGAGGTGGACCGATAGATGTCGACCGCAACGCCGCTCCCGGACACCATCAACGACATCCTGGGCATCGGCGGGCTCGCCGGGGAGCTGCTGTCGATGCTGCTGGCGGCCGCGCTCGTCGGCACCATCATGCTGACGATGACGGCGTTCGCGGGCCCGTGGGCGAAGCGGAAGATCACCGCGGCGTTCACCGACCGCATCTCCGTCAACCGCATCGGCCCGATGGGGCTCGGGACCATCATCGTCGACGCCGTCCGCCTGCTCTCGAAGGAGCTCATCATCCCCGAGGAGGCTGACCGGCCCGCGTTCGACATCGCGCCGCTCGTGCTCGCGGGGTCGGCGCTGCTCGCGTTCGCCGTGATTCCGATGGGCAGCGGCATCCACCTCGCGGACCCCGAGACCGGACTCGTGTTCGTGTTCGCTATCGCGTCGATCGCGAGCCTCGGCCTCCTGATGGGCGGGTACGCGTCGAACAACAAGTACAGCCTCCTCGGCGGCCTGCGCGCCGTCGCGCAGAACATCGCCTACGAGATCCCGCTCGTCGTCACCGCGGCCTCCGTCGTGCTGTTCACGGGGTCGCTGCAGATGAGCGAGATCGTCGCGGTCCAGACCGCGGAACTGGTGACCGTCGCCGGCATCCGGATTCCGGCGTGGTTCGCGTTCGTGAACCCGTTCGCGTTCGTGCTGTTCATGATCGCGAACCTCGCCGAGATCGGGCGGAACCCGTTCGACACGCCCGAGGCGCCGACCGAAATCGTCGGCGGCTACCAGACGGAGTACTCCTCGGTGTACTTCGTGCTGTTCTACCTCGGGGAGTTCATCCACATCTTCCTCGGCGGCGCCATCGCGACGACGCTGTTCCTCGGCGGGCCCTCGGGGCCGTTCCTCCCCGGGTTCGTCTGGTTCACGATCAAGATCTGGGCGGTGTTCATCTTCACGCAGTGGTGCCGCTCGGCGGTCCCGCGCGTGCGCATCGACCAGATCATCGAGATCGGCTGGAAGGGCCTGCTGGTCCTTTCGTTCGCTAATCTCGTGCTCACTGCGGTAATCCTCGGGGTGACCGGACTATGATTGGACTACTCAAAGGGATGGCAACGACGATGAAACACGCACTCGACGGCGACACGTTCACCGTCGAGTACCCGGAGGAAGCGCCCGAAGTCAGCCCGCGCTTCCGCGGAATCCACAAGTTCAGCCAGGAGCGCTGCATCTGGTGTCGCCAGTGCGAGAACGTCTGCCCGAACGACACCATCCAGATCGTCACGGACAAGCAGCGCAACGGCGAGCAGTACAACCTCCACGTCGGCCAGTGCATCTACTGCCGGCTCTGCGAGGAGGTCTGTCCGGTGGACGCGATCCTCCTCACGGAGAACTTCGAGTTCACCGGGGACACGAAACACGACCTCGTGTTCAACAAGGAACAGCTGAAGAACGTGCCGTGGTACAACGACCTCGACCCGCTGGCGTCCCGCGAGCCCGACAGGGGCGCGTGGGTCGGCGAAGGCGAAGGCGAGGTCGACTACCAGTAGTCGCGCGCCCGTCTCGAAACCTACAAAGGGCGTATTTGCGAACCACAAGGTGACTGAAATGACGACAGCAACAATCGCGTTCGGACTGTTCGCGCTGCTCACAGTAGCGTGCAGTCTCGGCGCTGTCCTGGTGCGGGACGTGTGGCACTCCGCGCTGCTGCTCGGCGGCTCGCTGATGAGCTTCGCCGTGCACTACGTGATGTTACAGGCGGAGTTCGTCGCCGCGATGCAGATTCTCGTCTACGTCGGCGGCGTCCTCATCCTCATCACGTTCGCAGTGATGCTCACGCGTCAAACGGGAGGTATCGGCGAGGTGACCAACATATGACGACGCGACCGCAGCTCCGCGACCCGTCGACGTTCGTGACGGGCATCGTCGCGGTGGCGCTGTTCGTCGTGTTCGCGGCGGTGTTCCTCAACGCCGGGTTCGAGGGCGCCGTCGGGTTCGGCGCGGACGTGAACATCACGGCCTCGATCGGCTACGCGCTGATGGGGCTACTGGACGTCGCTGGCGAGAACACCGCCGGCAGCGAGGGCTTCCTCGCCGCGTTCATCATCGTCGCGCTGCTGCTGGACGCGGCCCTCGAAGGGTCCGTGATGCTGGCGACCCGCGACTCCGAAGGAGGTGACGGCGAGTAATGGCGGTCGCCGTCGAGTACTACCTCCTGCTGTCCGCGGCCGTGTTCTGCACGGGCGTGTTCGGCATCCTCACGCGCGAGAACGCGCTCATGTTCCTCATCAGCGTCGAGCTGATGCTGAACGCCGCGAACATCAACCTCGTGGCGTTCTCGCACTTCTACGGCAACATCACGGGTCAGGTGTTCAGCCTGTTCGTGATGGCGCTGGCGGCCGCCGAGGTCGCGATCGGCCTCGGCATCGTGCTCGTGTTGTACCGTAACTTCGACGACGTCGACGTGCGGAACGCCACGACGATGAGGTGGTAAGATGGTAGGAGCAATGGACTTCACGCCCGCGATTCCGCTGCTGCCGTTCGCCGCGTTCCTCGTGGCGCTGCTCGTTGGCCACTTCGCGCCCCGCCTGCTGCCGAAGGGCGGCGCGATTCCCGGCATCCTCGCGACGGCCGGGTCGCTGCTGTTGTCCCTCTGGGCGTTCCTGACGGTCAGCGGCGGCGACTACTACGCGCAGGACATCTACACGTGGGTCGTCGGCCAGGAGACGTTCAGTCTGCACTTCGGCATCCTCGTGGACCCGCTGTCCGCGATGATGCTGGTCATCGTCTCCCTGGTCGCCGTCCTCGTGCACGTGTTCAGCCTCGGGTACATGAACGACGAGGGCGAGACCGGCCTCCCGCGGTACTACGCCGGCCTCGGCCTGTTCACGTTCTCGATGCTGTCGTTCGTCGTCGCGGACAACCTCCTGATGGCGTTCATGTTCTTCGAGCTGGTCGGGCTCTGCTCGTTCCTGCTCATCGGGTTCCACTTCCGCGAGCCCGGCCCGCCGAGCGCCGCGAAGAAGGCGTTCCTCGTGACGCGCTTCGGGGACTACTTCTTCCTCATCGGCGTCGTCGGCGTCCTCGCGACGTTCGGGACCGCGCGCTTCGTCGCGGTCGGTGACGGCGTCGAGAGCTTCCCGCACCTCGCCGAGCAGGCGCTCGCCGCGGCGGGCGGCGAGGGCGCGATGCCCGAACAGGTCGGGAGCTTCCTCGACGTGGTCGGCGTGGAGGCCCAGACGTGGTTCGCGATTCTGGGGCTGCTCGTGCTCGGCGGCGTCGTCGGGAAGTCCGCGCAGTTCCCGCTGCACACGTGGCTGCCGGACGCGATGGAGGGCCCGACGCCCGTCTCTGCGCTCATCCACGCCGCGACGATGGTGGCGGCCGGCGTCTACCTCGTCGCGCGCATGTACGGCTTCTACGCGCTGCTCCCGACCGTCCTCGCCATCATCGCGCTGGTCGGCGGGTTCACCGCGCTGTTCGCCGCGACGATGGGCGTCGTGAAAGACGAGCTCAAGCAGGTGCTGGCGTACTCGACCATCAGCCAGTACGGCTACATGATGCTCGGGCTCGGCGCCGGCGGCTACGTCGCCGCGACCTTCCACCTGATGACCCACGCGTTCTTCAAGGCGCTACTCTTCCTCGGCGCCGGGTCGGTCATCATCGCGATGCACCACAACGAGGACATGTGGGACATGGGCGGCCTCAAGGAGAAGATGCCCGTGACCTACTACACGTTCCTCTCCGGGAGTCTCGCGCTCGCCGGCATCGTGCCGTTCGCGGGCTTCTGGTCGAAGGACGAAGTGCTGTACTACGCGGCCAACTACGGCCTCGGCGAGAGCCCGATTCTGCTCGCCGCGTACGCGATGGGCCTGCTCGCGGTGTTCTTCACGGGCTTCTACACGTTCCGGATGGTGTTCCTCACCTTCCACGGCGAACCCCGCAGCGACACCGCCCGCGACCCCCACGGCGTCCGGTGGAACGTCAAGCTCCCGCTGGTCGTCCTCGGCGTGCTCGCGGCGACCGCCGGCCTCGTGAACATGACGCCGGTCGCGAAGGTCACCGGTCTCCACATCGAGTTCCTCCACCAGTGGCTGGTGATCCCCGAGGGCAGTCAGTTCGCGAACCTCGGGTACGAGCACTACCACCACCTGCTGGAGGACTTCGCCGGCTACGGCGCAGCGGGCATCGGCACGCTCGTGCCGGCCGCCGTCTCGCTGGCGCTCGCGTTCGGCGGCGCCGGCCTCGCGTGGGCGCTGTACAACGTCGACTCGCCGACCGAGCACACCGAGAAGCTCGGCGGCGCAAAGACCGTGCTGTACAACAACTACTACCAGGACGAGTACCAGGTGTGGCTCGCGGAGAGCGTCACGCTGCCGCTCGCCCGCGCCGCCGACACGTTCGACCAAGGCATCATCGACGGCGTCGTCAACGGCGTCAGCAGCGTGAGCCTGTTCGCCGGCGGCCGCATCAAGCGGATTCAGGACGGCCTCGTGACCCACTACGCGTTCCTGCTGTCGCTGAGCCTGGTCGTGCTCCTGGTGGCCTTCGGCCTCCTCGGGGGGTGGTTCTGAATGTTGATTGAAGCACTCATCGCCGTCACGTTCCTCTCGGCGTTCGCCGTCATGCTCGCGCCCGACCGAATCGCGGGCAAGCTGGCGTTCGCCCTGAGCCTGCTCCCCACCGCGGGGAGCCTCTGGATGTACGCGCAGTTCGACGGGAGCGGCAACGCGCTCTTCGAGAGCGGGTCGCTCGCGTTCGAGACGACCGCGCGGTGGATCAGCGTCGGTCCGTACGCGCTCAACTGGCACGTCGGCCTCGACGGCATCAGCATGCCGCTAGTCGTGCTGTCGACGCTGCTGACGTCGCTGGCCATCCTGAGCGCGTGGACGCCGATCCAGGAGCGCCAGAGCCAGTTCTACTCCCTGATGCTGTTCATGCTGGGGAGCCTGCTCGGCGTGTTCAGCGCACTGGACTTCTTCGTCTGGTTCGTGTTCTGGGAGTTCGTCCTCGTGCCGATGTACTTCCTCATCGGCATCTGGGGCGGCCCGCGGCGGAAGTACGCCGCGATCAAGTTCTTCGTGTACACGAACGTCGCCAGCCTCCTGATGTTCATCGGGTTCGTGGCGCTCGTGTTCGCGCTCCCGATCCAGTCGATGGACCTGCCGACGGTCGCCGCAGCGCTCGAAGCCGGTAACTTCCAGACGACGTACGGCCTCGGCGCGGAGACGCTGAAGGTCGTCGCGTTCTTCGCGATGTTCATCGGGTTCGCGGTGAAGGTCCCGATGGTCCCCCTGCACACGTGGCTGCCGGACGCCCACGTGCAGGCCCCGACGCCGGCGTCCGTGATGCTGGCCGGGGTGCTCCTGAAGATGGGGACGTACGCGCTGCTGCGGTTCAACTTCACGCTGCTGCCGGGCGTCGCGCGGGACTTCGCGGTGCTCATCGCCGCCGTCGCCGTCGTGTCGGTCATATACGGCGCGATGCTCGCGCTCGCCCAGCAGGACCTCAAGCGCATCGTCGCGTACTCCTCGGTGTCCTCGATGGGGTACGTGCTGCTCGGGCTCGTGGCGTACAACCACTACGGGCTCGGCGGCGCGACCTTCCAGATGGTCGCTCACGGCCTCATCTCGGGGCTGATGTTCATGTGCGTCGGCGTCATCTACAACGTCGCCCACACGCGCATGGTCGGCGACCTCTCCGGTATCGCGGACAAGATGCCGGTGACCGCGGCGGTGTTCGTCGCCGCCGCGTTCGGCTACATGGGCCTGCCGCTGATGGCGGGCTTCGCGGGCGAGCTGTTCATCTTCCTCGGCGGGATGCAGGCGACGTTCCCGTACGCCCAGCTGTTCACGGCGCTGGCGATGTTCGGCATCGTCATCGTCGCGGGCTACCTGCTGTTCGCGATGCAGCGCGTCCTCTTCGGGCCGTTCGGCGCGGACACGGACTACGACATCGTGCCCGCGGCGCCCCACGACGCGGTCGCCATCGTCGTGCTGGTGGTGCTGGTCGTCGTGCTCGGGACGGTTCCCGAGGTGTTCTACGGAATGATTCAGGACGCGGTCAACCCGATGGTGGAGCAGCTGCCGGAAGCAACCGCCTTCCTCACCGGAGGTGAGCTCTGATGGTGGAGATGCCGCCGCTGACGCCCCAGATTGTGCTCGCGGCGACTGCCATCGTGCTGTTCGGTATCGACATCGTCGCACCCGACGTTCGGAAGAACGGCCTGCTCGCGGGCGTGAGCGCGCTCGGCGCCGCCACCGCGGCCGGCGTGGCCGCGTGGTTCCTCGCGGCGGGCACCGGCGACTACCGCTACGTGCAGTTCGACGGCGCGCTCGTCGTGGACGCGATGAGCCTGTTCTTCGCGTTCATCGTCGGCAGCGTCGCCACGCTCGTGGTCGTCGCGAGCTACGACTACGTCAAGGACGAGGAGCACGTCGCGGAGTACTACTCACTGGTGATGCTCGCGGCGACCGGCATGGCGCTGATGGCCTCGGCCAACAGCCTCGTGACCGCGTTCGTCGCGCTGGAGCTCTCCAGCCTCCCGTCGTACGCGCTCGTGTCGTTCCTGAAAACCGACCGCGGCAGCGTCGAGGCCGGCCTGAAGTACTTCCTCATCGGCGCGCTGTCCTCCGCGGTGCTGGCGTACGGTATCAGCCTCGTGTACGCGACCACGGGCACGCTCCTACTGGAGGACATCGCGGCCTCCATCGCCGGCAACGAGTTCGGCGGCGTGCTCGGCCTCGGCGTGCTGATGGTCGCCGGCGGGTTCGCGTTCAAGACCGCCTCCGTGCCGTTCCACTTCTGGGCGCCGGAGGCCTACGAGGGCGCGCCCGCGCCGATCAGCGCGTTCCTCTCGTCGGCCTCGAAGGCCGCCGGGTTCGCGGTCGCGTTCCGCGTGTTCACGACCGCGTTCCCGCTGGAGGCGATCGCGGCGGTGGCCATCGACTGGTCGCTGCTGTTCGCGGTGCTGGCGGTGCTGACGATGACGCTCGGGAACTTCGCGGCCGCCACCCAGGACGAGGTCAAGCGGATGCTCGCGTACTCCTCGATCGGCCACGCGGGCTACGTCCTGATGGGGCTCGCGGCGCTCCAGAGCGGCGCGACCGACGCGAACTCGTGGGTGCTCGGCGCGTCGATGACCCACCTGCTCGTCTACGGCTTCATGAACACGGGCGCGTTCCTGTTCGTCGCGCTCGTCGAGTACTGGGACGTCGGCCGGACGTTCGAGGACTACAACGGCCTCGCGACCCGCGCCCCCGTGGCGTGTGTCGCGATGACCGTGTTCATGTTCAGCCTCGCCGGCCTCCCGGTCGGCGGCGGGTTCCTCTCGAAGTACCTGCTGTTCGCGGGGACCGTCCAGGCGGGCTTCGCGTGGCTCGCGGCCATCGCGGCCATCAACAGCGCGCTGTCGCTGTACTACTACTCGCGGGTCGTCAAAGCCATCTGGATCGAGGATCCGAGCGACGACCTGACGCTGCGCGGGACGCCGACCGGCCTCTACACCGCCGTCGTCGCGGCGGCGGTCGCGACGGTCGTCCTGCTGGTGGCGTTCGACCCGGTCGCACAGACCGCGGTCCACGCCGCCGACGTCCTGTTCGCGCTGTAGCGGACGGGACAGCGGTACCTTTTAGCGGATCGGCGAGGTAACTGGGTAGACGAATGGTTTCTCGGCTCGTGCTCGGCTGCGGCACGACGGGCCACGCACTCGTGGACGACCTCGCTGATCGACCCGGCGAGCTGTTCGTCCTCGACGGAGACGCGAGCCGCGTGGAGTCGCTACGCAACGAGAAGGTCGCCGCCGAGCTGCGGGACGTCACGGACGCCGACGCGATCGGCGGCCTGGACCGCGACGTCGACGTGGTCGTCGCGGCCAGCGACAGCGCGTCGACCAACCGGCTCGCCGCGACCGCCGCCCGCGAGGTGTACCCGGACGCCGAGCTCGTGGCGTTCCTCGGGTACGACGCGACCAGCGACGACCGCGAGGCCCTGGAGGGCGTCGCGGACCGCGTCGTCAACCCGGGCGCGGCGGTCCTCGACCACGTCGACGACGTCGCGAGCGAGGGCAGCTCCGAGCGCCTCCAGGAGTTGCGCGCGACTCTCCAGGACATCGACGGGACGCTGGGCGTGTTCATGCACGACAACCCCGACCCGGACGCCATCGCGACGGCCGTCGGGCTGGCGCGCATCGCCGACGAGTTCGGGGTGGAGACGGAGGCGTGTTACTTCGGGGAGATCTCCCACCAAGAGAACCGCGCGTTCGTGAACCTCCTCGATCTGGACGTGACCGACGTGGAGGTCGGCGACGAACTCGACCACGACGCGATCGCGCTCGTCGACCACTCCGCGCCCGGCGTCAACGACCAGCTCGACCCCGAGACGGAGGTAGACATCGTCGTCGACCACCACCCGCCGAGCGGCGACGTGGAGGCGTCGTTCGTGGACATCCGCGAGGAGCTCGGCGCAGCCAGCACCATCCTCGTGGAGTACGTCCGCGGGCTCGGGCTGGAGATCGAGACGGCGGTCGCGACCGCGCTGTTGTACGGCATCCGCGTGGACACGAAGGACTTCTCGCGGGAGATCACGACCCAGGACTTCGAGGCGGGTGCGTGGCTGCTCGGCCGCGCGGACACGGACGTCCTGGAGCGCGTCGAGAGCCCGTCGGTGAGCGCGGACACCCTGGACACCATCGCGCGCGCCATCCGCAACCGCGAGCTCGACGGCTCCGTGCTGGCGTCCTGCGTCGGCTCCATCGCGGACCGCGACACGCTCGCGCAGGCCGCCGACCAGCTGCTCGCGATGCGCGGTGTGACGGTGACGTTCGTCTACGGGTTCACGGGGGGCACCATCTACGTCTCCGCCCGGGCGCGTGGCAACGACGTCGACCTCGGCGCGGCGCTACGGTCGGCGTTCGCCGACCAGGGGAGTGCGGGCGGCCACGCCGACATGGCGGGCGCACAGCTCCCGCTCGGGCTGTTCGACGAGGTCGGCGAGGACGCCGAGCACACGCTCACGGAGATGGTCGAGGACGTGGTGGCGACGCGCTTCTTCGACGAGATCCGCGGGGGGTGAGTTTTTCCCGGTCGCCGCGCTACGGGGACGTGATGGACTCCGCCCTCGACCACAATGGCGCGAAGCCCACGGTCGGCGACTACATGACCCGGGACGTCGCGACGGTCTCCCCGGACGACACCGTGCGGGACGTCGCGTGCCGCATCTCGGAGAGCGAGCACAACGGTTTCCCGGTGACCGAGGGCCGGCGCGTCGAGGGGTTCGTCTCCGCGCGTGACCTGTTGCTCGCCGACCCCGAGGAACTGGTGTTCAAGGTGATGAGCGGCGACCTCATCGTCGCCCACCCCGAGATGAAGGTGACCGACGCGGCCCGCGTCATCCTGCGGTCGGGCATCCAGAAGCTGCCCGTCGTCGACGACGCGGGCAACCTCGTCGGCATCATCTCGAACTCCGACGTCATCCGCTCGCAGATCGAGCGCGCCACCCCGGAGAAGGTCGGGAAGCTCAAGCGCACGCTGGAGACGATTCACGGCATCGAGGCGACCGAGGAGCGCCGCACCGTCGGGCTCGACGGACTGGTGCCGACCCAGGGGAAAGTGTACGCCGACGAGCTGGAGGGTCGCAAGTACGAACTCGAGCGCGGGCTCGCGGAGCCGCTAGTGGTCATCGACAACGGCGGCGTCGAGACGCTGCTGGCGGACGGCCACCACCGCGTGATGGCGGCCGAGCGCGCCGGTGTCGAGGAGATGGACGCGTACGTCATCGCCTTAGAGCGCCGCGTCGACCTCGGGATGGCCCGCACCGCGGACAAGGAAGGTCTGGAGTCGATTTCGGACATCGACGTCGTGGACTACGCCCACCACCCGCTCGTCGAGACTATCGAGCGCCTGCAGTGAGCCGGTAGCCGCGTTCGGTCACGCGTCCAACCGGTTCCTTCATTATTCTCCCGGCAAGATTTGGTGGCATGTACGACGACGAGGAGCTCGCCGCCATCCGCGAGGCCCGGGAAGACTGGGAGGACGACAGCCTCGACCCCGTACTGGACGCGTACGGCGAGCGCAAGGAGCGGTTCGCGACCGTCTCCAACGTGGAAGTCGACCGCCTGTACACCCCGGAGGACGTCGCGGACCTCGACTACACCGAGGACCTCGGGTTCCCCGGGGAGTTCCCGTACACGCGAGGTGTCTACCCCACGGGCTACCGGGGCCGCACGTGGACGATGCGCCAGTTCGCGGGCTTCGGCACCGCCGAGGAGACCAACGAGCGCTTCCACTACCTCATCGACGAGGGCCAGACCGGCCTCTCGACGGCGTTCGACATGCCCTCCCTGATGGGCCTGGACAGCGACGACCCGATGAGTCTCGGCGAGGTCGGCAAGGAGGGCGTCGCCGTCGACACCCTCCGGGACATGGA
>SDGW01000455.1_pt1 | contig 17106 bp, 13 predicted proteins | sample 2873831 | NCBI WGS metagenome assembly SDGW01 (sample SAMN08132700, study PRJNA421101) | hypersaline lake metagenome | isolation source: celular fraction 0.22 microns magnesium sulfate-rich crust from ephemeral... | place: Spain: Penahueca Lagoon, Toledo | collected 2011-07
CTCTGATTATGTAAATGAATGGGACGCTTCAAATGGTGACTTATTTTTAATTCCGACAGGTACTGTGCATTGTTCAGGGAGAAACAATTTGGTATTAGAAATTTCCTCCACAACCTGGTGGTTAACATTCAAAATTTATGATTACTTAAGAAAAGATAAAGATGGAAAGCCAAGGCCTATAAATCTTAATCATGCTTTTAATAATATCGATTTTCACAAGGATACTGAGTGGGTGCAAAATCATTTGATGCCATCCCCTCAACTACTGAAAGAACAGGGCGAAGGAAATCAGGAATTTTGTTTAGGAAAGCGTGATGACTTACTCTTCTATGTCAATCGAATTCATTTAGATGATATGTGGGAGGACCACACTCATAATGAATTAGTTCTTGTGAATTTAGTAGAGGGAGAAAGGATACTTATTTATTCCTCAGAAGATGAGTCCATAAATGTAGAACTTAGCTTTGCAGAATCCTATATTATCCCTGCTCAATTTGGTCGTTTTTCGATTAAAAACTTAGGGGAACAACCATGCAAAATTATTAAAGCAGGCGTCTCGGAAAACTGGACAACAAGTATTAATAAGGATGTCCTTTCCTAAACCACAAAAAAATTAGGCATGGAGTTTATTCACTTCATGCCTTTCCTTGTTCAATTAGAGCCGCTGCTCCTATTAGGCCTGAATTGGTACTAAGTTTAGCAGGAAGAATCTCTGTTTCATTCCCCTCTCTCTGTAATGTATAGGTTTCCACATACTGTCGAATAGGCTTAAAAAGGTTGGCGCCAGCCTTTGAAACACCTCCTCCTATAATAATGCTTTCTGGATCAAATAAATTGATAAGGGTAACCATTCCTACACCAATATTTTTAAATACCTTATTAAGACATTCAACCACTCGTTCATCTCCTGACTCATATAAAGAAAATGCTTCTCTAGTTGTAATCTCCCTTCCGTAAATTTCAGAACAAATCCTACTAATAGCAGTTCCGGAAGCCACATATTCGAAACACCCCTCTTGCCCACATATACATCTTCCATAGGAAGGATCAATAACAATATGACCAACATCTCCTGCATTTCCACTTACACCTGTTATCAGTTGATTATTTAAATATATTCCTGCACCAATCCCAGTGCTTATGGTTACATAAATAAAATTGTTGTATCTCTGAGCAGATCCGATCCACTTTTCACCTAGTGCTGCAGCATTGGCATCATTTTCTAAAACAATAGGAATGGAAAAATAAGAGCTCATTTGTTGAACGATATTGACATCTCTCCAGTTAGGTAGATTGGGTGGACAAGCAATAATCCCCTCTTTAGCTTTCAAAGGGCCGGGAGCACCAATTCCAACTCCCTTACATTCATCCACATCCAACCCCACTTTGTTAACTAGGCGTTGAATCTCTTGAATAATCTCTTCAATCATTTCACTAGGTCGCTCATTTTTATTCGTAGGCATTTCTGATTGAATAATTATGGTTCCTTTTGTATCTACAACCCCAATTGCTATCTTAGTACCCCCAATATCAACACCAATTGTACACATTCCTTTCACCTCACCCTTTAAAATATAGAAAAGGTGAGAAGCTGCTGAGTTTCTCACCTTTTTAGTATATGTCTCTAATACTTTCGTGCCGTGTTCAAATGCTTCACCCTTTCTGCATGAGCTTCTTGAATACCTTCTTTATTTGATACTTCAGCTACTCCAACGTTCCACCAGGCATCATAACCATCTGTCATTGTTTTAGGTAATACCTTTATATCTATTAAGGTTGAAACTTTTTGTAAGCGAGCATCTTGTATGGCTCCCTTTAGCTCCTCTAGATTTTTCACTGAGTATGTTTTTACGCCATAGCCTGCTGCACTTTGAGCAAAGTCCATTTTCATAATAGGACCATCCAATTGTTGTGTAAGCTCATTTCGCTCTCTGAATTCAGTAGCGTAACTCCCCATTCCATTTCCCATCTGTAAATTATTGATACATCCATAGCCGCTATTATCAAATAAAATAACGTTGATTTTCTGACCTTCTTGTAAGCTAGTTATTAGTTCAGAATGAAGCATGAGATAACTCCCATCTCCAACCATAGCGTAGACTTCTTGACTTGGATGAGCTAGCTTCGCTCCTAGTGCTCCTGATATTTCATACCCCATACACGAATAGCCATACTCCATGTGATACGTATTGGGGACTTCTGCTTTCCACATTCTTTGTAAGTCCCCTGGAAGACTTCCAGCAGAACCTACTATAATTGATTCAGAATCTATTAAACGATTCACTTCTCCTATAACGGAAGATTGCGTAAGTTGAGAATCGTAGGTTTCCACATACTCTGGCAGCTTATCATCTAAATGTCCTGCCACTTCTGGAATAAAATGATCCGAATGATATTTAACTTCTATTAGACGGGATAATTCTGTTTCCCATTCTTCTTTAGCTTTCTTTATCTCCTTTTGATTGGAAGTTTGGTACCCTTGTTCTTCTAATACTGTTGTTAGTTCTGTAATACTTCGCTTAGCATCGGCTACAATTTTTACAGCATCAAATTTATTAGCATGAAAGTCTGAAAGGTTTATGTTTAAAAATTCGACGTTTTTATTTTGAAAAAGCTGTTTCGATCCTGTCGTAAAATCAGTAAAGCGAGTGCCAACTCCTATAATCAAATCCGCTTCTTTAGCTAGCTTGTTTGCAGCTGATGTACCAGTAACACCGATTCCTCCCATATTTAATGGGTGTGTAGATTCTACTGCGCTTTTTCCTGCTTGTGTCTCAGCAAAAGGAATTTGGAACTTGTCTGCAAAATGCTTTAGTACTTCTCCCGCTTCAGAGTACCGCAATCCTCCTCCGCATATCATGAGAGGCTTTTTCTTTCTTAATATAAGATCTAGAGCACCTTGAAGCTCCTCTTTTGTAGGAGACCTTCTCTCCAATCGATGAACACGCCTCTGAAAAAAAGAAGGAGGAAACTCATATGCCTCCCCCTGTACATCTTGAGGTAATGAAATCGTAACAGCTCCCGTATCCGCTTGATTCGTTAATACTCGAACGGCATTTAACATGGCAGACATAAGTTGTTCAGGCCGACTAACTCGATCCCAGTATTTACTTACAGGTTTAAAAGCATCATTGGTTGATAATGTGGTGTCGTAGGTTTGTTCTATTTGTTGTAGTGCAGGGTCTGGTTGGCGTGTAGCAAATGTATCGCCTGCTAATAGTAATATGGGAATTTGATTCGCTGTAGCTGTTGCTGCAGCTGTAATCATATTAGCCGATCCTGGTCCAATGGATGAAGTACATGCCATCAATTGCTTGCGAAGCTTTTGCTTAGAATAAGCCGTGGCTGCTTGGGCCATACCCTGTTCATTCCGTCCTTGATAGACTTCAAGATTTCCTGGGTCCTCTTCAAGTGCTTGGCCTAATCCTAATACATTCCCATGACCAAATATCGTAAAAATGCCTTTAAACAACTGTTTTTGCTCCCCATCCACTTCGATATATTGTTGATTTAAAAATTTAACTAGAGCTTGGGCGGTGGTCATTTTCCTCATACTATACCCCTCCTGTTTCTTATTCCCAGCGTGTTGTCATAACCTTCTTTCTCGTATAAAAGTTCACACCATCTTTACCATTTACATGCATATCCCCATAAAAAGAGTCTTTATATCCCGAGAATGGAAAGAAAGCCATAGGAGCCGGTACACCAATATTTACACCAAGCATCCCTGCATCAATATTTTCTCGAAACGTACGAACATTAGCCCCTTCCCTTGTGAACAGACAAGCTCCATTTGCCAGTTTTGATTGATTGGATAAATGGATTGCATCGTTTAAATCTTTAACTCTAGCAACCGATAGAACTGGTGCAAATACTTCGTCCTGCCAGATCTTCATCTCACTTGTTACTTCATCGAAGATCGTTGGTCCAACAAAATATCCTTCCTCATTATTTTGTGTATCATTTCGACCGTCTCTTAAAATTTTTGCCCCCTCTTCTACACCCGTTTCGATATATTGGAGAGTTCTTTCTTTATGCCCTTCTCGAATGACTGGCCCCAAAAAGACATCTTGCTCCATTCCGTTACCTATATTAATTTCATTCGCTTTGTGTACAAGTTTTTGAATAAATTCATCAGCTATTGATTCTTCTACCGCAACAACCGAACATGCCATACAACGTTCACCTGCAGATCCAAAAGCTGCATTTGTTATTTGAGTTGCTGCGTTTTCCAGATTAGCGTCATGCAAAACGATAGAATGATTTTTAGCTCCCCCTAACGCCTGAACGCGTTTTAACTGATCCGTTCCTTGCTTATAAACGTACTCAGCAACAGGTTGTGAACCCACAAATGAAATCGCTTTAACTTCAGGGTTTTCAAGAATTCCATTCACAACATCATGAGCTCCATGAACAACATTCAATACACCTTTAGGTAAGCCCGCTTCCTCAAATAGTTCCGCAAGTCGGTTGGCTAACAAAGGAGTCCTTTCTGAAGGCTTTAAAACAAATGTATTTCCACAGGCAATAGCAAGAGGAAACATCCAACATGGAACCATCATTGGAAAATTAAACGGTGTGATCCCTCCAACTACCCCCAGTGGATATCGGTACATCCCAGACTCAAGTCCTGCTGATATAGAAGGCAACTGCTCTCCCATCATAAGAGACGGTGCTCCTGCAGCGAACTCAACACATTCAATTCCACGTTGAACTTCACCATATGCTTCACTATAGTTTTTTCCATTTTCCAAGGTTATTAGTTTGGCAAGTTCATCCCAATGATCTACTAATAACTGTTGATATTTAAAAAGGATTCTTGCTCGTTTCGGAACAGGTGTCTCACTCCAACTTGAAAAAGCTTCTTCTGCGGCATGAACAGCTTGATCTAACTCTTCTTTGTTCGAAATCGGAACCTTTCCAATCTCCTCCCCTGTAGCTGGGTTGTAGACAGATTCATATTTAGTAGAATAAGATGTAACCCATTCTCCACCGATATAATTCTTAATGTCATGAACGCTAGTCTGTTCCATTTAAATCCCTCCAATAGTTTATTTTCGTTCAGCAGTTTCTAAAAACGTATCGATTTCTTCTACAGTGGGCATGGCCTCGGAACAGCTATGTTTTGAAATAACGATGGACGCTGAAGCACTTCCAAAATTCATAGCCTTTGGTATATCCCATTGATTCATAAGACCATAAATGAATGCAGAAGCATAGGAGTCACCAGCTCCAAACGTTTTTAAGACCTTGGATTTGTAAATACCACCATGGAAGACATCGCCTGATTTAGTGTAAGTAATAGAACCTTCTGAACCATGTTTGATCACAACAATTTCAGCATGATGGTCAAACCACTTTTGTGCAGTTAAATGATCTGACTTTCCTTCATCTGACTTAATTTGTTCCATCATATCAAATTCTTCTCGAGTTCCAATAATGACATCACACTTTTCAGCCGCCATATTGTAGTAAACGGCTGTCTCCTTCGAAGAATTCCAAGAGTATGGACGATAATCCAAGTCAAAAAATACAACTACTTTGTGTTTCCGAGCATATTCAAGAGCTAAAAACACCGCTTCTCTTGATGGACTTTGTGACAAAGCAGTTCCTGAAATCAATAAAGATTTCGCTTGTTTTATATACTCTTCTGATATATCTTGTGGATCTAACTTTAAATCTGCAACATTATCTCGATACATTAAGATACTGCATTCTTCTGGACTTAAAATCTCTGTAAAAGCGAGCCCTGTTACAGCTCCCGTTTTGTCTGTTGAGACACCAGTAGTATCGATATTCTGCTCATATAGATATTGAATGATAAATCTTCCCATTTGGTCATCTGAAACTTTCCCAATGAACCCGTTTTTCAAGCCTAAACGAGCTGCTCCAATACTTATATTAGCTGGCGAACCACCAACATACTTGGTAAACGTTTTCGTTTCTTCCATAGGTCGATGGATTTCATTTGCATTTAAATCAATACATAGACGACCTAAAGAGATTAAATCGAATGAACGCCCCAGTTGAAAATGTAACTCGTACATGGAAACACTCCTTTAATATTGAAAGCTAATCCTAAGTTTTCATAACGTTCTTGAACAACCATTCATGATCTTTGTCATTTTGAAATTTCCACGTTCTCTCTGGCCCCGCCATAACATTTAGGTAATATGACTCGTATCCTGGAACAGATGAAACAGGATGGTAGCCTTCTGGTACAAGCACCACATTACGATGCTCAACGCTCATCGTTTCATCTAAAGTGCGATCATCATTGTAAACGCGTTGAAAAATAAATCCTTGAGGTGGATTAAGTTCATGGTAGTAGGTTTCTTCTAAATAAGATTCTTGTGGCAAATTACTTTGGTCATGTTTATGAGGTGGGTAGCTTGATGTATTGCCATCAGGAGTATAAACTTCAACGACTAGTAAACGATCTGCTGGCTCTTGTTCAGGTAGGATATTATGGATTTTACGAGACATAGCTCCATGTCCTCGGTTTTCAACACCAATATCTTCTGGTGTAATCAACCTTGCATTATGGTTCTTCTTCCCAGGAGCTTTACATACAGCGATTTCAACATTCGTTAGTGCTGTAACCTCGTACATATCTTCGTTGGGGATATATACGGCATATGGAGGTGTTTTTTCAAAAACACTCATTCTTTTTCCAATGTTCTCAAATGATTTTTCATTTGTTTTAACATTCGCCCTACCTCCCAAAAGCACTAAGCAGACTTCGTTATTATAGGTATGATGGTTTAATGTTTCATTGGCATCTAAGGAATATACTTCGAATCCTACATAATCCCATCCTGCTGTTTGTGGTGTTACAGAAATAATATTTCCTTCATGATTACGGGCATGGGGCTGTTTGAGTAATTTTGACATTGAAATGGCTCCTTTCCGTTATTAAACCGGTTTAAACTTAGTGTATAAAACGACTTCAAATACCTTTACACAAGGTTGTTAACCATCAGCTTATCAATATAATGTTTAGCTTCTAATGCATATTGATAAGGATTCTCTTTAACTGGATTCTGTTCAGCCTCAACAATCAGCCAACCATTATAATTCTGTTGATGTAATTCTTGAAAGATCGATGCAAAATCTATACATCCATCTCCAGGTACCGTAAACACTCCTTCTTTAACCGCTTCTAAAAAAGGAACGTCCTGTTCACATACCCATTCATATACTTTCTTACGAACATCTTTCAAATGGACATATCGAATTCTATTAGAATATTTCTTTAGCACTTGTAAAGGATCATTGCCTCCATAATAAGCATGACCAGTATCATATAAAAGATGAACCAAATTAGGGTCTGTCATGTTCATGAGCTTTTCGATTTGTTCAGGCGTTTCAACTACTGTTTGACCGTGGAAATGATAGATAAGCTCCATTCCTTGTTGTTCACAGTACCTGCCTGCCTCATGTAAACCTTCTACCAAATAGCCCCACTCCTCATCTGATAAAGGAACAGCTCGGTTTTCATTTGGGCCATGGTGGAGATCCCTTTCTTCGCAGGTCACAACATGATTACATCCCATGGCCTTTAGGAAATCGACATGCTTTTTATATGATTCCATTTCTTCCTCACGCTTAGTTGGATCACTAAAGTGAACAGACTTCCAACCTGAAGTTAGCTTTAAGCCATTTGCTTGAAGTTTATATTTTAATTGCTGCGTGTCATTAGGAAACTTCCGGCTCATTTCTGTACCTTCATAACCTAGTTCTGACATTTCCCTCAAAATTTCATCCCCAGAATAAGGGTCTGGAAATAAGTGTTCATCTTCGTTAGCCCAATTGATTGCTGATATACCTAAAGAATTTCTCACTATTTTCCTCCTTTTCTATTGTTCTAAATTCAACCAATCTATTTCGTCTTCACTCAACCTGATTGTTGTAGCTTCAAAGTTTGATTCTAGTTCTGATAAACTACGCAGACCTACCACTCCACAGGTCGGGAACGGTTGCTGCAATACATAGGCTAAAGATATTTGAACGGTTTCGACTCCCTTATTTTTCGCAAGCACCTCCGCACGTCGTAAACGCTCCCAATTATCATCATTATAATAAACACGTACCATATCTTTATTGTCTCGTTTTGCTGGAGAAAAAGCGCCTGAAAAAAAACCTCCTGCCTGAGCTGCCCATGATATTAGAGGCATTTGATTTTGAGAATGCCATTTACATGTTTCAAAATCAGCTGAGACACACATAGGCCACATCGGCTCTTGTGGTTTTGCTAGACTAAGGTTCGTACTACTGCTTGAAAAACCGACTAATCCTTTTCTTGTTGCGTATTCATTCGCTTTTTGAATTCGTTCAAACGCCCAGTTTGAAGCTCCGAGTGTCTTAATTCTTCCTTTATTAACATGTTCATTTAAAGACTCAATGATTTCCGAAACAGGTATTGCTGGATCATCTCGATGCAACATATAAATATCTACAAATGATGTCTGAAGACGTTCCAAGCTCCCTAGCAGATCTTCTGATATTAATTCCGGCCGGACTCTGTTTTCCCCATCATAAGGATGAGCCCCTTTTGTTATAATCACCAAATCGTCACGTATTCCACGGCTCTGGAGATATTCTCCTAATGCCTTTTCACTTTCACCGAACCCGTAATTTTCAGCAGTATCTATGGTATTGCCACCTAATTGAATATATTGATCTATGATAGGTGAAAATGAATCAATGTTTTCTTTCGAGATATGAGCTGTTCCAAGGACAAGCTGTGAGATGGGTTTATTTAAACCTTCTATTGGAACCTTTTGCATCATCAGACACTCCTCTTCCTGCTATAAAGTTTCAATGTTTTAACTTCAAAGGAATTTAAATCAAAGTGAACCTTTCCATCTCTATAAGGAAGTTCTTGATCGTCTGTTTCTAAGACATCACAATCCATAACCCGATCAAACTCTTCTTGAATCGAGAATTGTACAGGGCGGCTCTCCCCTTTGATGTCTTGTATCCTCAGAATATACCCCTCACGATCTTCAGAAGGTTTAAATGTTAATATTCGTATTCCGCTTTCCTCCTCTTTTAAAAAAGAGTAATCATGATATGTTTCCCTTTGCTCTGGCTGTTGGACTGGGTACAGTGGTTGATGGGATTCTTCCGCTACTTTCCACACTTCTCCTTCGTTCCAATTACCTTCGTGGACATAGATTTTGTATTGAAACTGAAAACTTCCCCCTATCCATTGTGGGAAGTTGGTTCCCCACTGATTATTAAATGCATTAAAGTGGAGGATCGGTTCTTTAGGCGTAAAGCTTGAGGAAAATTGATAGACTCCTTTCTTGTCAATGGAGACAAGAGGGGTATCTATTGGAATAAAACTAATCCCTGTACCATCGTCGTCCGTTACATCTATCCACTTATCTAGTGAATGAAAATGCATGTTGGCATCCTTCTGCACATCTATTAAAGGGTTAATCACAGCGCCCATTTTCTGAATACGATATTCTGGATTACTAGCATTAAGAGGAAATGAGAAATATCCTCCTTCAGCAAAAGGGGATTCTTCTTTCTCCATAAGGTCATAAGTGATATCAATCATACGCTGATGCCTATTGAGTGAGATTGTACATTTAATAGATTTTGCATTTCCAAACTCTTGATAACTTTCAGGATCAGGGCAGGCTTCTATTTGAATTTGTCCCCAAGATGGTCTATTCTCTACAGATACTTGTATGTTATGGTAAGCATATTCTCTTCCTGATACCCGAGGATAGCCAGCTTTCCCAAAATCATTGACATACCAATCTGTTAGGTCATAGGCATAATCTTTCATAAACTTTAACATTGCCTCTTTCCCATAAACGTTATAGGTGTATCCTCCGAACCCTACTTCCTGATAGGGACTCACCCACTCTTTTTGATTTTTCCTATCATATAAACTCGTTATAACCCCTGTACTTTCATCAACAACTAGTGAAATCCATTCATTTTGAAGCATCACGCCATTTTCAGTGAATGAAGCCATCTCCAACTGAGGTATATCTATGTGTAGAGGTTCCTCAGGTAATAGTTGATATTTTTTGTACCCTAATGCAGGGATTTTATTAGCAATAAATGAGCTATTGTCCTGACTGTGGTGGATAGGAGCTTTTTCGTCTGTCACTAGATCTAATACATAACCATTTGAACCTGACTCAAGAGTGATTTCCTCATGTTGACGTTCCCATGGTAAGGGGTTATATATTAGAATTTCGTTGTTCGATTGATCAGGGTCTTTGTGATATTGTTTCAATGCGTCTATGTTTCGCTCGACTTGACCCACATAATGTCGCTGTTCATTCCAAGAAGCCTCTGCTCGTTGGTAATTTGAAGTTTGTTTATCCTCTAAGAAATCATTTTTTTCATATCTTCTAACACCGTTATAAAGAGGCAATAACGTAATCTTCATGTCTAATCCCCACGTGTGCTCTCCAAATAATAAGGCATTTTCAAAAGTTTGCTTCAAAATATCAAAATAGGAATTCTGTCTATTGGTATCCCAAATGCCTAAAAGCTTATTAATAGTTCCGATGGTTTCTAGCACCGTTATTTCTTCTCTTTTTCGACGAATCTTAGAAACTTCTTCTGGATAAGTACCAACACCATGAATCCATGTATCCGCTAAATCCTTCTTAATGACTGGGATATCAGACAGATCACGTTGCAGCATAGCTTGTGCAAAATCATCCATAGCCCCAAATACTACATTGGTATCCGGAGACTTTTCATTTACTTCTGCTAGGATATTCTCAACAATTTCATCTGATTGAGGTCCTCCGTTATCATGTGTTTGTTGTAAAGCCAGCCATACAGAATGATCCCAATCATCAGGCGGCAAGAGATCCGTGCCGTATTCCCCTTTTGAATAATATGTAAGAACTCGATTTCCGTCTGGTCCTTCCCAAAAAAACAATCTTGGTACATCGGGTGGTGTAGAACATGCATTACACCCTAAATGTAAAAAGCGGATCCCAGCTTTATATAAAATGGATGGTAGCATCCATGTATGGCCTGGGACATCCGTCATCTTTGCAGAAATAACTTTCTTATTGAAACGCTGGGACAATTGCTTTGAGAAGTATAACCCTCTAATATAATCCTCTACCCCACAAAATTCAGTATGTGTCGTAAACGGCAGTGCATGCCACGTTAATTGTCCTCGCTTAATTAGGTCTTCGACTCTTTCTCTTTTCTCTTCAGACAATCCCTCAAGGGTTTTCCACAATAACCAAGAAGGCATTGTCCAGACATATTGATGATTTTTGTTTTGATTTTGAGTGTTTTCGCAGACCTCAAGGACATCATTCAACATATCTTCCTTATAGGATTTCATTACTTCTTTCGCTAATCCCGTAAACCCTATATCCACATGAGTCTTAAAAACAACATATATCGTATCCAATGATTTCAACAATCTCCTCCCCCAATCTCTTTATTTTCTTTGATGATGTGAAATATCTCGTTCTAATGTTTTTCATTCGAACGATTTACTACTGACGCCCGTTCATTTAGCTTAGCCGGTACAATAACACGATGGTTCAGTCTCTCAGATTCCCCTTCCATATTACGGAACAATAGTTTTACAGACTCCGCACCTAGAGATGAAGCTGCCAAATCAACTGTAGTCAGCTGTGGATCTGTATCATGGGATAATACTAAATCATCACTTAGTGCGATCAAGGAAACATCATTAGGAACATTAATATTTAATTCTCTTAAGGCACGTAAAGCTCCTAATGCTACTTTATCTGTATCAACGATCATAGCTGTATATGGCGTTCCGTTCTCTTGATTAAATTTTTCATACACTGTCTCATAACCATATTTATTAGGATCATCATATATCGATGGTTCAAAATGGTTATCCTCGTTTCGATAAGGAAGATTGTTTCGTTCAAATGCTCCAACAAAGCCTGCCTTTCGATCGTGAGACACTGTCATGGTCTCTGGTGCATTTAAAAACAATATATGCTCATGCCCTTTTTGAAGGAGTGAATTGGTTACTTCAAATACCATTTCCTCATTATTATTATCTACATAGGGTACCGCTTCATTTACATTGAGATTTTGAGGTTTTCCTATCACAACAAATGGGGTATTCAATTCTTGTAAAAAAGAAATCCTTTCATCATTTTGCTTTGGATCAAGGATTATTACGCCATCAATGGGATCTGTTGTTAAATGAGGTATCCCTACGTCATCCTGAGCAATTGTGTCGATTAGGACTCGGTAATTCCTTTTAGCCGCTTCTGATATCACACCTGTTATAAGGTTGGTATGAAAACTACTTAACGTTAAGTTTTTCGAATAAGGAATTTTCAAACCAATTGTCATGGTTTTCTTTGTCACAAGGCTTCTTGCAATATGGTTTGGTGTGTATCCTAATTGTTTTGACGCCTTGAAGACACGATCTTTTACCTCATCACTTATGGGTCTTTTATTACTGAACACATTTGATACTGTTCCTTTAGATACATTAGCTAGTTTTGCGACATCATTAATATTTGCCATATCTTTGTTCTCCTTCATTAAGCCAGTCGTTAACGAATGTACACAGGATTCGAAATACTCTGAGGAGTTACTTCTTGAAGCTGATCATCATCTCCCCACAGTTCAGCCCGATAAAATAAGGAATTCTTATGGACTGGAAAGGTATAGGTTTTATCCTGACATTCTACCTTCTCCTCTACCTCAAGACCATCAGAAGAATAGATTCTCAAATAACCTTGAATAGAACCATGAATGGTACAGGAAAGGACTGAATCATCAGTTAATTCATCTCCCTTCTTGGTACCTCCCATAGGAGTATCCTCTATAACTAAATCAAGAAAAGGAGCGTAAGGATGTGAGGCTAGTGATACTGTTCCATTCTCTATACCCTTTACAAGTGCATCTGATTCCAATGCCTGCGTATAGATCCATGTTGTCGGTCCGCCATACCGTAACAATTGGTGAGGTCCGTGTTTGTCGCTCCCGCCTATTGCAACGATTTTCTTTCCTTCACATAACTGATTGTGCCACCAATCAAGCGTTCGTTTATTTGCTTCTCTCCAATATCCGTTCCAAATTTCTATAACTTTAAAATCGTATTGTTCGATGCCCCATTCCCACCAACAATAATCACAATGAGGATGATTACAAGAAACTAGAGCATGATTAGCTCTCCCTTCTTCAATAACAGATGCCACACCCTCTTGTGAACTACACCGAAAATCACGAAAGGGTTGATTGACACCATAAAAATTACAATGCCCATGGTTTGTTGTGAGCTCTACACCTGGAATAACTGCAATGTCATGTTCTGTAGGATAAGAAGTATTTTGACTAAATGTATTGTGATCGGTTAAGGCAAGAAAGCTTAATCCTGCTTCTTTTACATGTGCGAGAAGCTCTTGTAAATGATAAGCTCCATCACTATGGTTGGAATGAAGATGAAGATCTCCTTTTTCCCATCTCCAAGACTTGAAGTGCAACTGGACATCTATCTCCACCTGACACCCTTCTATACTAATTCTGTAGGCATTTAACATTACCCCCCACCCTCCAGAAGTTATGGGTCCCGGAATATACCCAGGTGTTGCACGATCCTCACAGATGAAAACGTGCTTTCTAGCACCTCCACTCCACCCCTTTATCTCATCAGGAGATTCAAGCCCCAAGTCAATTACATTTTCCTCTGAATCCGTAATTCGTAGCTCAATCTCAACCTTTTCAACTGAAGACGGGACAAGAAAAGGTAACGTAATATAGTCGCCTTCTTCTTGTTTTGAGATCCTTCTTTGCAATATATCAGATTTGACTTGTTTATCCATTAATCTTTAACACCTCTTCCAATACCACCAAGTCCTTGCTCAAATATAGGCTGTAAGATGAAGTATAATAAGATCATCGGTAGCGCAGCAGTTGTGGCTCCAGCCATTAACATTGCCCAATTAATATTGTACTGGGTTTGAAAGGAAGCTAATGCGATTTGAAGGGTGTACATTTCTTCTGACCGAGCAACTGTTAACGGCCATAAGTATTCATTCCAATGTTGTAAGAAACTAAAGATAAACACTAAACCAATAGCCGGCTTGCTCAATGGGAGAATAATACTCCAATAGATCCTCAATTTACTACAGCCATCTATTGCAGCCTGGTCGTCTAAATCCTTTGGTATGGTCAAGAAATACTGTCTAAACAAGAAGATGGCAAACCCTGTTACAGATACCGGGAATATTAATCCAGAATAACTGTCTAGCCAACCTTCAGGACCTGCAAATGGCATATTCTTTAATAATGAGAATAAAGGAACTACCATGAGTCCTGGTGGCACCATCATTGTGGCTAATACTAATAGAAATAACGTATTACGAAATGGAAAGCGAAGTCTGGCAAAAGCAAATGCAGCTAAAGATGAAAAGACCACATTGATAAGAGTGGCACTTGTTGATACAAATACAGTATTAAAAAGTGCTCTTGGTAACGTAGTATCTTGCCAAATCTTCACAAAGTTCTCCCAATGATATTCAGTCGGTAAAATTTTAGGGGGCCAGGCAAATATCTGGGCCTGACTTTTTACTGAAGTTAAAAACATCCATAGGTAAGGTCCTAAGAAAACCATTAAAACAAAAAACAGTGGGATATAAATCAGATAGGACTTCACTTTTTTGGTCATGTTTAGTTCCTCCCTGCAGATAGCCTCAATTGAAGCCATGTAATGATAAATAGTATAGGGAACAAGAATAATGACAGAGTCGCACCATAACCTACATGATTAAATTCAAATGCCTGCTGCCATATATGCTTAATAGCTACAAGCGTACTATTCTGTGGTCCGCCATTTGTTAATACATCAACAATCGCTACAACCTGGAACGAACCAATAATGGACATAACGACACTATACACAACAATCGGTAATATAGAAGGAATACTGATATGCCAAAACTTCTTCCAACCACTAGCCCCATCTAAATCAGCCGCTTCATATAAAGACTTCGGTACACCTTGTAATGCCGCCAAGAAAATAGGAGTATTGTAAGAAGCTCCACGCCAAGCACCTACTAAGATTAAGATTGTCATCGCCCAAAAAGGATCAAGCAGCCATGCCGGAGGACTCTCCAACCCCCAGGTTTTCAGAAAATAATTTAGAATCCCTAGATTATTATCAAAAATCCACAGAAAGATCATTGCTGTGATAACCTCTGATGTGATGGTTGGAAGGAAATAAAACACTTTAAAAAAGCGAATTCCTTTAAGTTGTCTATTTAATAAAACAGCCATGAACAATGCGGCCATAATACCAATGGTCATGGACCCAAGTGTATATATGGATGTGTTTAACAAACTTTTAAAGAAAAGCTTATCCTGAAATAGTTTGACGTAATTTTCTACTCCATTCCAATGTGCCGGATTAGGTAGTTGATACTCCTGAAAACTCAAGTAAACTAAATAAAAGATTGGAAAAACGATAAATGCCAATAAAAAACTCAAAGCTGGAGCTAAGAAAGCATAAGAGCCTATGTAATCCTTCCATTTAGTCCTTTTTTGATCTTTAGGGACTAGTGAGGAAGTTGCTTTATTTTGGATGGTTGTATTTGAGCGTGCCATAGTGAATTTCCCCCTCCTTAGAGGAAAGGGTATGACAGAGCCATACCCTTAATTTTTATAAAGCTATTCTACAACTTCTTCAGCCGTTTCCTGAGCATTATTTAATGCCTCTTTCACATCTGTTCCGTCAAATGAATTCCGAAGAGCATCATACCAAGCCTGATTGGCTTCAGGATAAGCTTCTAATTTATATGGCTTAGCGTTTTTCAATGTTTCGGCAAACGGTTTTAACAATGGATCCTGATACATTTCATGGTCATAGTACTTCGTTTTTACTGGGTGACGCCCCATTTCTTCAGCCATTCTCATAGCATATTTTTTAGAAACAAACCATTTCATTAATTCGAAAGAAGCTTTCTTTGAATCAGATCCTTTTGGTACAAACAAGCTACCTCCACCTAGTACAGATCCTTCAGCCTGACCGGGCATAACGGCTGTAGCTAAATTTTCGTATGCTTGAGGGAATTCATCACGAATACGTGCAATATCCCATGGACCTGAAACAAATGATGCTGCTCTTCCAGTTCCAAACATTGCCACAGGGTGGTCTGTTTGTCTTGGATTTGCCGGAGGAATTGGTGAAATGTTATGTTTTGTCGCCATTTCAGTGTAGGTCTTCATAACATCAACAACTTTTTCTCCATTTAGATTCGGTACTGTTTTACCATCTTCTTGCTTTAACAGCTGAGCACCTTCAGCAACAATGTGTCCATATAGACTCCAACCACTAGCATTCGTAATAAATCCATAACGAGAACCATCATCCTTCGTTAGCTTCTTACCTATTTCTTGAATTTCTTCTAACGATTTTGGTGGTTCTACATTATTCTCTTCAAACAACTTCTTGTTGTATAAAAAGATTGTGGTGTTAATATCAATTGGAACTCCATAATTAGTCCCTTTCCAAACGACATCCTGTATTCCACCATCTATAAACTCATCAATCTTTCCCCACTCTTCCCATTCCTTATCAAGGGGCTCAGCCAAGTCCAGGGCTCCCATTGCAAATGCATGAAAGTGTGCTAAATCAGGTGGGGCTCCGCCAGATACTGCAAGCTTAACTTTGTTTTTCATATCTCCCCATGGTACACCCGTAGTTTTGATGCTTATATTGGGATAAGTCTTTTCAAACTCCTTAATAGCATCTTGAATTGGTGGTTTGTTTGCATAATCAGAAGCCATCCACACTTCTAATGTCTGATCCTCGAGATCCGCAATACTTTGATTGTATTCAGGCAATCCCTCTTCAGCAAAATTCCTCTCAGATGGGTCAGTTGTAGACTCATCTAACTTTTCTCCTTCATTTCCCGAACCTTCTTGACTTGTACCCTCGCTACATGCAGCCAACATCATCACGACAACCAAAAACAGAAATAACTTCTTCATAGTACCTCCCCTTATCCAAAGTATTTTATTAAACCGGTTTAATTTAAAATGTAAAAAAACAAAATCCTAACCATATTATTAAACCGGTTTAATTTAATAAAGCACTTTTACCATTAC
>SDGW01000456.1_pt1 | contig 17083 bp, 14 predicted proteins | sample 2873831 | NCBI WGS metagenome assembly SDGW01 (sample SAMN08132700, study PRJNA421101) | hypersaline lake metagenome | isolation source: celular fraction 0.22 microns magnesium sulfate-rich crust from ephemeral... | place: Spain: Penahueca Lagoon, Toledo | collected 2011-07
ATATCGTCCATGACGCAACTGTGGCGGCTCTTGCATTATAAGTGGTCCGGGGACAGCGACAGCGAGCACCGACTATTCGAACAGGTCCTCGTGTCGCGCGGCGAGGTTCGCATAGTCGCCCGAGGAGAACGCCTCGAACACTTCGTCGGGGTCGATAGTCGTCTCCGAGAGCGGTGTCACCTGGGCGGGGCTGCCACGGACGAACGACTTGGCGGGCACCTCGTAGCCCGGCGGGACGACGGTGCCCATGGCGACGATAGAGCCCTCGCCGATGATGGCGTCGCTGACGGTGGAGTTGAAGCCAACGAGCGCCCCGTCTTTCACGTCGGCGTCGTTGAGCACGGCGCCGTGGCCGACCATCACCTTCTCGCCGACGGTCGAGGCGTGGAGGATGGCCCCGTCGCCGATAGCCGTCTCGCGGCCGACCTCGACCGGCCCCACGTCGCCCCGCAGCACCGCGCCGGGCCAGACGTTCGCGTTCGGCCCAACGGACACGTCGCCGACGACCGTCGCCTCGCGGCTGACGTGGGCGTATCCGTGGATGTCGGGCTCGGCTCCCTCGAAAGCGTACTCGCGACTGTCCATACGGATATCGGGAGTGGGCCATCCGAAAAGATACCGGTCACCGCCCCCGGACTGCCCAGGCTCCGGGGTCAGAACGTGAGTCGTTCGAGCAGCCGCCGAGCGAGCGACGGGCGGCGCGACTGGTGCGGGTAGGCCGTTATCGTCGTACAGCCGGGGTTCGGGACGGTCGGGCCGTCGTCGAGCACCGCGTTGCGGATGCGGTCGTCGGCGCCACGGCGCACCAGCAGGTCCGGTCGGGGCGGGGCGCCGCCGTCGGTCCGGAACGGCGCGGACTGCACCGGGACCGAGAGCATCGACGACAGTTCGGCCTGGTAGTCGTCGACGGTCCGCCGTTGTTCGTCTGAACCGTTGCCGGGATGCCACAGCGAGACGCTGCCGTCGTTGGCCTCGGCGACGGCCCCGGCGACTGTCACGGCCAGGGGCGGGTACGGGCCGCCGTCACCCGAGAGGGCGATGTCCCTGGGTTCGTTGTACCCCAGGTTGTCCACGAGCAACACGTCACAGGGAGCGTGGCGAACGACCCAGTCGATGGGGTCGCCGCCCAGTCGCGAGCGGAGCCGGAGGGGCTCGTGTTCGGTCACGATGGTGTCGACGCCACGGCCCTCTGCGAAGTTGACGATGGCGTGTTTCGTATCGTGGCTGACGATTTCGTCCGCCTCGATGTCGACACCGAGCTCGTCGGAAAGCGCCTCGGTCCGTGTCTCGAACGAGATGTCGGCCTGAGACTGGGTCGCCATGTCGTCGGTCAGGGGCATCTGGTCGGGGACCTCCTCGAACCGGACGGCGACGACGCGTCCGTCGTCGGGCCGGACCAGGTCCGCCGCCAGCGCGACGAGGGCGCGTTCGCGCGCGCCGCCGTCGTTTTTCGTCAGGGCGACGAGCACCTCGTTCGAGTCCCGTGCGATTTCGGACTCGACGTCGGTGAGCGCCTCGCGGCCGACCTGCCGTCGGATTGCGTCGGTCGCCGCCCCCTCGCGGTCGACGCGCTGGCGGACGTAGAGGAAGTACCAGGCGACACTGCCGACAGTGATGACGACGGCGCCGAGCAGGGCGGTAGTCCCCATCTGCGTGAGCAACAGGAACCCGGTTATCGTGCCGAATATCTGCATCCACGGGTACAGCGGCGAGGTGAACACCGGTTCGTACTCCGCCGACCCCTCGCGGAAGGCGACGACGGCGACGTTGATGAGCGCGAACACGATTATCTGGAACGCGCTGGCGAGCTTCGCGATCTCTAGTATCGGGACGAACGCGATGAGCACCAGCAACACCCCGCCGGTGAGAGTAATGGCGTTCAGCGGCGTTCCGAACCGCTCGCTGACGTCCGACAGCGACGGCGGCGCGAGCTGGTCCCGGCTCATCGCGAGGGGGTACCGCGACGAGGAGAGGATACCCGCGTTAGCCGTCGAAATCAGCGCGAGGATGGCCGCGAGGATGACCGCGATGACGCCGGCCTGGCCCATCGTCGCCTCGGCGGCGACCGCGACGGGCGTTAGCGAGCCCGCGACGCTCCCGGGGTCGGTCACGCCGACCAGCACCGCGACGATAGCGACGTACAGCAGCGTCGTGAACAGGAGCGAGCCCAGGATACCCAGCGGGATGTTCTTGCCGGGGTCTTCGACCTCCTCGGCGACACTCGCGACCTTGGTGACGCCGGCATACGAGACAAAGACCAGCCCGGTCGCCGCCAGCAGGCCGCCGACGCCGTCGGCGAAGAAGTTCGCGTAGTTGGCCGACTGCACGCTGGGGGCGCTACCGGCTGCAAACCAGCCAAGCGCCGCGAGCATCACGACGACGATACCGACCTGGAGCCGCCCCGTCTGTTTTGCGCCGACGATGTTGATGAGGATGAGCACTCCGGCCAGCGCCAGCGCGACCGGTTTCAGCGGCAGGTCGAAGAGAAGGAGGAGGTACGGGACACCGCCGACCAGGGCGAGCGCGCCCTTGAACGACAGTGAGAACCACGTGCCGACGCCGGCAATGGTACCAAGCAGCGGGCCCATCCCGCGCTCGATGTAGATGTACGTCCCGCCGGCCTCGGGCATCGCGGTCGCCATCTCCGACTTCGAGAGGGCGGCCGGAACCACGAGGAGGCCGGCCAGCGCGTACGCGACGATGACGGCGGGGCCGGCGATTTTCAGCGCCAGCGCCGGGAGGATGAAGATGCCGCTGCCGATCATCGCGCCGATACTGATAGCCAGCACAGCGGGGAGTCCGAGGTCGCGTTCGAGGTCTTTCGTCATTGTGAGGGGAGTCTCATCGTGGGTAGGCGTCTGTGGGTTCCGGGAACGGTCGACTGGTGGCGGGTAGCGCACACGGCGGGCGAACGCCGTCCTACCGGCCAGTTACTATCCGCGTTTATATTCCGAAAGCGGATAAAGAGCTAGGATTGAATTCCGGTTCGGAACTTTATACAGAACTCTGTCCAAATGTCGGAACTATATCCTCATTTATCATCGCCAACCGTCTCCGGGCCGAACTGGTGGAACGGCCGCGTGTACTCGTTGCGGATGAGGTCCTCGTCGACGACCTCGAGGCCGATGTCGTTCAGGTCGCGGCCGATGCGGCTGAGGTCGTTGCCGTCGACGCCGACGACCTCGACGTGGACGTTGTCGGCGCCGGTCATCACCTCCCGGATGGCGACGACACCGTCCACCTCCAGGGCCCGGCGGGCTATCTCCTCGCGCTCGTGAATCGGCGCCGTACAGACGATGAGCGTGTGGAGCTGGTAGCCCGCCGCCTCGTAGTCCACGTCGACGTCGTAGCCGCGGATGACCTCGGCCTCCTCCAGCTTGCTGATTCGGTTGCGGACAGTCCGGGCCGAGACGTCAAGGGACTCGGCTATCTCGCTTGCTGACGTGTGACGGGCATCGCCCTGCAACGCGTGGATTATCTGTCGGTCGAGGTCGTCTATCGGGTACTCCGAGTCGGCCATGCCGACTCGTTTGCGAGGCGGTGGCACAAAAGTTCCTGATTCGGTCACGTCGCTGCCCGCCCGAGCCCACGACCCGCGTTATCGGCCGAGCTCGGCGTGTGCCGAGGAGAGATGTCGGGACGAGAGCGCCGCGAGCAAGGAGAGTTCACCCGCGAGCACGCCGGCGGCGATGACTTCAGAAGCCCTCATCGGAGACATAGAACCGAAACCCACCGCCGGCCGATTGACCAGCAGCCTTTTTGAGACAGCCCTGCAAGCTACGCGTATGAGCCTGACGACGGACGACTTCCGAGAGTTCATGGACTCTGACCCGGAAGACGACGACTCCGTGCCACTGGGGGATGCGCTCTCCGCCGTCGCCCTTGACGTCGAGGTCGATTCCGTCGATGCAGTGCGTGACGTGCGCGAGCGGCTATGAGACTATTTCTGGATACGAACGTCATCGTCGCTGCGGTGACTCGGGACAGCGAACGGTCAGCGGAAGCGGTCGCGCTTCTTAACGACGCCGAAGAACCCTACGTATCAGTGCTGAACCTTATGGAACTCAGAAGCGTCCTCAGCAAGAAGAAACGGTTCGAGCGCGACCGTATCGACCAGATCGAGTCCCGAATTACGAGCCGGGCAACAGTGACGGTCCCCGACGCATCGGATATGGTCGCAGCGAACCGGCTCCAGTCAGAGACACTGCTGTATCCGATGGACGCACTCGTCCTGACGGCCGCCAAAGCAGTCGATGCGACACTCGTCTCCTTCGACGGTGAACTGGGAGACCACGGTGCCGTACGGCCCGCTGACGTTCAGCTACCCGACTGAGAGAGACGCTGACAGACCAAACCGACGCGGGAACAGTGAATTACCGCCCGAGCTCGGCGTGTGCCGAGGAGAGATGTCGGGACGAGAGCGCCGCGAGCAAGGAGAGTTCACCCGCGAGCACGCCGGCGGCGATGACCTCCGCCAGCGCGTCGGCGTTGCTCCCGGCGGGGTCGCCGCCACCGGCGTACCCCAGCACGTCGAGCGCCTCGGACTGGGTGGGCAAGGAGGTCCCGCCGCCGACGGTGCCCACCTCCAGGGACGCCAGCGTCACCGAGGCGTACAGCCCCTCCTCGCGCGCGTCGACGGTCGTGATGGTGTTGGCACCCTCGACGACCTGGGCGGCGTCCTGGCCCAGCGCGAGGAAGGCGGCGGCGACGACGTTTGCGGCGTGGGCGTTGAAGCCCAGCGCGCCGGCCTTCGCCGAGCCCACCAGGTTCTTTCTGGTGTTCGCTTCGGCGATGGCCGCCGTCGTCGTGTCCAGCCGTTCCTCGACCTGCTCGTGGGGAATCAGGACATCGGCCGACACCGTGCGGCCGCGGCCCTCGACGGCGTTGATGGCGGCGGGTTTCTTGTCCGAACAGAGGTTGCCCGACAGCGCGACGAGGTCGGCGGGCGTCTCGGCCTCGATGACGTCACAGGCCGCCTCGGTGGCGATGGTGGCCATGTTCATCCCCATCGCGTCCTTGGTGTCGTAGCTGAATCGGAGGAAGACGCTGTCGCCGACGACGTAAGGGGTCACGTCTTGCAGTTCGCCGTGGTTCGTGGTCGCTTCGGCCGCCTCGGCCAGGTCGTCGACGTGTTCGCGGACCCAGGCCGACACTTCGCCGGCCTCAGCCACGTCGTCGACCCTGAACACGGGCGCACGCGTCATCCCGGACTTGAGTACTCTCGCCGTCGCGCCGCCGGCGTGGCGTATCGTCGAGACGCCGCGGTTGACGCTCGCGAGCAGGGCCCCCTCCGTCGTCGCCAGCGGGAGGTAGTGCTCGCCCTCGGCCGCGCCGCCGTCGATTGGGAGCGGGCCGACGACGCCCATCGGGATTTGCGCTGCGCCGACCATGTTCTCGATGTTGCTGTCGGCGTCGGCGGCGTCGAAGGCGTACTCGCCGACCGTTTCGAGGTCGGCGCCGACCTCTTCGGCCAGCAGCTGTCGGCGGGCGGCGGCGGCCGTCTCGGCGTCGGCGTGGTCCTCGAGCTCGTAGAGGCGCAACTCGCCGTCCTGTACCTTCCGGGCGAGGGTCTCGGCGTCGGTCATACAGGTCGGTTGCGGGCCGGCCCCCTAACAGTTGCTCTTGTCGGCGACTGCCAGGGCCGGACGGCGTCACGCCACCAGCATAGCGAGTCCGAGTCGCGTCGCGTACACCCGCAGTCTGGTATAGCCGCCGGGTCAGGGAGGAACGCACGCCGGGCAGCAGACCTGTGACAGGGGCGTAAGCACAATCTATCGCGGGACAGCGACGGGCCGGTCGGCCGCCGAGTGTATGGCTATCGTTATCATACACCGAATTCCAACAAAGTTCGTTACCGACCTACTATTCTCCCCATCGGAGTATATTGAAGGCAAAATTTTTTCAATAGAGGGGTTCGAACGACTAGTCACCTATAGGAGGGTCAACTTTGCCCGAAATGGAAACGGCTGAGTTCGAGACTGACCTCAGCCTCTTCAAATACGACAACCTCGAACAGCTCCCACCGGCGTATCGGGAGCTCGAGGAGGACGAACGGACCGAGCGCATCGAAGCGGCGCTCGACGAGCTAGGAGACGACGTCGTCATCCTGGGTCACAACTACCAGCGACGGGAAATCGTCGAGCACGCCGACTTCATCGGGGACTCCTACCAGCTAAGCAAGGAGGCCGCCGACTCCGACGCCGACTACGTCGTCTTCGGCGGGGTGACGTTCATGGCCGAGTCCGCCGACATCATCACCGACGACGCCCAGAGCGTTATCCTCCCCTCGATGGAGGCGTCCTGTCCCATGGCCGGGATGGCCGAGGCGCTCCAGGTCGACGCCGCGTGGGCCGAACTCACCGCCGAGACCGACGAGAACATCATCCCCATCACGTACATGAACAGCTACGCCGACCTGAAGGCCTTCTGTGCCGAGCAGGGCGGGCTGGTCTGTACGTCCTCGAACGCCCACAGGGCCTTCGAGTACGCCTTCGAACGGGGCGACAAGGTGCTCTTCCTGCCCGACAAGCATCTGGGCGAGAACACCGCCCACCGGCTCGGGATGGAAGACGAAATCGTCGACTGGGACCCGTGGGACCCCGAGGGGACCACCGCCGCCGAGGCGGTCGACAACGACATCATCCTCTGGGAGGGGTACTGTCAGGTCCACGAGCGGTTCCGCGAGCACCACATCGACGCCATCCGCGAGGAGCACCCGGACGCGAACGTCATCGTCCATCCGGAGTGTCGCCGCGAGGTCGTCGAAGCCGCCGACGTGAGCGGCTCCACGGCGACCATCTGCGAGAAGGTCGCCGAGGCCGACCCCGGCGACACGTGGGCCATCGGCACGGAGATCCACCTCACCCACCATCTCCAGCGGTGGCACCCCGAGGTCAACGTCGTCCCGCTCTGTGGGGACGCGTGTATGGACTGTAACGCGATGCGCCAGATAGACCCCAACTACCTCACCTGGGTCCTCGAAGAGCTGGTCGAGGGCCGTGAGCGAAACGTCATCGAGGTCGCCCCCGAGGAGAAGGAACTGGCACAGGTGGCACTCGACCGGATGCTGGAAATCTGACCATGACTGACCAGAACCACGACACGTCCGACGTCCTCGTCGTCGGCTCCGGAATCGCCGGGCTCGCTGCGGCACTCGGCGCGGTCCGTGAGGGCAGCGACGTGACCGTCGCGACGAAGGCGACGCGACCGGAGGGCGCCTCCTCGTGGTGGGCCCAGGGCGGCATCGCCGTCTCCCGTGACCACCCCGAGCAGTTCAAGCAGGACATCATCGCCGCCAGCGACGACACCGCCGACCCCGGCGCCGTCGACGTGCTCGTCGAGAACGCCAACGACGCTGTCGAGGACGTGTTGCTGGAGACGCTGGACGTCGAATTTGACGAGAACGGAGAGGGGCTCGATTTCACCCGGGAGGCCGCCCACAGCGAGGACCGCATCCTCCACGTGGACGCCGCCACTGGCAAGCACATCCACGTCCCGTTCCTGAACTATCTGGACGCCCACGACGGCGTCGAGATTCTGGACGACACCGCCGCGCTGGAACTGATTCGCCACGAGGGACGGGTCCACGGCGCGATGCTGGAAGCCGCCGGCGAGGTCCGGCCCCACTACGCCGGGAGCGTCGTCCTCGCGACCGGCGGCATCGGCGAGCTCTACCCGCGGACGACCAATCCCGACATGGCCACCGGCGACGGCATCGCGATGGCCGCACTCGCGGGCGCGGACGTCGAGGACATGGAGTACGTCCAGTTCCATCCGACCGTCGCGACTCCGCCCGGCGATGACGACGACGTCTTCCTCGTCAGCGAGGCCGTCCGCGGTGAGGGCGCACTCCTCAGAAACGGCGAGGGCGAGCGGTTCATGGGAGAGTACCACGCCGACGCCGAACTCGCGCCCCGCGACGTCGTCGCCCGCGCCGTCAAGGCCGAGCGGGAGGCCACCGGCGAGGTCCTGCTGGACGTCTCGCCGCTGGAGTTCGCGGCGGAGTTCCCCGGGCTGGCACAGCGGTGCCGGGACCACGGCATCGACTACGAGCGCGGTATCCCGGTCGCCCCCGCCGAGCACTTCCTCTGTGGCGGGGTCAGCGTCGACGACCGCGGGCGGACCACGCTCGATAGACTGTACGCCGTCGGGGAGTGCTCTCGGACCGGTGTCCACGGCGCGAACCGACTCGCCTCGACCTCCCTGCTGGAGGGACTGGTCTGGGGGCTGCGCGCCGGCGAGGACGCCGCGGGCAAGAGCGTCGAGCCCATCGAGGCGCCGGACCTGCTGGAGCGGGACCCCGATTTACCGGACCGCTTCGCCGGCGACAAGATGCACCGGCTGCGCCGCGTGATGGACGAGCGACTGGGCGTCGAGCGCGACCCCGCCGAGCTCGGCCAGGCGATGGCAATGTTGCGCCGGCTCAAGGGCGAGGTGGACGCCTACGTCCGCACGCGGACGAGCCGGTCGCTGTACGAGCTGCGCCACGCCTCCGTGACGGCGCTGCTCGTGGCTCGCCACGCCAGCGAGAACGACCGGAGCGTCGGGACGCACAACCTCGTCGAGGACGCCCCGGAGCCGACCGCCGACTGATGATTACGGACGCCGACGTCGAACGGTGGCTCCGCGAGGACGTGGGCCACCACGACGTGACCAACGACGTGCCGGGCGAGACCGAGGGTCGCCTCGTCGCGAAGGAACCCGGGACGGTCGCGGGGCTGGACGCCGCGCGAGCGGTGTTTGCCTATCTCAGCTGCGAGCCGACGCTCGCGGTCGACGAGGGCGACACCGTCGAGCCCGGCGACGTGGTCCTCCGCGTCGAGGGACCGGCTCGCGAGGTCCTGCGGGGCGAGCGCGTCGCCGTGAATATCGTCGGACACGCCTCCGGTATCGCCACCAAGACCCACCAGGCCGTGCAGGCGACAGGCGACCACGACACCGCTATCGCGGGCACCCGCAAGACGACGCCCGGCCTGCGCGGGGTGGAGAAACGCGCCGTCGCGGCCGGTGGCGGCGACACCCACCGGCTCGACCTCTCGCATATGGTGATGGTCAAGGACAACCACGTCGCCGAGATGGGGCTCGAGGGCGCTATCTCGCATTTCAGCGAGCGGGCCTCCTTCGCCACGAAGCTCGACGTGGAGGTCGAGACCGTCGAAGACGCCCCGCGAGCGGCCGAGTGCGGGGCCGATATCGTCCTGCTTGACAACATGACCCCTGCGGAGACCGAGCGGGCCGTCGAACGGGTCGCCGAGACCGACGGCGAGTCGCTGACCGAGGCCAGCGGCGGTATCACGGTCGAGACGGTCCCCGACTACGCCGCGACCGGCGTGGATATCATCTCGATGGGGTCGCTGACCCACTCCGCGCCGACGCTGGACCTCTCCTTCCGGACGGGGTAGTGACAGCCGGCGGGGTGCTTTTTACCGACGCCCACCGACGGGGAACCGATGCCCGAAGACGTCCGACGCTGTGAGACCCACGGCTTCTTCGAGAGAGCGACGTGCCCGAACTGTGGCGCGGACGGCGAGCACGTCGTCGACGGCGGCCGTCGCCGACAGCTCTCGAAGTTCATGTCGGGTGCGCTCAGACACTTCCCCGACGACGCCGGGCTGGAACTGGACGAGCACGGCTGGACACCGTTTCCCGACCTCGTCGCGGCCGTCGAGTCGAAGTATCACTGGCCCGACCGCGAGACCGTCGCGGCCGTCGTGGCGACGGACCCGAAGGGCCGGTTCGAGCGCGCCCCCGGAACGGGCGGCGCTCCCGACCGAATCCGGGCGGCCTACGGCCACTCGGTCGACGTGACCATCGAGACCGACGACGAGCCGGTGCCGGAGACGCTCTACCACGGCACCGCGCCGCGGAACGTGGATGCGATTATCGAGGAGGGGCTCCGCCCGATGAACCGCCAGCAGGTCCACCTCTCGGCGAGCGTCGAGACGGCACGAACGGTGGGCAATCGCCACGCCAGCGACCCCGTCGTGCTCGAAGTCGACGCGTCGGCGATGGAGCGGGACGGTCTGGAGATTGCCAAACGAGGCGAGGCGACCTACACCACCGACCGCGTCCCGCCGGCGTATCTCACAGTTTGCGATGGCGAGCCGGTTTAATTTCTAGCTCTAGAGAATACATTTATGCCGATAGCGAACCATCTTCGACCAAGTTTGCGTGACAACGGTCCGATAACTGCCTCCCGGCGGACGATGGCCGACGGCCGGCCCGCCGGGGCGCTCGATACGTATCTGAAAGACGACGAGCGGCTGTACCACCTGTTGACTAACACACAGGTCGGCGTCGAGCGCGGTGGGAGTCAGGGCGAGACGATACGGCCCGGCGACGGCGGGAAGGCCTACCTCGGCCTGACCGACCGGCGCATCATCATCCTGGTCGTCGACCCGGTTGACCGCGACTCCGACTTCGTGACCTCACACCGATACACGAACATCGCCGACGAGGCGGTGCGGACCGAGAGCCTGACGGCGTGTGTCGAGTTCGAGACGGAGTACGGGCGGACGTGGTCATTTACCGCCCGCGAGGCCGACATCGCCGCGGTGAGCACGTTCTTCTCGGTCGCCTGTTCCGAGTCCGGGGAGTCATCGGCCGAACTCGCCGCGCTCAAAGACCACTGCGTGGCGCTGTCCGGTCACCTCGCGCGCGGCGAGTGGGACGCCTTCGACGACAGGGTGCCGGCCGCGACGGAGGCCGCCGAGCGGCTCGCCCACGAGACCACGCACACGGCAATGGACGACACGGAGGCGGCGCTGCGGGCGGACTTTCACTGTCTGGTCCGTGACCGATACGTCCTCGCGGGCCGCGAGGAACTCGCGTCCGCCCGGCCCCGGCTGGAGGCCGGGGACTTCGAACTCTCCTATCGGCGGGCGCGGACGGCCTACGACCACTTCGAACGGGCGCTCGAACGGGCAAAGCGGGAGGAGCTGGGCACCGAGAACGCCATGATAGGGCTGACGATGGCCGACGACATCGCCGATACGAGCCTGGGGCGGCTGTTCGCCACCGGGCGGGAGCGCTCCGCCGCCGCAGCGGAGCAGTCCTCGGTCGAGGACCGTATCGACGTGCTCGAAACAGCCCTGGAGATATACGAGACGGTCGCCTCGCTCGTCACGGGCGACGAGACGCTGTCGGGTCACGCCAGGGACCGGGCGCGCGAGGAGGCGGCGACCGTCATCGAGGAGCTCATCGACGCGCGGCTGACGGCCGCCGCGGACAGCCGTCAGGCGGCCGACTGGGAGCGGACGGTCGGAAACGTCGAGGCGGCACGCGAACTGGCCGACGAGGCGCGGGCCGACCTCGACAGGGCGCTCGAACTCGCGGCGTCGTACCCGCCCGGTGACGCCGACGAGATACGCGACCGGCTGGACGCACTCGACGCGCAGTACGGGGCCGGCGAGTAGCTACTCGACCAGGGGCTCGCCGGTCATCGCGTCGGGCTGGTCGGCGTCGATGAGCGAGAGCATGGTCGGCGCGAGGTCGGCGAGGGTCCCGCCGTCCCGTGCCTCCAACCCGTCGGCGGTCCCGTCCGGCGCGACGTAGACGAACGGCACCGGGTTGGTCGTGTGAGCGGTGTGCGGGTCTTCCTCTGTACCCATGTCGTCGGCGTTGCCGTGGTCGGCACAGATGAGGACGTGGCCGCCGGCGTCGTGGATGGTCTCGACCAGCCGGCCGAGTTGCTCGTCGACCGCTTCGACGGCAGTCCTGGCCGCGTCGAAGTCACCGGTGTGGCCGACCATGTCGGGGTTGGCATAGTTCAGGACGAGGGCGTCCGGGTCTTCGGACTCGATGACTGAGACGGCGGTGTCGGTGACGCCGGGCGCGCTCATCTCCGGCTGGAGGTCGTAGGTCGGCACGTCCGGTGACTCGACGATTTCCCGGCGCTCGCCCTCGAACTCGACCTCGCGGCCGCCGTTGAGGAAGTAGGTGACGTGGGGGTACTTCTCGGACTCGGCGAGCCGGAGCTGGGTCAGCCCGGCCTCTGAGAGCACCTCGCCGTAGGTGTCGGCGGGCTGGTTCGGCGGGAAGGCGACGGGCAGGTCGAACGTGCTGTCGTACTGTGTCATCGTCACCAGCCGAATCGTCGGCGGCTCTGTGTCGCCGCCCCAGGCGTCGGGACGGATGTCCGCGAGCATCCGGGAGAGCTGGCGGGCTCGGTCCGACCGGAAGTTGAAGAAGACGGCCGCGTCGCCGTCGTCCATGCCGTCGTAGCCGTCGATGACGGTCGGCTCGATGAACTCGTCGGTGGTGTCGCGGGCGTACGACTCCGTGGCGGCCGTGACGGCCGTCTCGACCCGGTGGTCGGCGTCGGCGTCGACGACGGCGTCGTAGGCCCGGCGGGTGCGCTCCCAGTTCTGGTCGCGGTCCATCGCGAAGTATCGACCCGTCACCGTCGCGACGTGACCGGTGCCGTGTTTCTCGGCGTGGGAGGCCAGTTGCGAGAGGTACCCCTCGCCGCCCTTCGGCGAGGTGTCGCGGCCGTCGGTGAAGGCGTGGGTCACGGCTTCAGTCCCGCGCTCGTCGGCGAGTTCGATGAGCGCGTGGAGGTGGTCCTGATACGAGTGGACGCCGCCGTCCGAGACCAGCCCCATGAAGTGGACTTTGCCGTCGTTGGTCTCGGCGTAGTCGAAGGCCGAAAGGATGTTTTCGTTCTCGAAGAAGGGCGGGTCCTGGTCGTCGGGGTCGGGTTCCTTCTCGCCGCGGGACCGGGCGACGGTGTCGGTGACCCGGGCGGAGTCCTGCTTGACCACGCGCCCGGCGCCGATGTTGAGGTGGCCCACTTCGCTGTTGCCCATCTGGCCCTCGGGCAACCCGACCCGGCGGCCGTGTGTCGAAAGCGTCGAGTCCGCACCGGCCTCGCGGTACCGGTCGAAGTTGGGTGTCTCGGCCGCTGCGACGGCGTCCCGTACGTTCTCGTCCGGATTCAGTCCCCAGCCGTCGAGGATTACGAGCCCGACTTGCATACGCGAATGGTCACACGAACGGGGTAATAGCCCTTCGGTCCGGGGAGTGGTGACGGTGCGAAGGGCGTCCCGAGTAGCAAGTGTTTCCATCATCTGTCTGAAACGCCCTCGAAGAACCTTCAAGCCCGAATTGAAGGCCCGAAAAGCGGCGTCCCAGCCCACAGGCGACGCACAGCGACTCGACAGATAGCCCCGAGTACGAGGATGTTCAAGCGACCCTTGCTCGGCAGTGCACAGTTCGAGCCCTATAGTATTAATTTTATTATAATAGTGTATTAAATATTTGCCGCAGATACGGTATTTTACGCAGAGTCAGCTGGCGCTGACGGTGGACACACACCTATGACTGGACAGACACCTGGCGAAGGCAGCGTGGATAGCACCGAAGATACCGAAGCGGGCGGTCTGACGCAGTCACGACGGTCACTGCTCGCGTCGGTGGGGGCCGGCGTCGCGGGGCTGGCACTGGGCGGATTCACGGGGTCGGCCGATGCGAGCGAGGGGCCCGCTGCGGAGTACGCCGACAGCAGTTCGCCGGCGACGACGGCCACGTCGGACGGGAACTGGTCGGACGGAGCCACCTGGGACAACGGCGTCCCGACGGCTGGCCAGGCCGTCCGCATCGACCCCGACGTGACTGTCACCGTCGACGGCACGACCGCGGACATCAAGACGCTGGACGTCGCGGGCACGCTGACCGTCGCCACGGACACGGATAGCAATCTCCGCGCCGAGACAATCGTCACGCGGCCCGACAGTACGATGGAAGTCGGGACGGAGTCGAATCCGATTCAGCAGGGGACAGAGGCGCGTATCACCTTCGTCCACCACGAGGACATCAGCGAGAAGGACAACGACCCCGAGCGGGTGAGCAAGGGGCTCATCGCGATGGGTGACCTCAAGATTCGTGGTGCGGAAAAGACTGCCTGGGACGAACTCGCGAGTGCGCCGACGGCCGGTGACACGACCGTCGAACTCAGTTCGGCACCGACAAACTGGCGCGAGGGCGACGAGCTGGTCATCCCCGGGCTCGACCCGGACGAGAACACCGACGAGGAGCGGACCATCGCCAGCGTGTCGGGGTCGACTGTCGAACTCGACGCGGCGCTCGAACACGACCACAGCCCGCCCGACCACGGGGGGACCGAACCGCTGTCGGCGTACGCGCTGAACCGTAGCCGCAACGTCGTCCTCGAGTCCGAGCGCCAGGCGTCGGACCCGACGAACGAACAGCAGGTAAACCGGCAGGGCCACGTGATGATAGTGTCGACGAACACCGCTGTCCACAACGTCCGCTTCGTCCACGTCGGCCGGACGAACAAGCGCTACTACTTCACCAACGGTAAGTACGGCACGGTCCCCGACAGCGGCCAGTTCGTCCCCGACGAGCCAAACCCCCGAAAGCGGTACGCCCTCCACTACCACGAGACCGGTATCGACGACAGCGCGAGCCACGAGGCCTCGGGGCTCGTCGTCCAGGACAGCCCGGGCTGGGGGGTCGTCAACCACCACTCCAACGTCGACGTGTCGAACTCGGTGACCTACCGTGTGCTGGGCGCCGGCTTCGTCACGGAAGGGGGCGACGAACGCGGGTCGCTCGTGGGCAACTTCGCGCTCCGGTCGCGGGGTAGCGGGCAGAAGATAGACGAGCGCCAGGCGCCACGGGAGTCCGCCGCCGCGATCAACGACTTCGGCCACGCCGGGCACGGCTTCTGGCTCCAGGGACCGGCCGTCGCTCTCGAGGACAACGTCGCCGCCGGCCACCGGGCCTACGCGTTCTCGCTGTGGAACCGACCCCTCTACGACGAGGACGAGTTTTCCGTCGGCGACTTCCGTACGCACCGGGGCGAAACGGCGAATTTTCCCCTGGAGTACGCCGAGGACGCGGGGCTACTCCCCGACGCGATGGAACAGCAACTCAACGGCAGCGAACTCACGGATTCGCGTGTTTCGACCTCCCACCTGAACGTCACCTCCGTCGCCGACAACACGGCCTTCGCCTCGGCCGGCGGCCTGGACATCGCCAACCACAATTTCGACAACGCGCACGGGAACGAGTCGGCGTACAGCCGTATCGAGGGGTTCACTGCCTACAATATCGGGCCCTGGACCGACATCGACGGCAACAGCGACCTCCACTCGTATTCGGGCGGGAACACCTGGGGAGAGGGCGGCTACGTCGGTATCGCAACGCGCTACAGCAACAACGTCCGCATCGTCGACGCGACGCTGGTCAACGACGGCGGCGGCTGGGGAGTTCGAGCGAACTTCTACCCCCGGAGCCGGATGGTCGAAGACAGCCACATCGAGGGGTTCGATACCGGCATCCACACCATCGATACCGGCACGGGTCGCATCGAGGGTGTGAGCTTCGACAACGAGTCGGTCAACGTCGAGGTCAGGCCGATCGGGCACAAGGAGGGCTTTGCAATCGACATGGCCGACCTCACGTTCGAGGGTGGCAAAGAGAACGTCACACTGGCCTACAGAGCGGACGGGTTTCTGCCCCAGAAGTTCGCCTGGGGGGAGCGCCACGACGGGGCCGCTCACAGCTACGACGGCCGGCGGCTCTACTACGACGCTCAGGGGCGGGACTACGTGCCCTTCGAGACCGAGGGCGACGTCGAAGCGGTCTACACCGACCAGGCGTACAACTGGTCGACGGTCGGCCCCTTCGACGGTATCGAAGACGCGAAGGCGAAGGTCGTCGGCAAGACCAACGTACAGCTCAAAGACCAGTACGGCCTCTGTATCAACGACGAGCTGATGCCAGACGCCGCCGTTTCTCACCCCGACATCACGGGTGCGAAGCTCGAACCGTCCGACGACGAGAACCAGGCGCCGACGGCCAGTTTCGACCAGGAGATGACGACCGACCTGACGCTGCGCTTCGACGCTACCGACTCGGACGGCGCTATCAGTAGCTACGAGTGGGCGTTCGGCGACGAGGCGACCGCGACCGGCGAGACCGTCGACCACACCTACGACAGCGCGGGCGACTACGACGTGAGCCTCACTGTCACCGATGAGGACGGCAACAGCGACGAGACGACCAGAACCGTCACCGTGTCGCCGGCCGCCGACGAGACGGTGACCGTCGCGCCAGATGGCACCCACGAGTTCTCGCCGGCCGACCTCGATATCGAGCCCGGCGAGACGGTGGCCTTCGAGTGGGACGCCGACGGCCACACGGTCACGGTCGACAGCCAGCCCGACGACGCCGACTGGAGTGGCGTCGACAGCACACAGAGTCAGGGCCACACTCATACGCACACGTTCGACGTGGCGGGCACCTACGAGTACTACTGTCGGCCCCATCAGAGCCAGATGCAGGGGACGATCACTGTGGGGTCGGGCGGCGATGACCTCACGCCGATGGAGGCGGCCATCGACGCGGACGACGACGGGAAACTCGACGACAAGGAAATCCTCGACGCGGTCGAGTACTGGGAGGAGGAGAAGCCGGTGCCCGGCGTCGACAACGGGATTATCAGCGACGAGACGATACTCGACCTCGTCGAGAGCTGGCAGGACGGGGGAAGCGAATGAACCGTACCCTGCTCGGTGTCGCCGTCGTCGCCCTCCTCGCGGTGCTCGCGGCGCCGGCGATAGCCGAACCGGCGGAGACGTCGATAGACGGCCCCACCGAGGTCCAGCCCGGTGCGAACGTCACGTACACGTTCACCCTGACGAACACAGGCGAAAACGAGAGCGCCTACCTGCTGAACACGACCCTGCCCGACGGCTGGGAGATAGTCAACCGGACCGACGACGGCGGTCACTGGCAGGACTCGGACACCGAGTGGCTCTTCCTGCCGATAGAGCCCGGGGAAACCAGAGAGCCCACGCTCACGCTCTCAGTACCGGAGACCGCGACGAACGGTACTGTCGAAATACGGTCCACTGCCTCGGATGACAACGGAGTACAGGCCAGCGCAGCGACAAATGTGACTGTCGAGAACGACACCGGCGACGGCAGCGACGGTGGCGACGGTGGCGATGGCAGTGACGGGGGAGACAGTAGCGACGGTGGCGACGGCAGCGACGGTGGCGACGGTGGCGATGGCAGTGACGGGGGAGACAGTAGCGACGGTGGCGACGGCAGCGAC
>SDGW01001565.1_pt1 | contig 17071 bp, 14 predicted proteins | sample 2873831 | NCBI WGS metagenome assembly SDGW01 (sample SAMN08132700, study PRJNA421101) | hypersaline lake metagenome | isolation source: celular fraction 0.22 microns magnesium sulfate-rich crust from ephemeral... | place: Spain: Penahueca Lagoon, Toledo | collected 2011-07
TTCTCCAGCGCGAACTGGTCCCAGTGAGTGCGCGCGGGGTGGTCTTGGGGCATGAACAGGCAGTCGTTTATCCAGAACTCCGCGTCGGCGTGGGGACCCTCCATCTCCTCGAAGCCCATGCCGACGAGGGTGTCCTTCACGCGATTCGCGGTCTGGCGCAGGATGTGGGTCTTCCCGCCGTCGACGCGCTCGGCGTCGGCCTCGACGTTGTACTCGGCGAACTCGACCTCCTGCCACTCGCCGGAGGTCAGCATCTCGGGAGTCAACTGACCGACCGTCTCGGCCGTCTCGACGCCCTCCATCAGCGCGGTCACGCCCTCGTCGGTCAGCGTCACCGAGCGCACCGCGGACTCGGACAGTTCAACGAGTCCACGCCGTTCCAACTGCTCCAGCACGTCGTCGTCTTCGACCGACTCGCCAGCGTCGAGCGCGCCGAGGAGACCGGCTTCGGCGTCGCTCTCGGGGTCGGCGTCGGGGTCGGCGGTAATCTCGCCGCTCTCGATGGTTCCGTACCCCTTCCGGGCGTAGTTCGAGAGGGCGATGTCCACCTGCGGGCCTTCGAGTCCGGACTGGCCGATGACCCGGCCCATCTGGGCGGGGTCGTCGTCGGCCCCGGCGTCGAGCGCGGCCTCGTAGAGTCGGACCTCGGGGAGGCCGTCGTCGAGGTACTCGCGGGCCTCGTCGGTGAGCGTCACGGTCTCGTCGGTCGATTCCTCGACCGTCACGAGACTTCGGTCCTCCAACTCGAAGACCGCGCCGGTCACCGTCTCGGGTTTGAGTTCGGTCTGGTCGGCCAGTCGGTCGATGGTCTGTGCGTCGTTCGCGCTCGCGGCTCGTAACACCGCGACCTGTGATTCGGGGAGTTTCATCGTAGGTTCGCTCGTCGTTTCGGGTCGTTCGTCGTCGGTCCGAAGTCGCTCGTTGTCGGTACGTGTCCGTGCGCCCGCTTATCGTTTCTGAAGCGCGGTCGCGTCGCTGGCCGAGGACCGCGCGCGAGCGGTTTCGTCCCCGCCGGACTCGTCGTCCGGCCGGAAGTCCGCCGCTCGGTCAGGACGCGAAAAAGAAGCCGAACCCCGCAGGCTGGTGGCGTGGCTGGCGAACGCTCCCACCGACTCGGGATTCGAGTGGCATGCGCCAAAGTTGTTCGCAATCGGTAAAAAACGTTCCGGGGCGACTCCTCGTCTCCGGGTGGATGGTCAGTTACTGAACTCGTCTTGGATGATGTCCAGCGTCTCCTCGCGGTCCGACCAGTCCACGAACACGGCGACGCTGGTCGCGCTCGTGATGAGGTCGTGGATGTTGATGTGGGCGTCCGCGATTGGGTTGACGAGGTTCCGGATGACCCCCGGCTGGTTGGGGAGTTCGCCGCCCATCACGCGGACGACCGCCACGTCGTCGTCCACCGTGACGCTGGACAGGGACTCCTCGTCGATGACCTCGCGGTGGAGGATGTTCTCGGCGCGCTCGGCGACCGTCTCGTCCACGTAGAACGTCACCGAGTCCATCCCGCTGGCAACCGCGTCCACGTTGATGTCGCTGTCTCCGAGCGCGGTCGAGAGGTCCTGTAGGATGCCCGGTCGGTTCCGGATGGCCCGGCCCGCGACCGTGAGGCAGGCCAGTGGCTCCTCGCGCATGTCGATGAGACTCTCGAACTCGCCGATGATGTCGGTGCCGCCAGCCAGCAGGTCGCCGTGCTGGTAGTGGACGACGCGGACGTTCAGGCTCTCGTCTTTGTAGGAGAGCGCGCTGGGTGCGACGACCTCGGCCCCGCGGAACGAGAGGTTCCGGAGTTCGTCCACCGAGATCTCCCCGACGTTTCGCGCGCCCTCCACGACGTGGGGGTCACCGGTCATGACGCCTTCGACGTCGGTCACGATGACGACCTCGTCGGCGGTCATGTAGTTGCCCAGCATCACGGCGGTCGTGTCGGACCCGCCGCGCCCGAGCGTCGTGACGTCGCCGTCGGGACCTTCCGCGAGGAAGCCAGTGATGACCGGGACGACGCCGTCCAGTTCCGCCGCGAGTTCCGCGGCGGCTTCCTTCGTTCGCTCGGCGTCGAGTTCCCCGTTCTCGTCGGTAAACACCGGCCAGCGTTCGCTTCCGGGTTCCACGAAGACGGCTTCGACGCCGCGGGCCGCGAGGGCGGCTTTCAGCATCCGGACGCTGGTCCGCTCGCCCATGCTGACGATCTCGGCGCGGTCGGACTCGTCGGTCTCGAACTCGATTTCGTCCAGCAGTTCGTCGGTCGTGTTACCCATCGCGCTGGCGACGACCGCGATTTCGTGGCCCTGTGCGACGGCGTCGGCCACCGAGTCGGCCGCCCGATTGATTCGGTCGCCGCTGCCGAGACTCGTGCCGCCGAACTTCGCCACTACTCGCATACTATCACCTGCGAATGGGAAGCCCCCCACGTGCGAGACTGATGCATGGAGGAAGCTAACTCTGGCACCCAGATAACTGCTTTCATGTCTGAGAAGCTTGCCACCGGGCGTTCTGTCGGGTTACTGGTTGGTCTCGGCGCGTTCTCCTCGGCCCATCTTCTCGCTCCCGTACTCCACGTCTCGTCGGTCGTCCGTCGGCGACCCGGCGGCGGCCTCCCGCGGGTCGCCGTCGTCCCGTTCGCCGCCCTCGTAGGTCTCGCGCATCTCGGCGAGCGGGTCGAACGTGACCAGCCCCTTCCCGGCGGTGAACTCGTAGGCGACCCACTCGGGAATCGCCAGCACGCCGTTCATCTTCCGGATTCGGATGCGTTTGATGAGGGTGTCCTCCACGATGTTGCCGTTGACCTGCATGTCTAAGATGCCGTCCACCGCGTAACCGAGGTCGTGGGGAAAGTCGCCCTCTTCGGTCGTGAACGTCGCGCCCGCGAAGATGGGGACGAACCGGCCCTTGCAGATGTCGGCCCGGAGGTCCTTGACGAAGTTGTACGCCTGCACCGGCTGGACGAGCGTGCCGAACTCGGTCAGCGAATCGACCACAACGACGCCGCAGTCGCTCATCGAGAGTCCTTCGAGGCAGTTGTCTATCTTATTGTGGAGTTCGCTCACGTCGCTGGGGTCCCGGACGGTTTGGGTCACCGACTTGGTGATGTCGTAGATGTGGCGGTTCCACTCGTCCATGCGCTCGAACATGCGCTCGCGGTCCCGGTTGTCCATCCGGTAGGTGAAGCAGTCCACGATGTGGAGCTGGCCCGCTTCGAGGTACGGCAGGACGTTCCAGTCGAGCGAGAGGAAGCTCTCGACCACCGAGATGGGCGGTTCGGTGAACGTGACGACCGCCGCGGGTTCGTCGCGCTCCAAGGCCCGCCAGACGAGTTCGGCCCTGAGCGCGTCGTCCCGTGCGCCCTCGTCGTTGGCCATCAGGACGAACGAGTTCCGGGGGAACCCCTGCGGGAGGAACTTGTCGAGGCCCGACACGTCGGTCCGGATGCGCCGGAATCCGTGGTACTCCGTGAACACGCGGTCGCTCTCGGCCATCGCGTCCCGACACGCCTCGGTGCAGAACTCGTAGACCGTCGAATCGCACTCCATCGCTACCGGGTCGGTCGGACAGGGAAGCCGACAGAAATCGCAGAGGTCGGCGTCGTCCATGGTATCCATGCACACGGATAGGTGCCGAGAGCGAAAAAGACCTGCGCGTCTGTGGGCAAACGACGCCTCCGAGACGTCTGTAGGAGAACGACACCTCCGAGGTTCGAGTGTCGCCGTGCCGTCGTCGCGTCGCCCGGCGTAGAGCGGTCGAGTATCCCAAAGGGATTTAACTTCGTAGAGGCCAGATACGTGAACAATGCGCGTGCGAGATGCGGTCGAGGAGGACGGGGAAGTTCTCGGCGAACTCGCCGACGCCCCCGCCGAGGTGATGCGCAACGTGGTCCACGACCGAACCGTCCGAGTCGCCGAACGGCGCTCGAACGACGAACGGTCCTCGAACCACGGCGACGGCGACCAACCGGGTGAGGACTCGACCGACGAGGAGGTCGTCGGGTTCGTCGGGTTCGACGCGATGCCCGGTACGGTCCGTGTGACCTATCTCCGGGGGACGCCCGAGGCCCGCGAGCGACTCCTCGAGGAACCGATTCGGTTCGCTCGGAAGGAGGAGATGGCCGTGGAAGCGCTGGTCCCCGAGGGCGAGACGGAGACCAAAGAGGTAGTCGAAGCCGCGGGGTTCCAGCGGGCCGGGACCGGTCCGCGCTTCGAGGGCGGCCAGACGCTCGAATACCGTCTCGAACCGTCGGGACGCGCCGGCTCGACGCCGCGCTGAACCGGCGCGACGAGTTCCCGAACCCCTTCGTTTCGGGTGGAGCGCGAGACAGGAATCGCCGAGAGAAACGCGCGATTAACTGAACTGGCGGACGGTCATGTCCAGCGTATCCAGATCGAGGATGGGCGCGAACCCGGCGTCCGGGTCGATGTTCACCGACTTCTGGAAGGCGGTCTGTTCCTGCCAACAGCCGGAGTTGACCGCGAGGACGTTGTGGTACTTGCCCCATCCGAGTTTGTGGACGTGGCCGGTGTGGAACACGTCGGGCACGGTGTCCATCACGAGGTAGTCTTTCTCCTCGGGCGCGAGGCGGGTCTTCCCGCCGAACTGAGGCGCGACGTGGCGCTTCTTCAGCAGTTGGTACATCGCCTTGTGCGGGTCGTCGTAGCTGGCCTTGTCGTCGGGGAGTTCGGCGATGACCTCGTCCAGCGAGACGCCGTGGTACATCAGGATGTCCACGCCCTCTACCGTGACCGTCGAGGGGTTGCCCGAGATTTGAGCGTCGTGGACCGACATGATGTCCCGTAGCTCCTCGTCGAAGCCCGGTTGCGGTTCGGCGAGTCGAACCGCGTCGTGGTTGCCGGGAATCATCAGGATTTCGAGGTCGCCGGGCACCTCTTTCAGATACTCCGAGAACTGCTCGTACTGGTCGTAGATGTCCACGATGTCCAGCTCGTCGTCCTGGTTCGGGTAGACGCCGACGCCCTCCACCATGTCGCCCGCGACCAGCAGGTACTCGACGTGGATAACTTCGTCGTGGAGGAGTTCGTCCACCGCGTCGGCGAACTCCCGGTCCTTCATGACGAGACACGGGTAGGTCCCGCTCGTGTCCTCCAACTCGACGAGCCAGTGGCCGCTCGCGGTCGAGCGGATGTCGCTGACCATCCCGACGATGGCGGTGTCGCCGCCGCCGGGCATCTTCTGGACCGCGGTGGTCGGCCGGGCGTTGACCCGCGAGCGCAACTGCTTGCTGAGGCGCTTGAACCGGTCGCGGAACACCGACACGAAGTCCTCGTACTCGCCGGTCCCGGTACTCTCGCCGGTCACGTCGCCGTCGATCTCCAGCGACCGCGCGTCGAAGTCGGGGTCCCGGACCGACTCGTCGGGTCGGGAAATCTCGGCGACGCTCTCGCCGACGCCGTCGTTCGACTCGCTCCGGCGAGGAGACTCCTCGGACCGACCGTCTCCGTCGGTCGGACTCTCGGCGTCGTCCTCTCGGACCCCCTTCGTTTCTCGTGGAGGATCCGGCTCCTCCACAGTATTATTCGTAATTTCGTTTCCACTCGAAACGGAGGTGTCGGCCCGCTCGAACTCCGCGAGGACCGTCTCGACATGGTCCGCCGAGAGTTTCAGCGCGTCGTCCGGGGCGCGCTCGACGGCCGCGTCGAGCGCCGCGTTCGGGTCGTCGGCCCCCGCGAGGAGCGTCACGGCCTCGCGGTCGGCGTTGTACCCGCGACTGGTGAGTTCACTGACGATACGAGCGGGCGTCTCCAGCGGCACGTTCACTCGATTGGAGGGGTTCGTCAAAAGGATAGCGGAGCGCGCCACGGTACGGCAACGGGCGACAGGGGTCGCCGGTCGGTCGGCCCGGCGACGGCCAGTCGCCCGCGCGGGGGAATCGTTTCGACTGGAGACGAGTCAGCGAGCAATCTGTCACTTTAGTAAGGGGCGATTTTGTTTCTTATACACTTCTATAGGAGTTCGAGACTGTCGCCGTCCCATCGCGGTCGCACCGCGGCCGGACCCGGAAAATTGACAACCTCGGAACGGTAAGGTGGGTCCGATGAGTTCTTCCCGAGACGACCACTCTTCCGGCGAGGACCGGGCCGACGGACGGGCCTCCTCGTCCGGCGGGCGGTCCGACGACGCCGCAGGGACCGACCGCTCGCGGGCCGAACGCGAGGCCCGGTCGGACGGCGGCGAGCGCGAGGAGGGCACCGGCCCGCTCGCGCTCGTCCGTCGGTTCCGCAGCAGCGACAACGAGGTGGTGGTGTTCGTCCGCGAGGTGTTGAGTAGCGCCGGAATCGTGGTAGCTATCGGACTCCTGCTGTTCGCGGTCAGCGGCGTCTGGCCGCCGATGGTCGCCATCGAGAGCGGGAGCATGGAGCCACACATGCAGAAAGGCGACCTCGTGTTCATCATGGAGGAGGGTCGTCTCGCGCCCGCGGCCGCCCAACAGGGCACCGGGGTCGTCGGCTATCAAGCCGGGAAGGAGGCGGGATACAAGACGTTCGACGACTACGGCGACGTGGTCGTCTACAAACCCGACGGGAGCGAGTACGCGACGCCCATCATCCATCGCGCCAGGTTCTGGGTCGAGGAGGGAGAGAACTGGTACGACGAGGCGAACCAGGAGTACGTTCAGGCCAACAACTGCGAGCAGTTGACCAACTGCCCCGCGCCGAACGCCGGGTTCATCACCAAGGGTGACGCCAACCCCTACTACGACCAGTCGAACGGGATGGAGATAAGCGACCCCGTGAAGCCCAGTTGGATTCGCGGCACGGCCGAACTCCGCATCCCGTGGCTCGGGTGGGTTCGACTGAAGTTCTCCGGCGCGGCGTATCTCTCGCCGGGAGTGAGCAGTCTCTCGCCGGGGGCGAACGCCCTCTCGACCGGCACGACGCCTCTAATCGTCGGTTCGACGCCGCTCGCCGGGACCGCGTAACTCCGGAAGCGTTTCGACTCGTTTCGTCGCTTCGTCGTACAATCGTCGTGTTTTCTTCGTACTCCTCGGGCCAGTGAACGACGAGAGTCCGTGAACGGCCGTAGCGGCCCTTACTGACGACCACCGCGTTGACGATGCCGAGCATGTCGAGTTCGCTGATGAGGTCGGTGACGCGGCGCTGGGTCAGCACGTCGGCGTCTATCTCCTCGCAGAGGCGCTTGTAGATGTTGTACACCTCGCCGGTGTTGACGTTGTGGACGCCGTTCTTCTCCAGCGAGATGATCGAGAACAGGACGAGTTTCGACTGGGTGGGCAGGGTGCGGACGACCTCGACTACGCGGTCGAGTTCTATCTTCTCTTGGGCCTTCCGGACGTGCTTCTCGTTGACGCCCTCGGCTTGGTCGCGTTCGGCGAGTTCGCCCGCGGTCCGAAGCAAGTCGAGCGCGCGCCGGGCGTCGCCGTGTTCCTGCGCGGCGAAGGCGGCACAGAGCGGAATCACGTCGTCGGAGAGTGCATCGGCCTTGAACGCGACTTCTGCGCGATGCTGGAGGATGTCGCGCAACTGGTTGGCGTCGTAGGGCGGGAAGACGATCTCTTCCTCCCCCAAGGACGACTTGACGCGGGGGTCGAGGAAGTCTGTGAACTTCAGGTCGTTGGAGATGCCGATAATGGAGACCCGCGAGTTCTCCAACTCGGAGTTCATCCGCGAGAGGTTGTAGAGGGTGTCGTCGCCCGACTTCTCGACGAGCTTGTCGATCTCGTCCAGCATGATGACGACCACGCGCTCCTCGTAGTCCACCGCCTCGAAGAAGGTGTTGTACACCCGGTCGGTCGGCCACCCCGTCATGGGAACCGACTCCATCTCCTCGCGGTCGTCCTCCAGTTTCTCGATGCGCGCGTCCACGGCCTCGGGCGAGTCGAAGTCGGTGTCGGCGAGGCGAGCGGGGTCGGCGGCGGCCTCCTCGCGGAGCGCGTCTAGCTCCTCGACGCGGTCGGACACCCACTCACGGTTGCTCTCGATGAACTTGTTGGCGAGTTGCGCGAGGACGCGGTACTGGGTGTCGGTGACCTCGCAGTTGATGTACTCGACGTTACAGGGCACGTCGTACTTCTGGGAAGTACTCTCCAACTCCTTGCTGACGAACTTCGCGCTAGCGGTCTTGCCGGTCCCGGTCTTGCCGTATATGAGGATGTTCGAGGGCGTCTCCCCGCGGAGCGCGGCGACCAGAATCGTCGCCATGTTGTTGATCTGGTCCTTCCGGTGGGGAAGCTCGTGTGGCGTGTACGACGGCCGGAGGACCTCCTTGTTCTCGAATATCGGTTCGCCGGACAACAGGTCGTCGAAGAGCCCTTGGTCGTCGCCCTCGTCTTCGAAGACCACGTCGTCTAAATCGACGTTGTCGAAGCTCCGGTCGGGGCTCACGTCGACCGCATCGTCCGTCGGTTGGCTGTTTTCGTCTGACATGCGTTCGTGCCGACCCCTTCATTTCAAGTGGAAGACGCGCGACGCGAGAGCGGATTTCGGCGAAACCGGCCGAAAGCGGCAGGAAGCCGAGGTTGAGAAGTTGCGAGCGCGTCCAGTTGATGCAGTAGAACTAAAGGTCCAGCAGGGTATTAAACTCTTTCTTCTTTCGTTTCAAATCAGTGAATCGGCCGGCAGAGAGTCCGACTACGACGATAACGGCCGGTAAAACGAGTCGTAAACTGGTTTTCAGGGTGTGATTTCCCGCCGTCGAACCCCCTCGTTTCGGGTGTAGCGTCGGTCGAAGTGACGGCCCGACGAGCGAGTTACCGGTCGAAGCGACGGTGAAGCGAGGAGGGACTCGGTCGGAAATCGGGGCTGAACCCGGCAGAGAATCGGCTGGCGAACCCGGTCGAGAACCGGAACTGAACTCGATGGAGCCCGGATATCGAAGTCACACAGAGAGACCACGAAGTCACGCAGAGAGACCACGGTGGGTGGGGAGGGGTGAGATGGCCGCCTCATTAAGAGAAATCTTTATTACAAAAGAGATAAAACAGCATCCGCAAACTAGCTAACAGCTAGATTTCTACTTCCGTTCGGGTCCGTGATACCTGAAACAACCGCGCTCTCTCGACCCCTCTCCCCCTCGTCTCTGCTCTCCACTTGAAACGAAGGGGTGGGGGTGGAACCCCACTTCGACGGCCCTTTTGTCCACTTCGACTTCCACCCTCCAAACTTCCGTCTTTTCCGACTCCCATTCCCCTCGTCCTCACCTCTCTCGTCTTCCACTCACTCGACTCCCAACCTCCTCGACTCCCAACCTCCTCGACTCCTAATCTCCTCAACTCTCAACCTTCTCGACTCCTAATCTTCTCGACTCCCAACCTTCTCAACTCTCAACCTCCTTGACTCCCAGCCTCCTCAACTCTCAGCCTCCTTGACTCCCAGCCTCCTCGACCCCTCATCTTCTCAACTCTCAACCGCCCCGATTTCCACCTTCCTCGACTTCCAACCTTCCCGACTCCTAACCTTCTCGCCACTGTCCACCTCAGTCCCCGTTTGCCGCCGCCGTTCCTCCTACCGTCGATACGCTTCGGTCGCTGACATCCCATCGTTAGCACCCTTTTCTTGGAGTCGTTTCTCCCCAATCGAAATCTCCATCTCGACCGAATCTCGTAGACACGCGGTCTGATGTGGCTCACTTCCTCTTTGGCTTCCGTTGGCACAACCCCTCCGTTTCAACTGGAACCCGACGACTCTCTCCCGGACCTACGCTACCAACTTAGATTTCCGTCCGGAACTCCTCGAACACGTCGCTCGTCCGGGGTCGAGTCGAAATTCTCTTCGACTCGAACCTTTTCCGGTTGACTCCTCGGCGTTCCGCCTACCCTCTCCCGGTGGGCTCCTCGACTCGTCCATCGGCCGACCGTCTCGAAACTCCGAGGAGTTCGTTTCTGACCGGGAGACCCGTATTTTTCCAGAGGGGTGTCTGACATAGGTTTAAGTGGGTGGGATAGAGTTGTTCGCGCAACAGCCCCCGTGACGGTCGCGTACGCCGATAGTGGGGACTAGGAGGAAAGGATGGGATTGTTTACGGACCTGAAAGACAGCATTTCCCGCGTTACGGACAAGCTCTTCTCGGCTCAAGAGCCGAGGCGTATCGGTATCTACGGCCCGCCGAACGCCGGAAAGACGACCCTCGCGAATCGTATCGCCCGTGATTGGACCGGCGACGCAGTCGGCCCCGAGAGCCACATTCCACACGAAACACGACGCGCCCGTCGCAAGGAGAACGTCGAAATCGAACGCGACGGAAAGACGGTGTCTATCGACATCGTGGACACGCCGGGCGTGACGACCAAGGTGGACTACGAGGAGTTCCTCGACCACGACATGGAGAAAGACGACGCGGTGCGTCGCTCCCGCGAAGCCACCGAAGGCGTCGCCGAGGCGATGCACTGGCTCCGCGAAGACGTAGACGGCGTCATCTACGTGTTGGACAGCACGACCGACCCCTTCACGCAGGTCAACACGATGCTCATCGGCATCATCGAGAGCCAAGACCTGCCGGTCCTCATCTTAGCCAACAAGACGGACCTCGAAGATTCGAGCGTCCAGCGCATCCGCAACGCCTTCCCGCAACACGAGACGATTCCGCTCTCGGCGCTCGAAGGCGAGAACATGGACGAAGTGTACGACAAGATCGCGGAGTACTTCGGGTGATATCATGCCGGAAGTGACAGAGGACGGCCAGAACGACGGCGTCCAGATCGACCTCATCGGAGCCGACCGGATGGCCGAGATGGCGTCGATGGAGAAGATCCGGATGATACTCGACGGGGTCCGTGACGGCAACATCGTCATCCTCGAAACCGGTCTCTCGCCGGACGAGGAGAGCAAGCTCATCGAGGTGACGATGACCGAGATAAGCCCCGACGAGTTCAACGGCATCGAGATAGAGACCTACCCCCGCTCGGAGACGGCCGACCAGAGCTTCTTAGACCGGCTGATGGGCAAGGAATCGACCCAGAAGCTGACCGTCATCGGCCCGGCGAATCAGATCGAGACGCTCCACAAAGACGAGAACCTCATCAGCGCGCTCGTCTCCCGTAAATAATGCCTCACCAGTGTACCAACTGCGGTCGGACGTTCGAGGACGGCTCGAAGGAGATGCTGTCGGGCTGTCCGGACTGTGGCGGGAACAAGTTCCAGTTCCAGCCTGCGAGCGCCGCAGCTGGGAACGCTGGCGATGGCGTCGGGCAGAAAGCCGCCCCGGCAACCGAATCGAAGAAGACGCCCGAGAACGCCGGGTCCGCTCCCGACGCACCCGAAACGGGGGGTCGCGGCGAGACCGGGAGGAGCGGCGACGCCAACGCCGGACGAGTTCGACGCGACGACTCGGCGACCGACAGCAGTTCCGGCGCGGTCGACCGCGCGGCCGCGACGGTCCGCGATTGGGTGAGTACGCGAGACGACGCCGAGAGCGCATCCGTCTCCGAGGGTAATTCCGCCCCCGGAAGCGACCGCCACGATTCCACCCGAAACGGTTCGGCTCCGGACGAACCGGGTAGCGAGGACTCCGCGCAGGCGAGCGCACGCTCCGACGTCGTCAGCGACTCCGAACTCCCCGACGACCCGCCGGAGGACGCCGCGGTCGGGCCCGCCCCGGCGGACGCGGACGACGCGAACGTCGTCAGCGCACCCGACGACGACAACCCCGGTCTGAAGGAACTCCGCGAGGAGCTAAATAGCCAGTTCGAGAGCATCCGCATCGTCAATCCGGGCCAGTACGAACTCAACCTGATGGAGTTGTACGAGCGCGAGGAGTACATCATCTCGCTCCAAGAGGACGGCAAGTACGTCATCGAGGTCCCAGACGCGTGGGACGCCACGGAGCGTTGACGGTGCGGTTACACTGATTTTCCGTCGAGACGCACTTTCCAGCAAGGCCGAGGCCTTCGCAAAACTGTTTACGGTGCGCTCCGCAAACTCCGGTATCCGATGTTGGACGACGCCAAGCGTCGGGCCCAGCGCGTCGCGTTCCTTTTTCCGGCCGCGCTGGCCCGCCTCGGCCTGCTCGACCGCGAGAAGGGCGAGGAGGCCTTCGACTTGGCGGTCCCGGTGATGGTCACGGGTGGGATGCGGACCCTGCTTCGGGTCGCGGACTTCTTCATGGTCGGGCGGGCGCTCGGCGCGGAGGCGGTCGCCGCGCTCGAACTCGGCTTCCAGTACTTCTTCGTCCCCTTCGGCCTCTCGCTGGCGCTGACCAGCGGAACCATCAGCGTCGTCTCGCGGTTCGAGGGCGCGGACGAACACGAGAAGGCCAACTTCGCCATCAAGCAGTCGCTCTGGCTCGCGCTCGTCCTCGCGGTCCCGATCACCGCGGCGACGTGGCTCTACGCCGAACCGATGATAGACGTGCTGACCGACGACCCCGACACCATCCGGCTCGGGGCCATCTACCTCAAGATAATCATGCTCTCGGTGTCGTTCCGATTCTGGAGCATGATAGCCGCCCGCGCGCTGGCCGGGGTCGGCGACACTCGGACGCCGATGTACGTCCGCCTGCTCACGCTCCCGACCAACATCTTCCTCAACGCGGTCCTCATCTTCGGGTGGGGCCCGTTCCCCCAACTGGGCGTGGCGGGCGCAGCGTGGGGAACCGCCATCGCCAACGTCCTCGCGGCGACCATCTTCACCGGGGCGCTCCTCTCGGGTCGGTACTCGGTGCGCCTCCCGCTCGGCGGCAAGCAGTGGGACTGGTCCATCGCGGGCGAAATCGTCCGGGTCGGTCTCCCGCTCGCGGGAACGCGACTCTCCCGGACGCTCGGCCGGTTCCCCTTCCTGCTGGTCCTCACGACGCTCGGCACGCCGGTCGTCGCGGCCTACGCCATCGGCCGCCGAGTGATGCTACTGGCACTGATGCCCGCGTGGGGCTACTCGACGGCCTCCTCGACGCTGGTCGGCCAGTCCATCGGCGCTGGCGACGACGACGAGGCCACCGAGTACGGCTGGCAGACGCTCCGCATCGCGCTGGTCACGCAACTGCTCATCGGCGCGGTGCTGTTCGCGGCGGCCCGCCCCGTCGCGGTCGCGTTCGGTACCGAACACGTCGACCTGACCGTCACCTTCGTCCGCGTGTTCGGCCTCGGCGTCGCGGGCTTCAGCGTCTCCAGAACGATGCGCGGCGGTCTGCGCGGGGCTGGCGACACGCGTTGGCCGTTCTACGGTGCGTTCGTCGGGACCTACTTCTTCAAGCTCCCGGTCGCCCTCCTCGCGGTCGCGCCGGGCGTCGTCCTCTTTGAACTCGCGGCCTGGCAGTTCGCGCCGGGGATGGGCTTCGGACTGCTCGCAGTCTACGTCTCCATCCTCGGGGACATGTACCTCCGGGCGGGGGTCAACGTCTTCCGGTTCTGGACCGGCGAGTGGAAGCGCATCGCCCGCGAGTCAGACGTGGGAGCCGGAACCGGCGCAGATTGAGAGACCGCAACCGACGTGGAGTGGCGCGGAGTAAACCTGCCAATTTTAAACGCTCGCGCCCGAACGACCGACCATGAGCAAGGCAACCAAGATTACGGTCGGAACCATCGGCATCGTGGCGATACTGGCGGTCGCAGTGTTGGCGAACCTCTGGCTCGCGGCGTGATGTTCGAAGAACGGTCGCTGTCCGACGAGGTCGCGGCGGTCCGCGAGACCCACGCGCCCGACGCGCTGGTCCTCGACTCCGGGTCGGACTTCGAGACGCTGGCTCCCGAGCGCGCCGAGGACCTCGGCTTGCTGGTGGACGCGCTGGACCCGCTTACCTACCCCGCCGAGTGGCTTCCCGACGACGCGCCGGAACTCCTCGGGCGGTTCGCCGGGTCGGACTTCACGGTCGGGATGCCCGGCGACGGGAGCGTCGCGTGGACCCGCCAGACCGACCCGCCGGTCGCGTTCGTCAAGCCCCGCGTGCAGGGCTCGCCCGACGACTTCGTGGACTTTCTGATCGCAGAAGCACTGGTCGAAATCGGCACCGGACTCCCCGAACACTTCCTCGGGTTCTTCGAGGAGCGCTACCGCGACCTCGACGCCGCGCTCCCCTTCGACTCCGGGAGCGTCTACCAGGGAGACGTCGGCGTTCCGCCGACTACGAGACGTATCGAATATGGGGGACGTCTCATCCGCCGAACGACGGCGTGAGTCCCTCTAGCACACGAATACTACGGTTCCCGTAACGATTTTCACCCTCCCTAGCTAGTCGTCAAACGACAAGTCATGGGTGACCACTGGAACGTGCGCGGCGACGCACACGGCTGGGAGGAACAGCTCTACCCCGACGGCGACGACGACGAGGAGTCCGCCGAGGGGCCGACGACCGAGTGAGAAGCGACCGAACGCAGTTGCGGACCGATACGACTCGTTTTCGCGCCCGAAAAACTTAGTCGAGCGCGAGCCGTCTCTCGATTACCCCTCCGTTTCGTCTGGAGATTCTGATGCGTCCGGCGAGCGCCCACGTCAGAGAAACGGCTACGCCCGACGAGTCGTCGCAATCGCGGCCCAATCGAGCGTCTCCGTACGCAGTCAGACTTCCCGAACCCATTCGGATATTCCCGACCGCGGTCAGACTATCTGCTCGCCGTCGTCGTCGTAGACGCGAATCGCGTCCACGGGACAGACGCGCGCGGCCATCTTGGCGTCGAACTCGGCGTCGTCCGGGACCTCGCGGACGAACACGTCGTCGTCCTCCTCGTCGGCGTCTCGGAGGTCGGCCTTCCCGTCCTCGCGGTTCTCCTCGAAGGCGTCCCACTCGGCGGTACACTGGAACATCCCGGTGCAGGTGTCGCGGTCGAACTCGACTCTCATGATTCCGGGTTAGGCGGGGACCGCCTAATCCCTGCCGGAGTTTCGGAGACCGCAATCGGTCGAGTCGATAAATCGAGTAGCTACCGCCGACTCCGAACGGTTGGTGACGAAACGGAGGGAAGACTCGACGGAGCTAGCTACCGCCGACGCCAATCGGACCGCACCGCAACCGCACGGCACCGCTCCTCGTCCTCCCCAACCGACTGCGCTTCTCGGTCGTCACTCCCTCCGGTCGTACCTCCCCGCGATGCTCGTCCCTCGCGCGGATGGGCGCGTCGCTCACAGCGACGCGCCCGCACGCGCCGGATTGAGAGTGGGGATGCACACTACGAAGCGAGCGTTCGTCTCCGAGAAACCGCCACCGACCGCCCTGCCCGACCCGACAGTTTAAACCAGAAGACGCGCCAAAGACGGTGTAATGACTACTTTCGTCTCCCTGCGGAGGTGGGCGGCGTGACCGTCGAAATCGGCGACATCCCCGACCTCCCCGACGGAGTCCCCGAACACTTCCGCGAGCAGGGCATCGAGGAGCTGTACCCGCCCCAAGGCGAGGCCGTCGAGGCCGGGGTCGCCGAGGGCGAGAGCGTGGTCGCCAGCGTCCCGACCGCCAGCGGGAAGACGCTCGTCGCCGAGCTGGCGATGCTCACCAGCGTCGCTCGCGGCGGGAAGGCGCTGTACATCGTCCCGCTCCGCGCGCTGGCCAGCGAGAAGAAGGCCGAGTTCGAGGAGTTCGAGCAGTACGGCATCGAGGTGGGCGTCTCGACCGGTAACTACGACAGCGACGGCGACTGGCTCGCCCAGAAGGACATCATCGTCGCCACCAGCGAGAAGGTGGACTCGCTCGTCCGGAACGGTGCCCAGTGGGTGGACGACCTGACCTGCGTGGTCGCCGACGAAGTTCACCTCGTGGACGACTCCCATCGCGGTCCGACGCTGGAAGTCACGCTCGCCAAACTCCGGAAGATAAACCACGACCTCCAGACGGTCGCGCTCTCGGCGACGGTCGGCAACGCCGACGAGATAGCCGACTGGCTCGACGCGACGCTCGTGGACTCGACGTGGCGACCCATCGACCTCCAGAAGGGCGTCCTCTACGGCCAAGCCCTCCACTTGGACGACGGGTCGAAGAAACAGATCTCCCGAGGCAACGAGAAGGCCACCGCCGCGCTGGTCGAGGACACCCTGACCGACGAGGGTTCGTCGCTCGTGTTCGTCAACTCCCGGCGGAACGCCGAGGCCGCCGCGCGCCGCCTCGGCGACGTGACCCGCGACCACCTCACCCCCGACGAGCGCACCGAACTCCGGGACATCGCCGCGGACATCCGCGACGCCAGCGACACTCAGACCAGCGACGATTTGGCCGACGCGGTCGAGAAGGGGTCGGCGTTCCACCACGCGGGCCTCTCGTCGGAGAGCCGCGAACTCGTCGAGGAGGCCTTCCGGGACCGACTCGTGAAGGTCATCTCCGCGACGCCGACCCTCGCGGCCGGGGTGAACACGCCTTCCCGCCGCGTCATCGTCCGCGACTGGCGGCGCTACGACGGCGACGTGGGCGGAATGCAACCCCTCGACGTGCTGGAGGTCCACCAGATGTTTGGCCGTGCAGGGCGGCCCGGTCTCGACCCCTACGGCGAGGCGGTCCTCGTCGCTAACAGCCACGACGAACTGGACGAACTGTTCGACCGCTACGTCTGGGCCGACCCCGAACCCGTTCGCTCCAAACTCGCGGCCGAACCCGCCCTCCGGACCCACCTCCTCGCGACGGTCGCCTCCGGGTTCGCCGACTCCGAGGAGGAACTGGTCTCGTTCCTCGAACGCACGCTGTACGCGACCCAGACCGACGAGACCGGCCGCCTCGAAACCGTCACCCAGAACGTCCTCGACTATCTGGAACGCAACGAGTTCCTCGAACGCGACGAGGGCAGTCTGCGCGCGACCGGCCTCGGCCACCGCGTCTCGCAACTCTACATCGACCCGATGAGCGCCGCCGAGATCATCCACGGCATCCGGTCGGCCGACGACCGACCGACCGCGATGGGACTCTACCACCTCGTCTCCCGGACCCCCGACATGTACGAACTCTACCTGCGGTCGGGCGACCGCGAGGAGTTGACCGAACTCGCCTACGAGCGCGAGGCCGAGTTCCTCGGGTCGATGCCCTCGGAGTTCGAGGACAACGCCTTCGAGGACTGGCTCTCGGCGCTCAAGACCGCGCGACTCCTCGAAGACTGGGCCTCCGAGCGAGACGAGGACGACATGGCCGAGGAGTACGGCGTCGGACCGGGCGACATCCGCGGCAAGGTCGAGACCGCCGAGTGGTTGCTCAACGCCGCCGA
>SDGW01000457.1_pt1 | contig 17062 bp, 18 predicted proteins | sample 2873831 | NCBI WGS metagenome assembly SDGW01 (sample SAMN08132700, study PRJNA421101) | hypersaline lake metagenome | isolation source: celular fraction 0.22 microns magnesium sulfate-rich crust from ephemeral... | place: Spain: Penahueca Lagoon, Toledo | collected 2011-07
ATCGTCCTCTCGACGGGCTTTGCCCTGGGGACGACGCTCATCAGCCTCAACGCCGGGGGGCTCTCCGTCGGGGTCAACCAGTTCCTCTTCGGGAACCTCTCGACGGTCTCGGCCGAGAACGCGGCCATCCTGCTCGCGCTGTTTACCGTCATCGTCGGTGTGGTCGGCCTGACGCGCAACCAGCTGCTCTATGTCACCTTCGACGAGACGGCCGCCGCCGTCTCCGGGATACCGGTGCGCTGGTACAACCGCGTGACGGTGATGCTGACGGCGATGGTCGTCGTCGGCGCGATGCAGATTATGGGCGTCATCCTCGTCGCCGCGATGCTGGTCGTCCCCGTCGCCGGCGCGACGCAGGTCTCGAAGAGCTTCAGCCAGTCCATCCTCGTCTCGGTCGTGCTGGCCGAACTGGCCGTACTGGTGGGTATCGGCGTCGCCTACTACGCCGAGGCGACCGCCGGTGGTGTCATCGTCCTCGTGGCCGTCGCCATCTACGTCGCCGCCGTCGGTCTCGGCAAGCTCCAGGGCCGCGTCGGCGGCGAGACTGCCCCGGTCGCGGGCCCGGCCGGCGCCGAGGAGACGGACGCGGACTAACGGGGGCGGGCGAGGATTCCGGAACGGATAAATCCGAACTGGCGAAACACCGGGACAAGACGGGCGATGGAGTCCGCCTGCCCCAACCACCCGGTCGCTCGCCGCGGTCGCGACGGGGTTGATGACTCCTTCTCCAGCCACTCGCTATGACAGAGTCACACCCGCTGCTGACGGTCGAAACGGTCGTGCTGATAGGCATCGGCGGCTTCGCCGGCTCGAACCTTCGGTACTTCGTCGGGTCGCTGGTCCCAGGCCTGCAGGGCACGCTCATAGTGAACGCCCTGGGGAGCTTCGCGCTCGGCTTCCTGCTGTACGAGGCGATGCATCTGGGCCTCCTGGCCGACGAGACCAAACTCGCCGCGACCACCGGCTTCCTCTCCTCGTTTACCACCTACAGCACCTTCGCCGTCGAGACCGCGCTGACGCCCGAGTGGGCCGTGGCCAACGTCGCCGCCAGCTACGCGCTTGGCTTCGGCGGTGTGCTCCTGGCCCGCCAGGCCGTCAGCCTCCTCGAACGGAGGGAGCACCGATGGTGAGCATCGAGCCCGCCCATCTGGTCGGGACCGGCGGCGCAATCGGTGCGCTCTGCCGGCACTACCTCGGCGCGGCGGTCGACGTCGAGGGGTTCCCGCTGGGGACGCTCACGGTCAATATCGTCGGGAGCTTCGTCCTCGCGCTGGTCACCTTCGCGGGTCTCGGGAGCGACCTCCTGCTGTTCGTCGGCACCGGGGCCTGTGGCTCCTTTACGACGTTCTCCTCGTTCTCCTTCGATACCGTCCACCTGTGGGAGTCGGGCGAGCGGCTGCGGGCCGGTGCCAACGCCACCGCGAACCTGCTCGGCGCGCTGGCGGCCATCGGGCTGGCGTGGGGCCTCCTCGCGGTGGCTGGCCTGTAGGCTGTGGGCACTGCCCCCTCGCCTGGTCCCGTCCTCGCCCTTTGATTTTCGCCCGACGGTTCAAATACCAGCCCGCGACCAGCCCGGCGTATGTCACACTCACTGTGGCGTGACGAACGGGCGATAGAGGGGCTCCCCATCAGACTGGTCATCGCGCTGGTCGTCGGCGTGGCCTGTCTCGGGGTGATGATGAGCACGATTTCCGGGCTGGGAACACTCCAGGTGACGGAGGTCGACGTCGAACCGGCCCCCGAGGTGACGGGGCCGAGCGACACGGACGTGACCGTCACTGTCGTCGACCCGAAGGGGTCGCCGGTCGCTGGCGCGACGGTGGTCGCCAAGAGCGGGACGGCCACGCTGGACAGCGTCACGACGGCGAAGGTCGGTGACGACGGCAAAGCGGAGCTGTCGCTGGACCCGTCGCTTGGACCGAACCAGCAAGAGGGAACGGTGACCTTCTCGGTGAAACCGCCGTCGGGCGGGAACTATCGGGACGAACAGTCGAACACGGAGCTACTGGTGGTGAGAAACGAGTAGCGTCACAGTCGCGACGACTCGCACACCGGTCCCACGACTGCGCCGGACGTGCGATGGTCCCACCGGCTACGCGTCCCAGTCTATCCAGTCCTGCTCCCAGCCGGCGCGGGACTGGGCCGACCGCTCGGCGCGTTCGCGGTCCTCGCGGCGGGTCCGGTTGCGTTCGACCGTGTCGGCCTGCTCGCCCTCGACGAGCATCGGCTGGAAGGCGACGCTGCCCAGGCGCTCGGCCCGGCCGTCGGCGTCGACGATAGCCAGCGTCTGCTCGTTCGCGCCCAGTGGCATCACCAGTCGACCGCCCTCTGCCAGCTGGTCGAGCAGGGCCCGGGGCGGTTCGATAGCCGCCGCCTCCAGTAGAATCCGGTCGTAGGGCGCGTACTCCGGCAGCCCCTTGGCGCCGTCGCGGCGGTCCACGAGGACGGCTTCCTGTCCCGCCTCGGCGAGGTTCGAGCGCGCTTCGTAGACGAGCCGTCGGGTGATGTCGATGGCCTGCACGCGGGCGGCGCCGACCCGCTCGGCCAGCACGGCGGCCGTGTAGCCGACGCCGGCGCCGACGACGAGCACGTCGTCGCCCTCCTCGGGGGCGAGCGCCTCCAGCAGGCGAGCGGCCGTACTCGGCGAGAGGACGCGGGTCCCCAGTCGCTCGAAGGGCCGGTCCGAGTAGGCCTGCTGCTCGCCGACGAAGGCCTCGCGCGGGACCGACCGCATCGCTGCCGAGAGCCACTCGCTCTGGACGACGCCCTTGCTCTCGTGTTGCAGGCTGTCGACCATGTCGCCCCGGAGCACCGCTGGGTCCATAGTCGAGGTTCCAACCGGAACTATAAGAATGGCCCGACGCCGGTCCCGACCCGTCGCCGTCGGGCGGTCAGTCCGGCTACCAGGCCGACCAGGCGGTCGAGGACTCGTCGCGGACGTAGAGGCGGTTGATGTCCTTCGCGAACACCATGTCGCCGTCGAAATCCAGCTTCTCGTGCTGGTAGCCTTCGGCGTCGTCGCGGACGTGGACCCCCTCGACGGTGAACTCTTCGTCGCCGAACTGCTCGGTCTCGCCGACGGTGAACTCGTAGTCGCCGGGGACCTGGAGCTTGAAGCTCTCGGTCTCGTCGTGGCGGCCGTCCTTCGGGTGCATGGTGACGTTGACCGCGACGTTCCCGACCGCGCGCGACCAGATAGTTCCGACGGCCTCGACCGGCGCCTCCTCGGTGCGTCCCTCGTCGGTCTCCAGGCTGGTGATGCGGGCGGAGACGACCGCCTCCTCGGTCTCCAGCAGGAACTCCTCGCCGACGGCCAGCTGTTCGCCCTCTGGCACGTCGACCTGCGCTTTGAACGATTCGCCGTCCTGCGAGACGACCACGTCGCGCTGGAGCGTGGTGTCGTCCGGCAGCGTCTCTTTGTGGATGTGGTCACACTCCGTACAGCGAACCGTGACGTGGCCGCCGGGCTTCAGTACCTCGTGAACCGTCTCGATGTCCGGCGAACAGGCCGGACAGGGGAGCCCAACGTGCTCCCCGGGTGTCGCGTCGCTCATGCGAATTCGTTCAACGCGGGGGCGTAAATGGTCGTCGCACCGGCGCTGGGCGTGGTTTGCCTTCACAAGCTGTAGTAACGCGGCGGCTCACTCGCCTCGCGGAAGTTCCACTTCCTCGCCGTCCTCGCGGCTCACTCCGTTCACCGCTCGTCTTTTGGGAGGTCTACGACCTCCCCATCCGCGTAGACGGTCGGCTCCGTCAGGATACCGTCCAGATGGATGGGCGCGTGGGTGTCGCCGCCGATGGCGTGGTCGTCGCCGATGGCGATGTGGACGGTCCCGCCGGCTTTCTCGTCGAGCAGCACCGACCCCACGAGCTCCGTGACGGCGACGTTCGTGCCGATGCCGAGTTCGGCGAGGTTGTAGGCGTCCTGGCCGACCTCTTCGGCGGCGGTCTCGACCTGCTCGCGGATGTCCGGGTCGGAGATGTCGGTGACGGTGCCGTCTTCGACCTCGAAGCTCAGTAATTTGTCGTCGAGTTTCCCGTGGGGGCGCATCGTCCCGTCGACGACGAAGGTGCCGTCGGCCGTTTCGGGTGCGATGAACACCTCGCCGGCGGGGAGGTTCGACATCTCGCCGGCCTCGTGGACGATGCCGGTGTCGAGATACCACTCACGGTCGCCGACGGTGAACGTGATGTCGGTGCCCTGGGGCGTGGTGACGCGAATCTCGTCGGCGTCGCCGACCTGTGCGAGCACGTCCTCGCAGTGGGCCTCGATGGCCTCGTAGTCGGCGTCTAAACCCATCAGGAAGACGCCCTCGGTGATGCCCGGCAGCGTGGCGACGCGGGCGCCCGCGGCGTTGGCGTCGCTGCGGGCCTCCGTGTGGGTCAGGCTCTTGGTGGTGGGGGCAAGCACCACGTCGGCGGTCCGCATCGCGCCGGCCACGGGACGGGGCGGTTCCTCACCGTGCTGGTTCCCCGGGGGGTAGCGCACGAAGACGGTGTCGTCGGTAATCTCGCTGGCGACTCGATAGAGCGCCTCGCCGATGGCCTTGCGCTTGTCGTCGGTGACGACCGCACACGACTCGCCGGGTCGGAGGTCCATGCACTGCTTGACGGCGGTTTCGGCGGGGACGCGGAGCGAGGAGTTGTCCATACCTGGGCCAGGGACCCTGAGGAATTAACTCTTGGTAGGGCCGACGTGCCGTCGCCCGGTCCTGCCCCCTGTTAGCGCGTGACGGGTACAACAATCCGAGTACAAATTTATAATTATTAATCACAAGGAATATATCCGATGGCGGGGAACCCCAGAGTATGCTCCATGTGGGCATCAACGGCTTCGGCACGATCGGCAAGCGGGTCGCCGACGCGGTGCGTGTCCAGCCGGATATGACGGTCGCTGGCGTCGCCAAACGCTCGCCGAACTTCGAGGCAACCATCGCCGTAGACCGGGGCTACGACCTCTTCGCCGCCGGCGAGGACGGTGCCGACCCGTTCCATGCGGCGGGAATCCATACTGCCGGGACGGTTCGGGACATGGTCGCGGCCAGCGACGTGGTCGTCGACACCACGCCGGGCGGGGTCGGCGAGACCAACGCCGACCTCTACGCCGACCAGAACACGCCGGCTATCTTCCAGGGCGGCGAGTCGGCCGACGTGGCCGAGGTCAGCTTCAACGCGCGGGCTAACTACGACACCGCCGTGGGTGCCGACACCGCCCGCGTGGTCTCCTGTAACACGACGGGGCTCTCGCGCCTGTTCGCGCCGCTCGAAGAGTCCTACGGCATCGAGAAGGCCCGGGTGACGCTGGTCCGTCGCGGCGGCGACCCCGGCCAGACGAGCCGTGGTCCCATCAACGACACATTGCCAGACCCCGTCGAGATTCCCTCCCACCACGGTCCGGACGTGCAGACGGTGTTCCCGGAGCTCGCCATCGACACGATGGGCATGAAGGTGCCGACGACACAGATGCACACCCACTCGGTCAACGTGACGCTCGAATCGGCACCCACTGCCGCCGAGGTCCGGGACCTGCTGGGCGCCGAGTCCCGCCTGTTCCTCATCCCCGAGACGCTGGGCATCGACGGCGCGGGCAAACTCAAGGAGTACACCCGCGACGCCGGCCGGCCGCGGGGCGACGTCTGGGAGAACTGCATCTGGGCCGAGTCCGTCACCGTGGAGGGCCGGGACCTCTACCTGTTCCAGGCCATCCACCAGGAGGCCGACGTGGTCCCCGAGAACATCGACGCGGTGCGGGCGCTCTCCGAGCGAACTGCCAGCGCCGAGCAGAGCATCCGCCGGACCGACGAGGCACTCGGCGTCGGGCAGGGGCTCGTCCAGCACGAGTCCGAACCGGCGCGGGTGGAGGGGACAGCGGACGACTGAGGGTTCCCGGGACTGCGTCCGGGCCGCCGATACCGTTTTGACTGTCAGCAGCATCCGTGTAGCTCCTCGGACAGCCGACATGGGGTGGGACTGAAAGGGGCGGGGCGCTCAGGGACGGCGGACGACGCAAGCACGCGAGCGTCGCGAGCGCGCGCAGCGAGACCCCCGACCTGAGCGTCCCGGGGCTTTCTGGCTGTGCACGGAACTCTCGACATCACTCATTGTCGTTGCTAGTCGAACAGCCCGGCCACGTCCTCGTCCTTCTGGCGTTCGCGGTCGACGTGATTCTCCAGGTGGGCGTAGACGAACGGTCGGTTTTCGGCCTCCTGGACGAACGCGAACAGCTGGCCGACGAATCGCCCCTCTCCCTTCTGGTCCACTTCTTTTCGGGCGTAGCCGATAGCGTCTTCGACCACGGCCTCGTCGTAGCCGTCGGCCCCGGCCAGTACCTCGGCTGCGACGGCCACCGCTTCGAAGTCGAGGTCGTCGTACCCGATAGCCTGTCCCTCGTGGGTCAGCTTCGGCGGCGCGTCCCAGTCCACGGCTCCGGGGTCCGCTGCTACACGCGCCAGAAACGGCCGCACGTCGTCGAGATTCACGCCGCGGTAGTCCGCCGAGAGGTCCGCGAGGTACTCGCCGGCACTCTCGGCGAGCCCCCGGGCGCCCGACCAGTTCTCGTCGGTGGCGTGGTGGACGACGGCGGTGAACTGGATGAGGCCGTGGAGGAACCGCTCGTCGTCGCCGTCGTCGAGGTCCAGCCAGTAGTCCTCCCAGGCGTCGTGGGCGGCGTGGAACCGGCCGGCGTTGTAGACGGCGACGCCGGCCCGGAGATGGGCGTCCATAGCTGTCGGTAGCGGTGAGCCGCTGAAAAACCCTGCTCTGACTACTCCATATATCCGAGCTGCTGGAGCCGGTCGGCGACCTCCTCGCTGGTCCCCTCACCCCGCGCGCCGATATCGATGGGGTCGCGCTCGCCCACGTCGCGCTCCTCGCTGTGGATGGGCAACACCTCGCCGACCATATCGGTCGGGATGTCGACGCCGTGGGCGGCCAGGATGGTCGGCGCCATATCGGTAATCGAAATCTGGTCGATTTCGCCCTCGCTGGCGAAATCCGGCCCGCTGGCGAGGAAGATGCCGTTGCGGGTGTTCTCGGCGGCCCAGCGGTCCGGTGCGGTCGTCACCTCGCCGCCGCCGATACCGTCGTTGACGTGGACGCCGTCGCGCATGTCGACGACCACCTCGGGGCCCTCGTCGACGTACTCGCCGCTGTAGACCTCTTCGCCCCGATAGACGCCGTCGAACATCTTCCCCTCGCTGTCCTCCACAGCCTGGAGGTCTTCGATGAGCTGGTCACGCACGGACTCGGGCGTGCCGGGCATCAGGTAGATAGGGCCCTGGCCGCTGGCGACGGCCTGGGTCCCGGAGAGGTCGATGGCCTCCAGTTTGCGGGCGCGTTTGGCCCCCGCGCTCTGGGGGACCAGCTGCTGGATGGACTCGGGGACGGTTTTGGCCAGCAGGTCGACGACGCCGGCCTTCTTCGCCACCCCGAGGACGTTCTCGCGGGTCAGGCCGAGCGGCCGGAAGAAGTCCTCGACGGTCCGCTCGTGGGCCTGGTAGCCGTTCTGGGCGAGCCACTCGTTGATGTAGAACTCCGTCGTGGTGGGGCCACAGCCGTGGTCGGACATCAGGACGAGGTTGAGGTCGTCCATCGCGGCCAGTTCACCCAGCCACTCGTCTACCATCTCCCAGGCGCGCTTGGTCGGCTCGTCGTTCCAGAAGAAGTGCTGGAGGACGTTCAGGTAGAACAGCGTCACGTGGACGAAGTCGAGCTCTCTCTCCTCCAGGAGATGCAGTGCCACCTCGAAGCGACGTTCCATCACGTCCATGATCGCGTCGACCTCCGCGCCCCGTTCCTCGTTCGAGGAGAGCAGCGGGTCGGGGTGGACCCGGTAGTCGAACAGCTCCTCCAGTTCGTCTTCCAGTCCCTCGGGGGCTGCGTAGCCGCTGTCGATGGAGCGATACTCGCCCTGGACGGCGTCGGGGCCGCCGGCGACGACGGGCCCGCCGATGTCCCGTGGCGGGTACATGGTCGGCATGTTCACCACGCCGGGCGTCTGGCCGTCGTCGGCCAGGTAGTCCCACAGTTCGGCCGTCTTGAAATCGCCGCCCTTGGCCACGTCGATGCGTTCGTTCTCCAGGTCGATGTGCTCGAACCAGAACACGCCCAGGCCGCCGGGGTCCTTCCCGGCGGAGTAACACTTCCAGTTCGGGAAGGTCACGGGCGGGAGACAGCTCTCGGTCTCTGCCCAGGTGTGGTCGTCCCGGAGCGCGGCCAGGTTCGGCAGGTCGCCGGCCTCGAGCCACGGGTCGAGCAGCCGCCAGCTCGCGCCGTCGAGCCCGACGACGAACGTCCGCGTCATACCCCAACTGCCCGCGAGCGGGCCAATAGGTCTTTCCGTCTGTGGCGGCAGCGTGACACAACGCATATATACGGTTGCCGAATACCGGGCAATTAGTGCGTACCGTCGCCGTCATTCCCGCGTACAACGAATCCGAGACCATCGGGCCGGTCATCGAGCAGACCGGGGAGTACGTCGACCGAGTCGTCGTCGTCGACGACGGGTCCAGCGACGACACCGCCGCCATCGCTCGCGACCACGGTGCCGTGGTCGTCGAACACGTCTTCAACACGGGCGTCGGCGGCGCGGTCCGGACCGGCTACCAGTACGCGATCAAACACGACTACGACTGGGTCGTCCAGGTCGACGCTGACGGCCAGCACGACCCGGCGAAGATTCCCGAACTCCTGGACGTCGCTGAGGACGGCCACGACATGGTCATCGCCAGCCGCTACCTCAACGAGAGCTACCAGGACTACTCGGCGACGCGCAACGTCGGCATCCAGTTTTTCACCCGGCTGGTCAACGCGCTCGGCGACATCGAGATTACGGACGTGACCAGCGGGTTCCGGGTCTACCGGGTGTCGATGCTCGCCGACATACTCCACCGCGGGGACAAACACTGGGCCATCGAACAGACCCTGGAGGCCGCCAAGGGCGGCTACCGCATCACCGAGGTGTCCACGAAGATGCCCACCCGCGAGGAGGGCGAGTCACAGTTCACCCTCGACACCTTCGCGCTGTACCCGATTCGGATGACCGACACTATCCTCCGTGTCCTGCTCTTTCGCTAACTATGGTCGAGTACACCCTCGTCAATCTCATCGCGCTGGTCGTCGGTATCGCCTTCCTCGTCAACGGCTATCTGCTGGTCAAACAGGGACGGGAAGCCATCGCGCTGTTCGTCGTCTCGCTGGCCATCGGCGGCGGCCTCATCGTCGTCGCGGTGTTGCCCGACATCTTCAAGGTCGTCGCGACGGTCCTGGGGCTGGAGCTGAAGGCCCGCGCTATCCTGGTCATCTCCAATCTGACCCTCTTTGTCGTCGCCACCTACCTGTTCAACCGCATCGGGAAGCTGTACGACCGCCTCTCGCGGCTCAACGAGGAGGTCAGCCTGCTGCGCAGCGAGGTCGAGGAACTCCGCGATGAGTGACACCGCCGGCCGCGCGGTCCTCTCTATCGACGTCGAGCTGTTCGACCAGACGCCCGCCTACCGGTCGGCTGCAGGAACGACCGACCAGCAGGGTATCGGTCTGAACGGGCTGGAGTGGTTCCGGGAGACGCTGGGCGAGCGCGACGCGTCGACGACCTGTTTCGTCGTCTCCTCGCTGGTCGAGCGCTACCCCGACCACATCGAGCAACTCGCCGACGCGGGCTTCGAAATCGCCTCTCACACCCACTCCCACGAACTGCTCTCGGACCTCGACGCCGACGAGCGCCGCGAGGAACTGGCCTCGTCCCGGGAGCGGCTCGAATCGCTCACCGGCGAGTCCGTCACCGGCTTTCGCGCCCCCGCCTTCGACATCACCGACGACCACTTCGACCTGCTCGCCGAGACGGGCTATGAGTACGACTCCAGCGTCGTCGCGAGCCGCGCCATCCCGGGCTGGTACGGCGGCGAGTACGACCTCGAAACCCCGGCACTGGCGACGGCTGTCGACCCCGACGCGCCCGCCGGTCTCGCCGAACTGCCCGCCAGCGTGATGCCCGGACTGCGCCTCCCCCTGACCGGGACGTGGCTTCGGTTCTTCGGGCCCCGGTACACTGCCCTCGGGATGCGGCTGCTCGCCCGGCGGGGAATTACGCCGGTGCTGTACGTCCACCCGTGGGAACTGGTCGGACTGCCACAGGTCGAGGGCGTCCCCGCGCGGGTCTACTACCACACCGGCGAGTGGATGCGCGAGGCGCTGACCTACATCCTCGACCAGCCGTTCGAGTTCGTCACCGCCCGGTCCGTGCTCGAAGCGGCTGTTCCCGACTGGACCGACCGGAACCGGCCCGCAGACGGGCCACAGGAGGGGTGACGTGACGGCGAGCCGCCGCGATATCGCGATTTCGATACTGCAGTACGGCGTCGGCATCGCCGCGCTCGCGTACCTCCTCTCGCAGGTCGATGTCGCCGCCGTCAGCACGCGACTCCGGGCGACCGAACCCGCCGTCCTCCTGGCCCTGGTGCTGGTCACCGTCGGCGGCGTCGTCGCCCGCTTTGACACGTGGCGGGCCGTCCTCGCGCCCTTCGCGCACGTGCCGTTGCTCACCGCCGGCCGCGTCGACCTGGCGGTGAACTTCGTCAACCAGCTGCTCCCGTCGCGGCTCTCCGGCCGCCTCGCCGCCCCCTTCATCCTGAAAGCAGAGACCGGCATCGACTACGGCGACGCGACCGCCGCCGCGGGCGCTCACACCGGCATCTACGCCGTCTGCTACGGCCTCGTCTCGGCCGTCGGCCTCGTCGCTATCGTTGGCCGCGTCTCCACCGGCATCTTGCTCCTGCTGGTGCTGTCGACGGCGCTGTATCTCGTCGCCGGCGTCGTCGTCCTGCTGGCCGGGATGAACCTCACCGTGCTGGACCGGCTGGTCGGGGTCGTGGCCTCGCTGGCCGAGCGTGTCCCCCGACTCGGGAGCGCGCTCGCCGACCGCGTCCGCGCCATCCCCGATATCACCGAGGCCTCCGCGGACGCCTTCGGCCGCATCTCGACGGACCCGCGCATCTGGCTGCGCTACGGTGCCGGGTGGGCCCTCGCACTGGTCGTGGCCCCCGGCATCCGTGTCTGGCTTCTCTTTCTCTCCTTCGGCGCGGCGGTCGACCCACTGCTGGTCCCGCTCTACCTGGTGACGGCCTACAGCATCACGCTGCTCCCGCTCACGCCCGGCGGCATCGGCGTCACGGAGGCGACCGCCACCGCCGTCTTCGTCGGGCTGGGCGTCCCCGAGGCAGTCGTCATTCCCGTCATCTTCCTCGACCGCTTTCTGGGCGTCTACATCCCCGCAGTCGTGGGCTGGTACCCCACGCTCGATATGGATCTATCGGTGTTGTAGTGGTTCTGTTCGTCTCGCTCCTCGTGGGTTCGACTCTCCGTTCCGCGGATGACTCGCCCCTTCCAAGACGACGCAGGTAGCACGGCCGGCTATTGACAACTCAGTAGTAGTATTGGGAAAACAGAACAATTTTACGCCACACATCCATAGTCCGCCTATGGACGAACCCCAGTTCACACTCTATCGTAGCTGTACCCCAGTTACGGATGTGATATACGAAGCAGACACAGCCAGGACACCCACCGATGCCATCGTCCACGCACTGGCAACGGCGACCGATACCGAGCCCACCGAGTTGACCCCATTGTACGACTCTATCGATACAGAGGCGCTCAACCAGATGTTCGGTGAGCACGGCGGAGCCAGGGATGCTAAAGCGGTTCTGGGTTTCCAGGTCGAGAACTGGAACGTATTCGTTCGCGGTGACGGACGCATCCGCGTCTGTGACGCTACCCGCCAGACCGACCCGGAACCTGTGTTCCAGGGGAAGCCGGCTTGATAACCCGCCCGACGCCCTGCGCCCGGAGCTACTGGCCAAAGAGCTAACGACCCGGGCTCTCTGCATCCGATATGGCCGAAGACGACGAACTCGAAACCATCGTCGCCGGCGGCGTCACGATGCTGACGTTGCTGGTCGCGTTCGGACTCATGTTCGCCGGCGTCTCCTGGTTCTGGGTGGCGTTCCCCGTCGGCTTCGGCGGGCTGCTCCCGATGGCGGTGGGTGTGACGCGGCGCTACCACCGTCGACAGGAGACCGCCCGCCGGCCGACCAGCGAGGACGACGACGCGCTGGCGACGCTGCGGGAGCGCTACGCTCGCGGCGAACTCACCGACGCGGAGTTCGAGCGACAGGTCGAGCAGTTACTGGAGACGGAGGATGTCCGGACGGCTCGTGAGCGACCGCCTGCCCGGGGCACCGACCGCGAGCGCGAGACCGAGTAGCTCAGAACCCGCTCTCGTGAGGGGTGGTACAGGGCTCGCTGCGTCGCAGGACGAGCGTGTACTGGTTGGCTCTGAGCTCCTGCTCGTCGGCGAACTGGTCGGTCTGTGGGACGACGCCGTAGCGCAGCAGGTCCGTGTAGTCACCGGGCGTCGCCCGCACTGGGACGAAGTCCGGCGGCCGGTCGCCGAACTCGGCGACGATCTCGTAGTCGGTCTCCTCATCGACCAGCGACCGGACGTACTGGTACTGTCGTTCCCCGTTGCGGTAGTAGGTCCCGTTCTTCAGATACAGGAGGTCCCGATAGCCCAGCTGGATGTACTCGGGACAGGGGTCCTGGGCCGTGCGGTCCTGGAACCGGTGGTTGACGTTCATCCCGTGGGGTATCGCGGTGTCCTGGATGTTCACGCGGTACACCTCGACGGTGTCGTTCTCGTCGGCGTTGTCCGCCAGCCACGTTTCGGCGTCGTCCCGGGGCATCGAGGCAAAGCCGACGGTCCCCATACCGGCGTATATCGCCGTCGTCACCAGCAGGAGCGCTATCACCGGGCGGGCGACGGCGGGATTCCACTCGCGCAGGTCCGAAAACGCGTTCGCCAGCAACAGCGCCAGCAGCGGGAACGTCGGCAGCAGGTGGTGGACCCGGAAGTCGTGCCACTGGGAGAACATCGCCACGTAGAGGGCGAGCATGACGAGCACGAGGACGATGCCGTACCGACTCTCTCGGCGCTTGCGCAGCCCCGCGACACTCCCGACGACGCCGGCGACCGACGCGAAAAACAGCGGTAGTCCCATCCCACTGAAGTAGCCCCGGAGGAACCACCACGTGATTGGGGCGTCCGGCCCCGTCGGCCAGCTCACCCGTGAGGCCGAGCCACCGAAGAACCGCGCCACAATCTGGTCGAACCCGCCCACCAGGAACGTCGGGAAGCCGACCAGTATCGTCACCAGCCCGACCGCCGCGCCGGTGACGAGCAGCCGCGGGGCGAGTAGCGTCCCCAGGGTATCATCGTCGGTCCGCAGCGCCCGGAGGAGGTGTGCGACGCCCACCCCGAGGATGACCGGCGCGGCGGTGAGCTTGAACGCGATGGCGGCCCCGCCACAGGCCGCACCGACGTAAAAGGGGAGCCGCTCGCCGCTGTTGACGTAGACGTACAGGAAGTTCAGCGCCAGCAGGACGAAAAACAGCGCCGGCATATCCTCGCCGCCCTCGTGGGCGATGGTGAGAAAGCCAAAGGTCAGCGTGAGCAGGATCGCGGCCAGCCGGCCGGTCGCCCGGTCGACGACGGCGGTCCCCAGGCGGTAGGTCAGGTAGACCGAGCCGATGGCGAAGGCGACGTTGAACAGCCGGACAAAGGCCAGGCTCCAGGTCCACACCCACTCTGGCGTGCTCGCCCACAGGCCGTAGTAGCCAAACGCCGGGTTCGGGTAGCCAATCGACGTGAAGATATCCGCGCGGCCGGTCACCAGTGCGACCACGACGACCGGCAGCAACGCCAGCGCGGACAGATACAGCGTCGCGCCGAAGGGGACCCGGCTCCACTTCACGCCCGCTTGCAGCGATTCGAAGCTCGGGTCGGCGAGCACCCGGCCGTAGGGCACCATCGCGTCTATCAGGCGGTCTTTCTCGTCCCGCGTCGCGAAGTTCGGGATACGGTGGAAAAACCAGAAGCTGGCCAGCAAGGTCGCAGCGACCATGATGTAGGGGAGGAACGGGTCGGCGCGGAAGTCCTCGCGGACCTGCGACCGCACCCGGTCGAACAGCGCTCGCCCGGGACCAAACATATCTCGACAAACCCCCAGGGACGACAAAAGTCGTCTGGTCTTGCGCGGACGACACCTGCGACCGATGTCACGGTCGATCCGTCCTACACACTCGTTTTCGGGCATCCACCGCCGGACCGCCAATCCTCCCTCGTCTTGCGCGTGAGCGCGTCTGATAGCCCAAAAATTACGACCTTAACCGTTAGTAATTTGTAGCCGGTTCTCCACCACGTTATATGCATCAACTGACGCTACGACGCGGACTGCTCGTCGTCGCAGTGGCGCTGCTCGTCGCAGTGGCCGGCTGTAGCGGCCCCTCTGGCGGCGCCACACCGACTGCCAGTGAGACAGCCAACGGAACCGAGAACGCCACCACGACGCCGACACCGAGTACGGATACTCCGACGCCGGCCGAGACGACCCCCGAGCAGCCGACGGAGACGGAGACAGAGACTGAGTCGGCCCCTGACCTCGAAGCCAACGGCACCGGTGCCGACCTGGACGGCGAGGAACTGAACGACGCGACGCGAACCGCCGTCGAGGACGCCGGCTCGTACACGCACCAGTCCCTCTTTCTCACAGCTAGCCAGACACAGCGTGGCCAGGCGGTAACCCGCCGGACCAGCACGACGCAGGTCGACCTCGAAGCCGAGCAGGGGCTTCGCGTCTCGGAGCTGTCGGTCGACAGCCCGCAGAGCACCCAGAACAGCTCGACGACTGTCTACACCGAGGGCAACACGTCCTACCAGCAGCGCATCACGAGCGAGGGGACGAACTACTCCACGCAGGAGGGGGAACCGACCGGCTTCGGTGGTATCAACCCCGTCAACACCAGTGGGTTCTCACAGAACCTGACGTTCGTCACCGACGGGCTGGTCTGGGAGGAGAACGACACGACCACCGTCGACGGTGACACGGTGACGGAGTACACGCTCGCCGGTCTCGAGGACCAGGATGCGTTCACCGAGGGGACCAGGGCCACACTGACCGATATCAGTGGGACGCTCTACGTCGATGACGACGACGTCGTTCGGCAGGTCTCGCTCGCTTACGAGGCAGAGAGCCGGGCTGGCACGTCGACGACACAGATCCAACTCACGCTGTCCGAAATCGGTTCGACCACCGTCGAGGAGCCCGAGTGGACCTCCGAGGCCGAGGACACCGACTCGTCCTGACCACGGCGACGACTGTTTTCCCGACCCGCTGACGCCGCTTCTAACTGCTCTTCGTTCTGTGTTGTAGTAGCCCGACCAGTAAGCGGTGCGCTCGTCACGGCGGTCCTACCACGTGCTACAGAGAACCGTCCGGACGGGGATTCGAACTCGTGAAGACGTTCCGGGTCGCTCACTTCGTTCGCTTCCCGGGCGTACGACTTCTCTGCTCAAATCTCCGCGCGGAGTTTCCTGCAGCACGTACCGCTCGCTGTCGCTCGCGGTGGTGTGCTGCAGAGAAACGTCCGGACGGAGATTTGAACTCCGGTCCCTGGCTCCGCAAGCCAAGAGGATAGTCCACTACCCTACCCGGACTCATATTGAGGGAGGGTGGTCGGTATGAAAAGGGTGACGGTTCGACCCCCGTGCGCGAGGGGTGCCCACACCACGGTCAAACACGCCTTTGACCCACCGAAAAGGCCTTTCTTTCAGGGGATGCATCGCCGTGTATGAAACGACGAACGCTCCTCGGCGCTATCGGTACGACCGGTCTCGCCGCGCTCGCGGGGTGTCTCGACGACGGTGGCGGCGACGGGACCCCAACCGACACCGGCACGGCCACCGAGACGCCCACACCGATGCCGACGCCGGCACCGTCGCTTACCGGCTCCGGGTTCGAGGTCGACTCGATAGAGGGTGGCTCGCAGGTCGACAGCGCGACTGTCAGTGTCGACGGCACGGATATAATCGTCGAGGGGACCATCTGGGGGGAAAACGGCTGTCAGACCGCCGAACTCGGCAGCGTCAACTACAACAGCGACGTCGGCGAGCTGACGGTCCCCGTCAGGACGACCAGGGAGCCGGACGCCGGCGATGTGTGCACACAGCAAATCGTCGAAATCGACTACACAGCGACGGTCGAGTTCGCGAACGGCCACCCGAAGACAGTCGTCGCCACGCACGACCGCGGTGACGGGCCGGAGACGGTCGTGACCACCTCGCCGTAGCGACCGGAGATTTATATCCGATAGTGGGGCCACTCTGTCGTATGGCGAGTTCGCGGACAGAACCGACAGACGGTAGCGGGTCGCTGTGGCAACGACAACGCTTAAGCGCGCCCCAGACCTGGCTCCCATAGATAATGGGCGAGATAGCAGACATCTACGCGGACTTAGAGACTGACGTCTCCGAGGAGGAGTTCCGCGAGGCCGTCGAAGAGAAGGTCGAACAGATGGGTGGCCTCGCCGACGAGGAGACCGCAGCGATGTTGCTGGCCCACGAACTCAACGAGGGGGAAGTCGAGACCATCGCGGACATCGAACCGGGGATGGACGAGGTGAAGTTCATCGCGAAGGTGATGGCCATCGGCGACCTCAAGACCTTCGAGCGGGAGGGCGAGGACGAGGACGGTCGCGTCATCAACGTCGAAGCCGCCGACGAGACCGCGAGCGTCCGGCTGGCCTTCTGGGACGGCCAGGCCGTCGACATCGACGACGGAATGCTTTCGGTGGGTGACGTGCTCCGGGTGAAAGGCCGGCCGAAGGACGGCTACAACGGCCTCGAAGTCTCCGTCGACAAGGCCGAAGTAGACGACGACGCCACCGTCGACGTCGAACCCGGCGACGGTTCGACCGTCGAGGCGCTGACGATGGGCCAGTCCGACGTGACCCTGCGCGGGCTGGTGCTGGACACCGACAGCGTCCGCACGTTCGACCGCGACGACGGCAGCGAGGGGAAGGTGTCGAACCTCACCCTGGGCGACGAGACCGGTCGCGTCCGCGTGACGATGTGGGACGACCGGGCCGACCGCGCGACCGAAATCGAGCCCGGCACCGCCGTCGAGGTGGTCGACGGCTACGTCCGCGAACGCGACGGCTCGCTGGAACTGCA
>SDGW01001487.1_pt1 | contig 17037 bp, 17 predicted proteins | sample 2873831 | NCBI WGS metagenome assembly SDGW01 (sample SAMN08132700, study PRJNA421101) | hypersaline lake metagenome | isolation source: celular fraction 0.22 microns magnesium sulfate-rich crust from ephemeral... | place: Spain: Penahueca Lagoon, Toledo | collected 2011-07
CGCGTCCTCCCGCCGGTGATGTTCGGCGGTGCCCAGATTAGTCGCGTCGAAGGGCTCGACTCGGGCGAGCCGGTCCTCTCTGGCGCGACCGAGCCGCGGAAGGACGGCAACGCGACGGGCTACTGAGGCGGGTTTCGAGTCACTGGTTCCGCGTCGAATCGGTACGCGCTCGGTGATTCCTCTCTCCCGGCGTGTGCGGGCGCGCTCTCGTTGTGAGCGCGCCCAGCCGCGCGAGGGATGAGCATCGAAGCGAACGAAGTGAGCGAGACGCGCAATCGGTTGGGGAGGACGAGGTGCGATGCGGTCGCGGTGCGGGAGACTCCTTTGCTCAAGTCTAAAGCTGCCTTTTTTCAGCTTTCAACCGCCGTTTAGCTACTGCGTCGAGTCCCGACGACTCTCCTAACAGAGAAGACGATACACGCCTCGACCAGCTCAAAGACACTTTTATATCGGTAAAAGGGACCAAAATATAGCTAAAAGAGTTATATAGTCACTCGGCTTCGTCCGCGTTCTCTCGTGGTTCCGTCTTCTCTCGTCGGTTCGGAGCCTTCTTTTGCGGGAGGCCGATTAGCTCCCGGAATCGCTCTCGCCGGTGGCGTCTTCGGCGGTCGTGGCGCTCGCTGCGGTCCTGATCTCACCCCTCGTATCCGGCATACTCCATCAGTTGTCCGAAGATGTCGGTGTCCATGGCCTCCTCGTAGACGACGCCGCCGAGCATCCCGCCGGGGTAGCTCCGGCCGTTCATCACGTGGTTGACCTTGTGGCAGTGCATCAGGTAGATGCCGGGGTCGGCGTCGGCCTCGAACTCGATGGTGTGGCGTTCGGCGGGCGCGATGTTGGTCACGTCTTGGTCGTAGCGGGCGGCCTCCGGAATCTGGCCGCCGTCCTTCTCGACCTTCTGGAAGCGGTGGTTGTGGATGTGCATCGGGTGGGACATGTACCCGCCGTTGACCATGTGCAGGCGCACCGTCTCGCCCTGCTTGACGATGATGGGCGAGCCGTCCTCGGGGTGGAGCGTCCGGGGCGCGGACTTGCCGTTGATGGTGAACACGTCGGGGTTGCGCTTGCGCGGGTTGTAGCTCGCGCTCTCCCCGGCCATCATCCGCGAGAGCGACGAGTCCCACTCCTTGACCGTCATGAAGTACTCCTTGTCGGCTGGCTCGTACCCCTTCGGGTCCACGCGCAGGATGCCGAACATCCCCATCTCGATGTGCCGAGGAGTCTGGAAGTGGCAGTGATAGAGGTGGGTGCCGGGCACGTTCGCGGGAATCTGATAGGTGTGTTTCTCGCCGGGCTCGACAGTGATGCCCGTCGTGGTGGGCACGCCGTCGTTCTCCCACGTCTTCTGGACGCCGTGGAAGTGGACGGTGTGAGGTCGCTTGCCGTCGGTGTTGTCGAGCGTGACTTCCATGTCCTCGCCCTCGGTGGTCCGGAGGATGGGACCGGGGACGCTCGGGTCGCGGTCGTCGGCTTGGAACGCCCACACGCGGGGGAGTTCGACCGGGCCGCCCATCGAGTCGAGGGGATGGACCTCGTGTTTGGCGGGCGCGGACTTGAGCGTGACCGAACCGCCCTGTTCGTCTACGTTCACTACTTCCGGGGGACTCGTCGTGGGGAGGGAGTTCTGTGCGTTCGTGGCTTGCTGTTGGGTCGTCTGTCCGGCCTGTCTGCTCTGTCCGCTCGGTGCGGTACAACCGGCCGTGGCCGCCAGACCGCCCGCGCCGGTCGCCTTCAGAAAGTCGCGTCGCGAGGGTCCGTCTCCGGGGGCTCCGATGTCGGTCATTGTTACGGTTCCATCTTAGAGGGGTTACTTAAAGAGCGGCGGAGGTGATTCTCACCGGGTGGGACCCGTTCCGAACGTGTTCGGTATGGCGCCCGCTCCCAGAGGATACGGCCGGTCTCCCGCTCGACTCGGAGGTCGGTCCGAGCGAGTCCGCTACTGAAGTCGAACGTATTATGTATCGCCTTTGGAAACGTTCGAGGAGATGGTTCGAGACCCGGCGGGTATCGAGGAGGAACCCGACCTCCAGACGCTCCTCGACGCGCTCGACGACCCGGACTGCCGGGCCATCGTCAAACGAATCGACGAACCCATGACCGCGAGCGAGATTTCGGACGCGACCGACATCCCACTCTCGACGGTCTACCGCAAACTGGACATGCTCACCGAGGCGTCGCTGCTCTCGGAACTCACCGAGGTTCGGAGCGACGGCCACCACACGACTCGCTACGACCTCGACTTCGAGGACGTGAACCTCTCGCTGACCGAGGAGAACGAGTTCGACGTGGCGGTCTCCCGCCCGGCCCGGAGCGCCGAGGAGCGCCTCGCGGACATGTGGTCGGAGGTGCGCAAGGAAACATGACCGAACTGACCCAACTCACGTCGCTGGTAGTGGCGCTCAAGACGGTCACGCTCCTGTTGGGCGGCCTCATCACGTTCTTCGCGTTCAAGGCCTACCGTCGGACCGATTCGCCCGCGCTTCGGGCGCTCGCGATCGGGTTCGGCGTCGTCACCCTCGGGGCGTTTCTGGCGGGTATCGCCGACCAGATAGTCGGCATCGACCGCGAGGTCGTCCTCGTCATCGAGAGTACCTTGACCGCGGCCGGATTCGGCGTCATCACGTACTCGTTGTACGTGGAGTAGCGAGGATTTTCTTCGTTCCCCTTTCTGCATCTCACTCGAACAGCCCGGACTCGTCGTAGAACAGGTAGATGACGAGGACGAAGAAGACGATGCTCACCGCGCCGGTCACCAGCCCGATTTGGCGGTACTGCATCCCCTCGAACAGCCAGAGGACCCCGAGCATGCCGACGTACAGCGCCGCGAGGAGGTAGACCACCGCGCGCCAGAACCCCGTGAAGAAAAATACGACCCCGCCGAAGAACAGCGCGGCCACGACCAAGAACTGCGGTTCGTCGCCCACCACGCCGAGATAGAGGTGGATGCCCCCCAGCAGTGCCGCCAGCAGGGCGGCGAGCCAGTCGAACGCCGTCTCGCGCTCCCCGTGTCGCGCACGGCTGATGCTCATACCGAGCGTACGGGACCCACGAGCAAATGTCTACTTCCCGAGCGAGTCGGTTTACGACTCGACTCGCCGCGAGAGGCGCGCCAGCGTCGCCAGCGCCGTGACCGGTCCGACCGCCACCTCGAAGCCCGGCCTTCCGTACGGGGTACGTCGGGGGTAACCGGACGGGGGTCGCGCCTACCGCCCGGCACGCCGTCGTTGTCCTGTCGTGGCGATAGGTCTCGTATTTGTGATGTACGAGCTGTGGAGAATCAGACGTTCTGTACCGCGAAAGTAGGAGTCTACTCGAACCGGTTCAGTATCGAGGATGTACCACAAGCGACCCGTGACGAGAACTAGGGACCGCGTACCTGCTCCGTAGACGGTTCTTTCTCCCGACCGGCCGGGATTCAGGTTAGCGTCCGGAGGTGATTCCACAACTCCTCGTCGTCTCAAACCCGCGATACAGAACTCCGTTTTACTAACCGCCGTATACCGCATTATAAATAATTAACTACATATGCATTAGCGTGGTCCTTCTATTTGCATGTCCGAGAAATCCAACATGTCTCGTCGGTCGTTCCTGAAGGCGACCGGCGGGGCGGCATCGGCTGTCGCGATTACGGGGAGCGCGGCGGGCCAAGAGACGACCACTCAGGACGACGGGGCGCCGCAGGGGACGCTGAACCTCATCAACGACACGATGAGTACGCTGGACCCCATCAAGGCGACCGACACCGCCTCCGGGACGGTCATCCAGCAGATTTTCGACGCGCTGATGAACTATCCGGACGGGGAGATAGAGGTCCAGACGCAACTCGCACAGGGGTTCGAGACGTCCGAGGACTTCAGGACGTACACGTTCAACCTCAAACAGGGCGCGCAGTTCCACGGTGACTTCGGCGAGGTCACCGCACAGGACTTCGTGTACGCGTGGGAGCGACTCGCCGCCTCCGACGAGTCCCGGCGGGCCTACTTCATCCTCGACTCCATCGGCGTCCAGCACGAGACCGACGACGAGGGCAACTACCAGCCGGGGACGCTCGCGGTGAACGCGGTGGACGACTACACGCTGGAGGTGTCGCTCGAGGAGCCGTTCCACGCTACGCTCCCGATGCTGGCGTACACGTCGTTCGCGGCGCTCCCGGAGGGCATCGTCGGGGACATCCAAGGCTACGACGGCGAGATTCCGTATCAGGAGTTCGCGACCTCGAACCCCGTGGGTGCCGGGCCGTTCGAGTTCGTCCGCTGGCAGTCCAACGACGAGGCGGAGGTCTCCCGGTTCGCGAACTACCACGGCCAGTCCGCGCAGGTCGAGGCGGTCAACTGGCGCATCATCGAGGACGACAACGCCCGGTACACCTACGCGATGAACCGGAACGCCGACTACTTCCCGATTCCGACGCCGTTCTACAACCCGAACAACGTCAACGTCGAGGGGACCGACGACCTCGGGCGGGAGTTCGGCACCTACGGGCCGGTTCGGAACGGCGCGACGCTGAACTTCCTCGCGGTGCCGACGATAAACGCCTTCTACATCGGGTTCAACACGGCGCAGGTCGAGAAGCCCGCGCGGCAGGCCGCGGCGTACGCGATGAACCAGAATCAGGTCATCGACCAGATATTCAAAGAGCGGGGACAGGCCGCCTACCACTTCACGCCGCCGAGCATCTACCCCGGCGGTCCAGACGCCTACGACCAGCACGCCGAGCAGAACTACCCGTACGGCTACGGAGAGACTCAGATTCAGCAGGCCCGACAGGTGATGGAGGAGGCGGGCTACGGGCCGGACAACCAGTACGAGTTCACCTTCACCATCTACTCGGGGTCGGACACGTGGCAACAGACGGCCCAGCTCCTGCGCGACCAGTTGGCGAGCGCGCACATCTCGATGACCGTCGAGAGCGCGCCGTTCTCGACGCTCCTCCAGCGGGGCCGCGAGGGGAACCTACAGGCCTACTCGCTGGGGTGGATAATGGACTGGCCCGCGCCGGACAACTTCCTGCAACTGCTGAATCCGCCACAGACCGACACGTCCCAAGACGCGCCCATCTCGTACGTCAACTGGTCGGAGACCGAGGCGGCCCAGCAGGCGGCCAGCGCCTACGAGCAGATTCAGGACAACCCCGCGCCGACCGACGAGGCCGAGGCGGCGCGCAACGAGTCGTACGTCCAGATTGAAGAGGCCAACTGGGAGGACGTGGTGTTCCTGCCGGTGTACCACCGGACCGACCAGCGATTCTGGTACGACGACGTGGACATTTCGCGGTTCGGTGCCGCGGGGACGAGTCGCCAGATGTACAACACGACTGAACTGAACTGACCGCTCCGGAGAACATTTTTTGGAGACCTGCGAGGCTCGCTCGTCGCCAGTCGCCGCGAGCCGTCCGAGACACTGCACACTGTGAGGTTTCGGGGAGGAGTCCTCCCCGTCAGACAATGGTATGGCCGGTGTCAGACGCACGCAGCGGCTGGTCTACGGCACCAGCGATTGGACGAACGAACCCTACCTGCTTTATCTCACTCGTTGAAGATTTCACTCAAATAATAGTTACTACTATAAAAGTCCGGCGGCGATTTAAATGCACGACTTCGCATGGTTTCTTGTGAGCCGGGCGACTACGGTCGAATATGCGCTCCCGTTCCGCCGACCTCCAGAAGTGTCTTCGAACGCGAAGTCACTTTTTGGCCCACCTCCGCCGTCCCCGCCAGAAGTGCGAACTGGCCGACGACCTCGAAGAATCGCGCTCGACCATCGACCGCGCGCTCAGGGAACTGGAAGACGCCGGGTTCGTCGAGCGCGCCGACCGCGGCTACCGGACGACGCTGACCGGCGAACTCGCGCTCGAAGCCCACAGACGCTACAGCGCCCGCCTCGACGGACTCGCCGCGGCCCGCGACGCGCTCGACCCGTTACCGACCGACGCGGCGCTCGACGGCGCGCTCTTCGAGGAGGCCACCGTCTCGCTCCCCACCTCGTGTTCGCCCCACGCGCCGGTCGAGGCGCTCGAATCACTCCTCGCCGGTGCCGACCACGCCCGCGTGTTCGCCACGGCGGTCATCCCGGCCTACGTGGACATCTACTACGAGCAGATAGTCGAAGAGGGCATGACCGCCGACATCGTCTGCGCGGAGGGCGTCCTCGACTGGATTCTCGCCCGCCGCGAGGAGCAACTGACCGCTATCGCCGGGTGCGACGGCGTGAGGCTGTGGGAGACGAGCGCCGACCGGGCGGTCAGCCTCGTCGTGACCGAGCGAGCGGACCCCGACGCGGCGAGCGACGGGGGCGAGTCGGAAGGCCGACGCGAGAATGAATCGACGACGAACCACGACGCGGATGTGCCCGCGGGCGCGCACGAGAGCGCGCTCGACGCCGAATCGCGACGGTCGCGCGGGACCGACGCCACGCCGCCTCACCGAGGCCGCGACTCCGACCGACCGGTCAAGCGAGTCGGCGCGATGTTATACGACGAGGGCCGACTGGTCGGGTTCGTCCACACCGACGCTCGCGCGGCCGTCGCGTGGGGCGAGGCGGTCGTCGACCGCCTCGAAGCCGACGCGACGCGTTTGGGCGGACCTGTCGAGGGCTGAAGTAGGGAGAATCGCGAGACGACGGACCGTCTCCTCGGGGGTTCGCTAGCCGTTACAGCGGCGTCCAACCGCTCGTGATGTCGCGGTCGGGGACGTGCCAGCGTTGCTCTACGTCGTGGCCGTGTTCGGTCGGGTCCACCGTCCGGAGTTCGATGACCGCGTCGACCGACGGGACGAGCGACTGGACGCGCTCGCCGTCGTAGTCGCCGGGGAGGACGTAGTGGGCCATCGCGTCGTTGTCCCGGACGTACGCCCCGACCAGTTCGAGACAGTTCCGGACGACCTCCTCGCCGTGGTGTTCGACCAGCGGCGTGAGCGAATCGACGCCCACGCGGAGGTCGGACGGTTCCAGCGTCCCGGCGTTGCGCGCGACCGCCTGAATCGCTTCCGCGAGACTCGACTGGAGGCCCTGCAACTGCGGGTCGGCCACGCAGGTCTCGTGAATCCCGGCGAGTTCGGGCGGCGCGGCCTCGCTCTGGGCCGTGACCGACCGCGGTGCGCCCGCGTGGTTGACGATGCGGGTCGTCTCGGTCAGCGGTCGCGGCGTCGTCTCGGGGTCCGGGAGTCGGTCGGCGACGCTCTGGGTCGTCGCGTCGGTGACGGCCAACACTCGATAGCGCAGTATATCCGAGTCCCCCAGTAGCTGACTGCTCGCGCGGGTGAACACGTCCCGCGGCGCGTCGCCGACGACCAATAGGTTACAGCCGGTCGCTTTCAGCTCGTTTAGCACGTTGAGGAACTCGTCTATCTCGTCGTCGGGCGGTCCGTCGTCGCCTCCCCGAGGTGTGGAACTATCCGTCGTCATAACTGTTACCGTGTCAGAGGTTCCATCTATTAGCTTATAAATTTTCCTCCTGAAGACGGATGGATACAATAAGATTGTGGCCAGAAGTCGGAAATTATTACCGCTTCAGAGCTTTGCTGTCGTTCCGTTTCGTTGACAGACGATTCGGTTGCCCGCACGCCGACGAGAATTGTCTCTGTAGAGGCGAAACTCTCGAACGAGGAGACTGGGCGGTACTCCCAAGTTCGTCGAACATGACACAGCAAACGTAAGTTATAGGCTCTAACATTCTATCTTCTTTTTGCTCTAGGAAATATTTAGAAAATTAGATACTTATCGGCGTTCGATACACTACTGTGATGGCACAGAAGACAGACCTCACGGAATGGCTCGCAGAGAACCCGCGAATGATAGGCGCACTCTTCACGCTGATGAGCGTATATCCGTAACGTACTGCCGATGCCGTAGTTTCCAGCAGGATACGCGTAAGTTGTCACGTCAACTCGTTTGTCCTCTATCTGTCCGTCTCCCTGATATTCGATATGGTCAACTGTCGGTACACCATCCTCGCACTGTGTAAGTGTGACGCCAGGATTACCGACGACCACGTACTCCGTCCCGAGCGAGGTGTATTCACGAACCAGCGTCATCGCATGCCCGATGCTGAATCCGTGGTGGAACAGTCGCGCCAGCGTCTCGCCGACCTCCACGGCTCCCTCGTTCCAGAGGTCTCCGAGGCTCACGACCGCCGCGCTCGCGCCCGCCTCGACCAGCGCGACGCCTTGGTCGTGGGACCGACAGCCGTGTGACGCTGGCCCGCAGGTCGTCGCGGTCGGCGTAGATTTCGGCCGCGGAGTCCCACTCGCTCCGCATCTGCTCGTCGTTGCAGACGACCGTAATCTCGACCGTGCCGTCCTCCGACGTGGTGGAGTCGTGTTCGAAGGCCGGTTTGAGGAGCTTGGTCCCCTCCACGGGCGTCCGGTCGCCGATCCACGCCTGTTCGAGCGCGTCGGTCTCGGGCAGGGGCATGTAGCCGCCTTCGCCGGGCACGCCGCGGGCCTCCTCGGGGTCGCTCGCGGCGTCGTCTTTCGCCGTGTCGCTCTCCGGCCCGTCGTCCTCGTCGCCGTCTTCGGCCTCCGGGTCCTCCAACTCGTCGAAGTGGCTCCGGCGCGTCGAGCGCCGCAGACTCGCCGACCGGAGGAAGTCCTCGCGCTCCTCGCCCGCGGCCGCGGCCGAAGGTTCGGACTCCCCCGCCGCCGGAGCCTCGGAGTCGGTCCCCGCCGACAGTTCGCCCGCGTCGTCGGGCGACCGGACGAACGCGTTCAGCGCCTCGTTGGTCTCCTGCTGGGACTCGCTGGGCGACCACGCCTCGTCGCGGCCGGGTTTGACCCGCACCAGCGAGAGGTCGTTGACGACGTACGGCAGGAGTTCGGCCGCGTCGGGACCGGGGTCGGCCTCGACGTGCGTGACGCGGTGCCACGGCGACTCGATGGCCGCGAACGCCTCGTCGTCCACCGCGAGGTACGCCGCGAGTCGGTCGGCGGGCGACGCCTCGTAGAGCGCCTCGAAGTCGAACTCCGCGACCGATTCGAGGACCTCCCGCTCGTGGAGTTCGTCGGGATAGAGTCCCTCGGTTCTGGTCACGCAGTCCAGCAGGAACACGCGCTTGAGTATCTCCTCGACCTCCTCGCCGACGGCGGCGACCTCCTCGCCCAAGAACCGGTTCACGCCCGAGTCGGCCGTGAGGCGCGCGGTCTCGCCCGGCACCACCTCCGCGCCGAGGTAGTAGGCCAGCGGCGCGACGGTGTAGACGTGGCCGTACTCGGGCGGCACTGCGATTTCGATGCCCGTGTCGGGCGTCTCCAGCGCGTCCGGAATCGACAACTCGTCGCCGCGCTCGACCCGAGGAGGGTGCCCGCGCAGGGTCGGCCACGCGCGCTCGGGGCTGGTCGTCTTCAGCGCCGACGAGAACGCCGACACCGCCTCCATCACGGCCTCGGGGTCGTCGGGGACCGTAATCGTCGCCGCCGGGGAACTGTGGTACGAGCGTGCGCCGACCTCGACGGTCGTCTCGCCGTCGAACTCGACGGCCACGGCGTCGTCGTTCGCGTCGATTGTCATCTCGCCGGTCGCCCGCAGGTAGACTTTGATGGGCGAGTGGAGTTCCAGCAGGTACTCGCCGTCGGAAAACTCGCGGGTCGTCGGCAGGTCGATGGACGCCAGATGGTCGCCCTCGGGAGTCCTGACCTCCATCGGGACCATGTAGGGGAACGCGAGGCGGCCGGTCGTAATCCGGCACGCGGTCGCGACCGGGAACGCGAACCGGGCGGTGTCGGCCGCGGTCGGCGTCACCGGCGCGTCGGTCAGCAGCGAGAAGTGACGCGTCTCGATGGGGTCTACGATGTCGAGGCCGGTCGCGTCGGACAGCGGACTGACGGTCGGGTGCGTGGGCATTCGTTTCGGCCTCCGGAACTGTACGTTTCGTCTCAGTGAAACCCTAAAAAGCCTCGGTCCCGTTGCATTCGATTTCCCGCGGACTCGTCGCCGGAGTTATCGGTCGCGTGGCGACTCGGTTCGTTCGTCCGCCGACTCGGTTCGTTCGTCCGCCGACTCGGTTCGTTCGTCCGCCGACTCGCACCGTCTACCCGCCGACTCAGTTCTCGCTCTCGTCGGTCCGCTCCATCTCGACCGACCCCGCGGGCACCCGGTACCGCCGGAGGAGTTCCTTCGGCGCGTCGGCGGCGTCCACGGTGCGGTCCACGGCGTAGGCCGAGTAGACCAACTCGTCGCGGGTCACGTCCACGACCGCGTACCCCCAGTGACTGCTGTCGAACCACTGGATGTGGGGGTTCTCCGCCCGGAGCGCGGCGACCAGCACGTCGGTCCCCGACTCGGGCAACTGCCCCGACGCGACGAGGTTGTCGCTGCTTATCGCGGGAGCCATGAACTCGACGCCGACGCGCTCGTTCCCGTCGTTGCCACTCCCGCTCCCACCGTCGCCACCACTACTTCCCTCACCGTCACTACCGCTACCTCCGCCCCCGGCGGTCAACTCGAAGTCCGTCGTCAGATAGCTGGCGAGGTAGCTGTGCATGTCGCCGGTCAGCGCGACGACGTTCGACACGTCCGCGTCGGCGAGTTGCGAGAGGACCCGCTCGCGCTCGGTCGCGTAGCCGTCCCACGCGTCGGCGTTGACCGTTATCTGGCCGCTTTCGAGGAACCGGAACGCGGCCGCCAGCACCTCGTTCGCCCACAGCTTCCACTTGGCGTCCGAGTCGGCCATCCCCGACGTGAGCCACGACCGCTGGTCGCTCCCGAGCATCGTCCGCCCGGAGTTCTCGACGGCGGCCTCGACCGGGACGGCGACCGTCTCGTCGTCGGTCCCCGGCGGCTCCGACCGGTAGAGCCGTTCGTCGGTCACGAACAGGTCCGCGAGGTCGCCGAACCGAAACGACCGATAGAGCCGGAAGTTCTCCCGGATGGCGTCGGGCGCGAGCTGTTCGCCCGAGGGGTCGTATCGCGCCCGGACCGGGACGTACTCGGTGTACGCCCGAATCCCGTCCACGTACAACTGGCGCATGAACTCCGGGTCGTCGCCGCGGGGGTGTTTCTCCGTCTTCGGCGCGTCGGCGTCGTAGTCCCACCACCGGTCGCCGACTATCTCGTGGTCGTCCCACGTGTGAACCAGCGTGTGGTTCCGGAGCGCCCGCTGGAGGAACTCGTCGCCCCGATACTGCCGGTAGAGGTACCGGAAGTCCACCAGCCCGTGGGCCTTCTCGTGGCCAGTCGGCAGGCTCAGCGACCGGTCGCCGATTCCCTCGCCGCCCATCTCGTAGATGAGGTCCCCGAGGTGAACGAGGAAGTCCACGTCCTCGTCGGCGACGTGCGCGAACGCGCCGAAATAGCCCTGCAGGTAGTGGTTGCACGAGGCGACCGCGAGACTGAGCGAGTCGGGACTCGCGCCCGGTTTCGGGAGGGTCCGACACCGACCGACTCGGCTCGCCGCGCCGTCGTAGACGAACCGATAGAAGTACCGACTGTCGGGATTCAACTCCCCGTCCACGTCCACCGTCGCGGTGTAGTCGCGCTTCGGACCGACCTGCTCGGCCGGAACCGTCCCGCGGTAGACCGTGTTCTCGAACTCCTCGTCGCTGGCGACTTCGACGCCCAGTTTCGTCCCCTTCGCGTACGCGTCGCGGGCGATTCGCGTCCAGAGAAGCACCCCGTTCGGCGTCGGACCGCCGCTGGCGACCGAGTGGGGAAAGACCGACCCGGCCTCCTCCCGTCGAACGTCGAACGTCTCGCCGCTCTCGTCGGTCTCGTCGTGCGGTTCGGGAACGAGTCGCGGCGCGGTGGCGTCCGCCGCGGCGAGCGCAGACAGCGCGGACCCGAGCGTGGCCGCACTCGCCGCTTTCAGGACTCCTCGGCGCGTCGGCTGTCGTTCTGGCACGGACGCTCTGACGCTATCGACCGCCATATAACTGCGGGCGGCGCTCGTCCCGTCCGCCCCGTCGTGCTAATTATTACCACCTAATCGTATTATTTATGTACCGGTCACTTCATGACCCTTATATGGAACGCGCGCTCGCAGTCGTCGACGCCGAGGAGTCAACCAAAGCGTTGGTCCACGAGGCCGGAGAACTCGCCGCCGCCGTGGACGCCGAACTCGTTCTCCTCCACGTCACGACCGACGACGAATACGAGGAGACTCGCCAGACGATGGAGTCGATTCCGAACCAGTCGGTCGGCTACTCGGTCGAGCAGGCCCGCGAGGGGGCCGAGAACTTCGCGGCCGACGTCGGCCGCGAGGTACTGGAAGACGTCGCCGTCGAGTGGGAAGCGGTCGGTGCGCTCGGCGACGAGCAGCGCCAGATTCTCGACACGGCGGCCGAGCGGGACTGCGACCACCTCTTCATCGCGGGCGACAAGCGCTCGCCCGCCGGGAAGGCGCTGTTCGGCGACCTCACCCAGTCCATCATCCTGAACTTCGACGGCCCGGTGACGGTCGTGACCGAGTAGATTCCGGTTCGGAGTCGTTCGCTTTCCGGCTCTCGTGTGTCGTCGGTTCGTGAGAGACGAGCGTAGATGACGGGAGGGAGTCGGCCTCGGGGTCGGAATCACACGAGAGATAACAGACGAAGAACTGCTAGCTTCGGCCTTGAACGAGGGGGTCTACCGCCCCGCGACCGCGCGGCGACGCTGCTCGGCACAACCTCGCGCGAACGGGCCCGTCGCCGCGGCGACCGGCCAGCGCGCGCCGACTCGGAAACTTGCCCGAGCGTCGCTGATAGTCGTCCCGGCGTCTCCGATTCGCGGTCCGACTCACTGCGAGGCCAACGACTATCCCGCCAGCGTCCGAGTGTCGTGGTATGAGTCTCTACGACGAGGTCGCGGACCTCCCGCTGACCGTCGAAGCCGTCGAGTACGAGCGCCGCGAGCGCGAGACGACCAAGTTCACTCGCGCGACCACCGTGGTCTCGCTGTCGGGCGGCGGCGAGGAGGGCCGGGGCGAGGACGTGACCTACGACGCAGAGTTACATCCGATTCCCGACGAGTTCGATTTTGCGGGCGAGTACACCCTCGACTCGTTCGCCGACGAGGTGGCCGCGTTGGACCTGTTCCCCGACCAGTCCGCCGACGCGGTGGACGACCACTACCGACACTACCGCCGGTGGGCCGTCGAGAGCGCCGCGCTCGACCTCGCGCTCCGGCAGGCCGACACCGACCTCGGCGCACTGGTCGGCCGCGAGTACGACCCCGTGCGGTTCGTCGCCAGTCCCGTCCTCGGCGACCCGCCGAGCGCCGACCCCATCCGCGAGTGGCACGAGCGCGTGCCGGGCCTCGAGTTCAAACTCGACGCCGACGAGGAGTGGACCGACGACCTACTGGCGGACCTCTCGGGCGAGGGCGTCCGCGTGGTGGACTTCAAGGCCCACTACGAGGACGAGGAGGTCGCCGGGAGCGCGGACCCCGACCTCTACCGCAGGGTGGCCGAGGCGTTCCCCGAGGCGATTCTCGAAGACCCCGCGTGGACCGACGCGACCGCCGACGCCCTCGACTCGGCCCGCCATCGCCTCTCGTGGGACTACCCCGTGACGAGCGTCGAGAGCGTCCGGGACCTGCCCATCGACCCCGAGTGGCTGAACGTCAAGCCCTCGCGGTTCGGGTCGGTCGAGGCGTTGCTCGACACCGTCGAGTTCTGCGACGAGAACGACGTCAGCATGTACGGCGGCGGCCAGTTCGAACTCGACGTGGGTCGTCGCCACCTCCACCTGCTGGCGTCGCTGTTCTACCCGGAGTCGCCCAACGACGTGGCTCCCACCGAGTACAACGACTTGGAATCTCCCGCGAACCTGCCGACGAGTCCGCTCGCTATCGGCGACGTTCGTGGATTCAGGTAGCGAGTCGATACCGGCGACGGTCGCGGACTCGGGAAATCAGACGACGGAAATCTCGAACCGCGCGCCGCCCGCCTCGCCGTCACAGACCCGAACCGACCACCCGTGGGCGTCCACGATGCTACTGACGATAGAGAGGCCTAACCCCGACCCGTCGTCGGCGGTCGTGTGCCCGTGTTCGAAGACCTTCTCGCGCTCGTCGGCGGGGATGCCCGGCCCGTCGTCGGCGACGTAGAAGCCCGTCCCGCCGAACTCGACCGGCGGGGCGTCGGCGTCCGGTTCCGACTTGCCGGTCTCGGGTTCCGAACAGCGCGTCCCGCCGTCCGACAGCCTGCCGACCGAGATACTCACCTCCTCGCCCGCGTGTTCGACCGAGTTTCGGAACAGGTTCTCGAACAGCTCTTGGAGTCGCCCGTCGTCGGCCTCGACCTCCCCGAGGTCGTCGGCCACGTCGAGGGTGGCGGTGCCGGTCGAGACGGTGGACCACGCGCGCCGGACCACTGTCTCCAAGGCGACCGATTCGGTCTCGCTCACGTCTTGGCCCTGCCGGGCGAGTTTGAGGAGGTCCTCGATGAGCGACTCCATCCGGCCGAGCGCCGACCCGGTCTCTGGCGCTCGACCTTCTGCTTGCGCTTGCGGCGCTCGGTCACGTCGCGGGCCGACCCGAGGTGGGCCTTCTCGCCGTCGTAGGTGATTGCCTGCACGCTCAACTCGACGTAGCGAACGTCGCCGTCTTTCGTTCGGATGCGCAACTGGTAGTGGGGCGTCTCGCCCTCCTGCTCGCGGCGCTCGATGAGACTTCGGACGCGCTCGCGGTCCTCCTCGTGCACGACGTTCCACACCGGCATCCCGAGGAGTTCCTCCTCGCTGTAGCCCGTCATCTCCGAAACCCGGTCGTTGACGAACTGGAACTCCGTGCCGCTGTGGATGAAGATGGCGTCGTGGCTCCCCTCCACGAGCGTTCGGTACTTCTCCTCGCTCTCGCGGAGCGCGGACTGGGAGTCGATGCGCGAGATGACTTCCGTGACTGGAACGTCCGTCCGGCCAGTCCCTTGTCGGCTTCCAGCGCGTCGTACCCGTCGTTGGGCATCTCCGACGAGCTGGCCTTCGGGACGAGGTAGCCGTCCTCCTCCATGTCGATGCCGCAGATGTCGAACTCCAGAATTCCCTCCGCGGCGTCCACGCCGAGACGATAGACCTCGTCTTTACCGGTACAGGCCTCCATCTCGGAGGCGACCTCGTGCAACTCCTCTATCTTCCGTTTTTCTTCACGTAACTGTTCGGTCATGCTCGTTCTGGAGCCCCCTCCGGACGCCGCCGTCCGCACTCGCCGTCGTCTCCTTCACACGCGCCGTGAACACGGGGAGCGACGAGTCGGCGGTTCGGCCCGATCTCCGTTCGTATTCGTCTGTTCGCTCGTCGATTGTGGTAGAAATAAGTTTCCCCACGCCACCCGCCGGTTTCGCTACGCCACCCGCCGGCGCGACCACGCCGCCCGCCGGAGTGGCAACGTCGCCCGCTCGCTCGCGGCGACCTGCGCCAGCGCGACCGTGCTTCGGCCACCCCGGATTCGACCCTCTCGGACGCGACCGCCGGACGAACGTCGGCGCTCGCAGTCGAGACGAACGGTCCGGCCGCCCAATCCCTCATCGTTCCAGCCGACGAACAGTTAATCCAACCCATACTACGCCCTCTATGCCGCGATGTCGCATCCCACACGTAAAAATAGGTGTCATTCGCGTCGCGGACGATCGGTCCAAAAGGCCAACTCGTCTCCCGGCCGTCTCCAGTCGTCTCCTCGGTCCCGCAATCACCGTCGCAACCGATGCCAGACCGCGCTGAACAGCGACTTCGGGGACTCCTCGGCCGGTTGGTCGTCGCGTTGGTTCGGGGTCAGGTCGTCGGGCGAACGGGCGTGCGACGGGGTCTCGCAGAACGACGCGATGCGTTCCCTGTCGTCGTCGGTTATGCCGGAACTCATCTCGCCGGAAACTCCGTCCCAGACGCTATTAGACGCGGGCGATGCTTGCATCGGTTCGGACCCAATTAACTCGGATTCAGCCCAGTAACGGAACGTATGGAACGGTTAGATATCTGACCCCCGGCATGGCGCGTCGCCGTCGAGATGGTTACGTGACGAATCGCCGAACGTTCTCTTCTCGGCCGGAACGCGGCCCGCGACGGGAGTTCGGGCCGCGGTAATCGTTCGATTCGGTCCGCGACGTTACAAAATTGGCCGGTGCGTACCGCCGGTCCGGTAGCGTCGCTCTCGGCGGTGTCGTACTCGCCACCCACAGGTCGAACGCGTCCGAGCGCGGCCGACGCCGGGCGCTCCGGGCTACCAGACCATCTGGCCGTCGTCGGTGATGTTGCCGACGTACAGCAGGTGGGCGTAGGGAACGAACGCCATAAGCTCGCCGTCTTCGTCGAACAGTTCGACGCCGTGGTCGCCCTCGTCGTACTCCTCGCACTCTATCTGCTCGCCGTCGGCAATCTGTGCCTTGTACATCTGTAGTCGAATGCCAACGCCGTCCGGCAAATGATTGTCGGCGTTTCGGGAGTCGATACGGAGACGCGTCGTTCCCGTGGGTCACCGACGCTCGGCGGTCGCCCGACGGGTGGCCTCCTCGCAGGTATCGCGGGTCTGGCCCCTGGCCCGAACATACGTCAATCGCGAACACGTACTACCCTACATGAGTTCCGACTGGCGCGAGACCATCCGGCGACAGCGCGCCGAGAAAGACGACTACTTCGCGCAACACCCTCGCTCGCCGATTCCGGACGCCGAGCGCGAGGAGTTCGACGGACTCGCCTACTTCCCGATAGACGACGAGTACCGATTCGCGCTCGCCCTCCGCGAACACGACGAGAAAGAGCGCGTCACCGTCTCGACCAGCACCGAGGGCGAGCGTGAGTACCTGCGGTGGGGCGAGTTCCGCTTCGAGGTCGACGGCGAGGAGGTCACGCTACAGGCCTACAAGGCCGACCGCGAGGACGACCGCCTCTGGGTCCCCTTCCGGGACGCGACCAGCGGCGACGAGACCTACGGCGCGGGCCGGTACCTCGACTTGGAACCTGCCGACCACCGGACCGGCGAGGGCGAGGAGGCAGAGTGGGTCGTGGATTTCAACGAGGCGTACAACCCGACCTGCGCGTACTCCGACCAGTACGAGTGTCCGCTCCCGCCGATGGAGAACTGGCTCGACGTGCCCATCGAGGCCGGCGAGAAGACGTATCGCTGACCGGCGAGCGACTTCCG
>SDGW01000458.1_pt1 | contig 17021 bp, 22 predicted proteins | sample 2873831 | NCBI WGS metagenome assembly SDGW01 (sample SAMN08132700, study PRJNA421101) | hypersaline lake metagenome | isolation source: celular fraction 0.22 microns magnesium sulfate-rich crust from ephemeral... | place: Spain: Penahueca Lagoon, Toledo | collected 2011-07
CGATCGAGACCAGCAGGATCGTCCCGCTGAGCAGGGTGTTGAACACAGTCTGGACCATCGTCGTCTCCTCGAGCAGGCTCTGGTACTCGATCGGCCAGATCCCGCCCATCCCGAGCAAGACGGCGAAGACGGCGGCGAGCAACGCTGTCGCGACCCGTTCGCGGTTCCCGTCGAACAACAGCCACCGCTTGACCCTGTTCTCGCTCGAGCGATCGATTCGCCTCCTCGAGTGCCCGATACGTTCGCGGGCGGATCGGAGCAGTGACTCGCCATCGACCATCGGTAGATGGCCGACAGCGCCGACGGATAAATAGCTACTACCGAACGCCGATTCGGCCCCGTTCGCGGGAGATATCGGACGCAGACGTCTCATCGGCGGTGCATACGCCCGTTTCCGGCAGTGTGACTCAGTGCTGCTCGAGCCGCCTCAAACGCAACCGGTCGACGACTGCCCCGTCGCTATCGCTCGTCGTCGGGATCGGTTTCCGGTTCTTTCGCGACCGTTCCGACGACCCGCTTGGCCAGGAGTTCGGGGATATCGGTCGGGAGCGTGAGCCAGTGCTGGACGACGACGAGACCGACCGCGAGCGCGACGAGCGCGACGCCGAAATTCGTCTGCCCGTCGAGCAGGAGTTGCAATCCGGCGAGTGCGGCGGGAAGCGCGAGGACGAGGGTTCCCGCGAGCTTGATCGTGTCGATGATACCGGCCATCGGGCTGGGATAGGGCGGGTACCGTCAAAAGAACGGCGGGCGGCGCGTCGGTGTCGACGATCGCTCGAGGGTGGCCCTCGAGTCGGCCTCGCGGTTCGTCGAGTACCGCGCGTTTCACACGCCGTGAGGCCCGTCAGCCTCCTCTTCCCGAAACGTCTCTTCCCGTCAAATGAAGTGTGAACCGTTCGTTTCCACGGGACATCACGGATCTATTACTCAAAGCTTGAAATCGATCGCGCACCGTGATTCGGTAAGACCCCCCGAGTACCGGACTACATGCCTGAGCAACCCCGACATCGATACGAAGCGATCTGCGAAGCGTCGCCCGATGCGATTGTCCTCGTCGATAGCGACGGCCGGATTACCTACGCGAACGGGCGAGTCACGGATCTGTTCGGCTACCGCCCTGACGAACTCGTCGGCGAGCCGATCGAGCTCCTCGTTCCGAAACCGTCCCGGAGCGGTCACGTCGCCCAGCGGGACGCCTACATCGACGACCCCAAAACCCGGCCGATGGGCGCGAACCTCGATCTCTCTGGGCGCTGCAAGGACGGTTCGCTGCTTCCGGTCGATATCAGTCTGAGCCCGATCGAGGGCGAGCACGGACTCAAGGTCATGGCTGTGGTTCGAGACGTCAGCGAGCAGCAGGCGCTACGGACGAAGTACCAGACGATCCTCGAGGCGGTTCCCGACGCGGTCGTCGTCGCGGATGCGACGACCGGCCGGATCGTCGAAGCGAACGAACAGGTTGCCGATCTCACTGGCTACGAGCCGGGCGAACTCGCTGGACAGCGCCAGACCGTCCTCCACCCGTCGGACGAGGAGGTGCGCTACCGTGAGCTCTTCGAACACCACATCGACGCCGAGCAGACGATCCTCACCCAGCACCCCGACGGCTCCGACATTTACGTCGAAACCAGGGAGGGCGAACGGATTCCTGTCGAGATCAACGCGCACGTGTTCGACCTGGAGGAACGACGGCTGATCGCGGGCGTTTTCCGCGACGTGACGGCCCGAAAGAAGTACGAGCGACAGCTTCACGCGCTTCACGAGGCGACGCGCCAGTTGATGCGAGCGGACGATCGCGAGGAGATCGCGCGGCTCGTCGCCGACGCGGCGAACACCATCCTCGGCTACCGATGCAACGTCGTCCGACTCGTCGCCGACGAAACGCGGCTGCGACCGGTCGCCGTCACCGATCGGGCCCAGGCGACGATGGGCGGTCGACCGGACTACCCGACCACCGGTGAGAGCCCGGTGAGTCGCGCTTACGAGAGCGGCGAACTGCTCCGATACGACGACGTCCGCGAACTCGAGGACGGCCACGACCGCGGCGACGCGCGGTCCGCGCTCTACCTCCCGATGGGCGACCACGGGGTAATCAGCATCGTCGATCCGGCGGTCGGTGCGTTCGACCGGTCGGACGACGAACTCGCGTCGATCCTGTCGCTGAACGCCGAAACCGCGCTCAATCGGCTTGCGTACGAACGCGAACTCGAGCGACAGAACGAGCGGCTGGACGAGTTCGCGAGCATCCTGGCACACGACCTGCGGAACCCGCTCAACGTTGCCTACGCCCTGCTCGAGGGGAGCGGAGCCGAAACGGCCGACGAGATCGAGCGCACCCTCGATCGGATGGGGGGGATCATCGACGACGTGCTGACGATGGTCCGGAGCGGCTACGAGGTCGACGCGGTCGAGCCCCTCGAGTTCGACGCCGTCGCCGAGGAGTGCTGGACCAACGTCGCGACCGCGGACGCATCGATCCGCGTCGAGTCGGCCGGCCTCTTCTACGCCGACTCGAGCCGAATTCGGAACCTGTTCGAGAACCTCTTTCGCAACGCTGTCGAACACGGTTCGACGAGCCCTGCTTCGCAGGCTCAGCAGGACGCTGTCGAACACGGCGGGGAGTCGGTCACCGTCACCGTCGGCGTCACCGACGACGGGTTCTACGTCGCCGACGACGGGCCGGGGATCCCGCCCGCCGATCGCGATCGGGTGCTAGAACCGGGGTGGACGACCGACGAGGCCGGGACGGGGCTCGGGCTGAATATCGTCCTCGAGATCGCACAGGCCCACGGGTGGGACGTCGACATCGGCGAGAGCGAGGACGGCGGTGCGCGGTTCGAGTTCACCGGGGTTCGTACCGCCGCCTACGACGAGTCGTTCGCGGTCGAGACGTAGCCCGACCGGACCCGGAACGGCTTTCCCCCGTCGCCCGTCACCTGTAGATATGTTCACGGGTATCGTCGAGGAGATCGGCGAAATCGCCGCTCGAGAGCGGACCGACGACGGCCTCCGCCTGCGGATCGGGGCCGACGAGGTCGCGACGGGGCTCGAGCACGGGCAGAGCATCAGCGTCAGCGGCGCGTGTCTCACGGTCGAACGGTTTTCGGAGGGCGAGTGGTTCGAGGTCTTTCTGGCGAGCGAGACCGTCGACCGGACCTATCTGGGCGACCTCGCCGAGGGCGACGCGGTCAACGTCGAGCGGGCGATGCCGGCCGACGGCCGCTTCGACGGCCACGTCGTGCAGGGTCACGTCGACGCGGTCGCGACCGTCACGGATATCGAGGCCGTCGACGAAGACTGGTTTTTCGAGTTCGAACTCCCCGAGGGGTACGACCGTTACGTCGTCGAGAAGGGATCGATCACGCTCGACGGGATTAGCCTGACCGTCGCCGATCTCGATACCGAGCGCGGCCGCGTGACCGTCGCGATCATCCCGACGACCTACCAGCTGACCACGCTCTCGGAGAAGGAGCCCGGCGACCCCGTTCACCTCGAGGTCGACGTGCTCGCGAAGTACGTCGAACGGCTGCTCGAGGCGCGGTTCGAGGATTGAGACCAGTTCTCAGCGCTGCGGCGGGTCGAACTCGGTCAGCTCCGGTCGCGAGACGCTTTCGGTGTCGCCCCTGACGGCGCGGTACGTGCGTCGGTACCGCGAGATCTTCCGGTAGAGGTAGTAGCCGATCGCGGCGTCGTAGACGATCACGTAGCCGACGAACGCGATGCCGTAGCCGATTACCGGGAACGCGTCCGCGACGACGCCTGGTACGATACCGACCGTGACGTTGTACGTCCCGTGGACGAACGCCGCGACGAGCAGTCCTTTGAGGACGATCGGTCCGGCGTTGTCCGGATTGAACTTTGCCAGTCCGAGGTAGTAACCCGCGATCGCGGAGTAGATGACGTGACCGGGACCGGCCAGCGCGCGGACCGTCGCGATCCCGCTGGCCGTGACGAGGATGTTCGCCTCGGGGGTCGCCTCGCCGATGACGCGACTGATGTAGAGCGCGTTCTCGATGGCCGCGAAGCCGAGTCCCGCGACGGCCCCGTAGACCGCGCCGTCGATGACCGCGTCGAAACTGTCCTTCTGGTAGGCGAAGACGTAGACGGCGAGCAGTTTCACCGTCTCCTCGACGGGGCCGACGATCAGGTAAAAGAAGATCGCGGTACCGCCGATGCCGAGCAGTGCCGAGCTGACCGAGTTGACGACCGCCGCGAACGTCGCGAACAGCACCGAGAGCAGGAACGTCACGACGAGCAGCGAGAGCGGCTCGCTCGTGGTGATATCGGCGTACCAGATGTACCCCGCGAGCAGTCCCGCGGGCACGATCGAGAGCCCGAAGAAGAGGGCGACGAACGGATCCTCGAGGACGACTGCGGCCGGCGAAATAAGCAGGACGAGCGTGATCGCGAACGCGATCAGCAAGACGAGCGCCCGAAACCCGTAGCTGACCGCGTTGTAAAGCGTGTACGCGAGTAGATCGACGGTCGATCGCGCCTCCCACGTCGAGACATCGTAGAGGTCCGTCGACTCGTCGCCGTTTCGATCCTCGGCCCGTTCGATCGGATCGCGCCTGCGCTGCATAGCTGTCTATACGATCGCCTGTCCGGTATAGGTTCGGCAAGCGGTGACTCGAGCGTCCCGGTTCGACGGTTCGATCGGTCCACGAGAGCGGGCCTCCGTCAGGCCCGGCTTCGGACCGCCGTTGGAAACGGCCGATAGGCAGGCTCCCCTCGAGCGAGCGGTCGCCGGTTCCGTGTCTGCGACTACTCGCCGCCGAGCAGCCGTCGGACGGCGGTGGCCGCGTCTTCGAAGGCGTTGACGTCCATACTGTCGGTCGTCAGGAGGACGCCCGCGTCGCCCTGAACCACTCGGACGACGAACCCGTCCTCGTGGAACCGAACGGTGAACTCGTACTCGCCGATGTCGGATTCGCCGTCCCCGTGACCGATCGCCGTCCGGACGGGCACCTCGGCGAACCCCACTCGTTCCAGTTCGACCAGTCGCCCTTTGGCACTGCGAGCGTCCGCCGCCGAATCGTAGAGCCCCTGCCGAAGGTAGAGGACGTCGAACGCAGACGGAGTGAAATATACCGCGCTCCGAAGCGTGTCTCCGAGACTGGTGCGTGCGGCGCTTACGATGCCGGTAGCCAGGTCGTCGTCGATCCCCGTTCTGTTCTCTTCGTGTGTCATGTGATACGTTGGCGTTTTCCAGTATCAAGCGTTTCGCCTACTCCCGTCGCTCCTGAAACGCGACAGAGACGCCGATTCCGGTCGCTCTCGTCCGGCGGAACGCACTCGACGGACGACCGGTCTCGGCGGGCCGGGCAGACTCGGAATCCACAAAGGCCCGCCGCGCTAACCGACGCGTATGCACTTCGACCAGCGAACCCAGCAGGCGCTTCGCGATGTCGGCCTCGAGACCGACGACCTCCGGGCCGCCTCCGAGGCGGTCGTCGAGGCCGTCGAACGGGATGCGGCGGCGCTCGAGGACTTCTTCGACGAGCACGACACCGTCTACTCCGACATGGACATGGCTCACTCGAGTTCGGACTATCCGGAACACGCCGTCGACGACGCCGACATCACGACCCACGGCGACGAGATGCGCGGCTGGCTCCGGTTCGACACGTGGGGCGTCTACGTCGAGGACGGCCGAATTCTGGACGACGGATCGGTCGAACTCACGCTCGGGCCGACGATCAACGATCGGGTTCGGTTCGCCGCCGACCGCGAGACGCTGCGGTGATCACCGTGTGTGATGCAGACGGCGGACGGCTCGAGCGAGGGTCGCCGGCGAGCAACGCCGAACCGCGGTCCGAGAGGTGGCAGCGATGACGTCGGCTCGCGTACGCGGTATCTACACGACCGGCGTCACCCGGCTCCTGAGCGAGGCCGATTACGAGGTCGTGCAGGCCTCCGAGCCGATCCGGGAGCGGTTCGACCGATCCTTCGACGCCGCGCCGGCCGACGTGTCGATCGAGACGACTCGCGACCGTCAGGGCGTCGGGATCTCGGGCGAGCCTGCTGCGGTCCAGACGGTCGCCGCCGAACTCGAGGCCCTCGCGATCGATACGTTCCGCTGGGCGGCCGACGCTCCGCAGGGAGCGGTCTTCGACGCCGAGGTGCTCGAGGCCGGCGGCGGCAGCGGTGCCGTCGTCGATCTCGGCGACGGCCGCCGCGGCTTTCTCAAGTACGACGACGTCGACGGCTACGTGGACGAGGGGAACCGCTACCGGGTCCAGGTCCGCGAGCCCGCGCCGCCGTGGGACGACGATCGGCCGCTCGTCGCCCCTGCACTCGAGGTGCAGGGCGGCCTTTGCACTCTCTCACGCGATCGGAGCGGCGTTTCGGCGGCGCTGCGGGGCGAGCGCGCCGAGGAACTCGTCGGCATGACCGACCTGCTCTCCGTCGAGTGGCCCGACGGCTGGGGGATCCGCTGGCAGCACGCCGCGGCCGACGCCGACCTCGAGGCGATGGGGACCGCCCTCGAAAACGCGGCGAACCGGGCGCGGGAACTCGAGGACGCGCTCGCCGATGCGTCGGACGATCCCGGCGGGCCGGGGGTCCTCGCTACACCCCGACGGACGGAGTGGTGTTGGTTCGGTCGCGAGTCTAGATTCGCACTGGACGACGTGCGACGGCGCGTCGAGACGACGATGCCGGGCCACCACCGGACGAAGGCGGCCGACCGGGCCGCGAGCGCGGCGGTCGACTTCGCCGAGGCGGTCTGTGGCTCGGTCGAAGGTGGGGACACCGGTACCGGAGACGGCGAGTTCCCGTTCGCCGCGGTTGCCCGCCAGTTCGGCCCGACCGCGGGCGACCGCCTCGAGATCGGCCACGGCAAGCCCGACGGCCGACTGCTCTCGCTGGGCCGCGGCGAGGTCACCGACTGGAGCCCCGACGGGAACGTCACCCTCGAGCGCTCCATGAGCGGCGGCGGCAGCTACGACGCGCTCGGTGCGCCCAAAGAGGCGGGCGACGTGGCCGTGACGAAGTTCCGTGAGGGCCGCTGGTGGTATCCGACGACGTACAAAGCCGCCGACGGCACGTCGAAGGGGACCTACGTCAACGTCTGTACCCCCGTGGAACTGTTCCCCGACTGCGTGCGATACGTCGACCTCCACGTCGACGTGATCCGGCGGGCCGACGGGACGGTGGAGGTCGTAGACGCCGACGAACTCGAGGAAGCCGTTGCCGACGGACTCGTGTCCGAGGACCTCGGGGAGAAGGCGATGAGCGTGGCCGAAGCCGTCGAGCGTGCGCTTTCGAAGTGAGCGTTCAGTTCCTCCGACCGTCTGGGAGGTGGCTCTCGTCGTCGAGGACGACCTCGAGTCGACCTTCGGCGAACAGGCGGTCGATCTGACTCCGCGTGAAGCGGCCGTCGCAGTCCTCGCCGACGAAGGCGACGACGCCGTCGGTTCGTTCGACGACGGTCGCCAGCGAACTGCCGGTTCGGTAGTAGTACCGAACGGTCGTGCCGGGAAAGAGTGCGTCCGACGTGATGCGAAGGTACTGCCGACGATGGAGGGACATACCCGGGAACGCGAGGAAGCCGGCATAGCTCTTGTGGCACACGGGAACGGTATTTGAGTGCGGTCTCTGGTCGACGCTCGAGCGGTCACGATCCGGACCGATCGCTCCGACGTAGCCGAGGAGTATCAGTCCGACGCACTTACCGCGTCGTTGGAAACGGAGACAGTCGGGAGCAGATCGACGTACTCGTCGAGATCGAGCGCGAACTCTCGGGCGGTCGTCGGGCGGACCCAGCGGAAGTCGAACTCGGCACCGTGCTCCTCGCCGCCGTCACTAACGGTGTACGTCCATCGGTCGCGGGGTTCGTACACGGTCGAGTGGAAGAAGTGGCGCACGTACCGCCTCCCCTCGCGCCGCGTCCAGATATCGGTCGTCAAGTGGCTGGTATCGCTCAGCGTTCCGAGCCCGCTCTCCTCACGGACTTCTCTGAACAGCGCCTCCTGCGGCGATTCGCCGGCCTCGAGCGTGCCTTTCGGGATCTGCAGTCCCTCGTGTCCCGGACCGTCGAAGACCAACAGTTCGCCCGTCCCGCGAGTGATGTACGCGCACGCCTTCTGGATGTACGTAATCTCTCCCATGCTGCTATTTACCACACCATCAGGGCGTAAAAGCGTATCCTGAGGGAGATTAAAAGACACTAAGGGTGTTGGACGGGCGCTTTGAAAACCCGGTCGGTCGCCCGATCGGTGGGAGGCGTTCACTCGCTCCCCGTCGGCGGCAGGTTGCTCGCCGTCGGAATAGGTGGCCCGAATCACGAGCGTCGAGATTGGCGCTGCAGTCGAATCGAAGTGTGCGGTCGCGTGGCCGACGTCGTATCCGGCCTCCAGGCCGAAGCCGTGGTGTCAGAACTCGCGTGCGGATAGCCGCCGTTCGGTTCGGGCTCACGTCGCGAAGTGGTCTGCGCTCACCGACCGCCCGCAGACCGGACAGCCGTTCGACAGCGTCGCCTCGCGCATCGGATCCGTGACGGGGATCTCTCGGCCGCAATCCGGGCAGGTGAATTCGTACGATTTCATGGGTAGCTGACACGTGCTCTGTCTAGAACGTCGTTCTCTCCCCCGATAGGGTGGCAGCCCAGATATAGAGGGACATATATAGGGGCCGTCGCTCGAGCGCCGTCGGACGCCGCCCCGTCGGGAGCGCCGCTTCGGTGTCGGTCCGGGTCGACGATGGCTCAGCCGTCGAGGATCGATTCGACGAGCTTCGCCTCGGCCTTGCGCAGGTGTTCGGCGGTCGTACTCGGCGCACAGTCCAATGCGCTCGCGACATCTCGGTGATCGGCTTCGCGCGGTATTTCGTAGTACCCCAGATCGAGCGCGGCGTCGGTCGCCTCGCGCTGGCGGTCGCTCAACAGCGACTCGAGGACGCCGGGAGCGGCCGCCGGACCGCCGACTTCGTCGATCGTACGGTGATCGGATCCGGAATCTCGTCGATGGCGGCCTGAATCGCGTCGGACGGGCCGAACGCCGAGTATGACACCGTCCCGTCACCCGCGTACTCGATGGGCGGGATCACGACGACCGGCGTTCGCGTGACCGTCTCGAACAGCTGCCGGTTCCGTGGTCGCGTCCCGGATAACCACGTAGAACGCGTCCGGGCCAGCCGGGGTGAGGTCGTACGCCAGCACCTCGGGAATGGCTTCTACCGCCGCGACGAACGGTTCGCGGTCGCCCTCGACGCAGTGCACGATCCCGAATTCGTCTTCCGCGACGTTCCAGTGCATCGCGGTCGCCCGGTCGACGTACGGTGCGTTCGCCATGACGTCGTACATCGGGTGGATCCCGGCCTCGCGACCGCCCGCGTCGAGCGTCACCCGAACGTGTTTCGTGGGAGAGCTGTCTCTCTCGCTGACTTAAATCCCACAGACGGATCCGGCAGTGGTGATTCGACCCTCCGGGACGACATCGTCGCCATGACCTGCCGGACGCTACTGACGGGTGCCACCGGGACGCTCGGGACGGCGCTGCAACCGCGACTGATCGATGCGGGCCACGACGTGCTGGCGGCGAGTCGCTCGCCGCCCGATCACGGGGACGACCTCGAGTGGATCGCGATGGATTTGGTAGACGGAACGGGGATCCGCGAGGCCGTCGCGGACGCCGACGTCGTCGTCCACGCGGCAAGCGCGCCGCAGGGCGACAGCGAGGCCGTCGACGTTCGCGGTACCGAACGACTGCTCGAGGCGGCCGCCGACGCGGGCGTCTCGAACTTCGTCTACGTCTCGATCGTCGGCGTCGACGAGATCCCGTACTCGTACTACGAGCACAAGCTCGCGGCCGAGCGGGCCGTCGAGGCCAGTGCGGTGCCGTCGACGATCGTCCGTGCGACGCAGTTTCACTCCTTCGCCGCCGAGCTGTTCGGGATGGTCTCGCGGTCACCGATCTGGCCGCTCCCGACCGCGATTCGACTGCAACCGATCGACGTGGGGGAGGCCGCGGACGCCATCGTCGACCGCGCAACGACGGACCCGGCTGGCCGCGTGCCGAACGTCGGCGGCCCCGAGATACGAACCGTCGGCGATCTCGCGCGGGCGTATCGGGATGCTCGAGCCCTCCGACGGCTGATCGTCCGCCTGCCGCTCCCCGGCGAGACCGCCGCCGCGTTCCGCGCCGGCGACGCGCTCTGCCCCGATCGGACCGTCGGCACGGTGACGTGGAACGAGTGGCTCGCGGCGCGGTTCGACTGATCCTCGGTCCCGCGAGCGCCGCTCAGCCCCACAGGAGGTTCGCCGCGACGAACGCGACCTGCGAGAGGACGAGCGTCGTCAGCGTCGCCAGCACGCACAGCTCGTAGATTCCGCGAACGTGTTCGAACTCGCCGTCTGCGGCGCGTTCGAGCCCGATTCGAAGCGCTCGCAGTCCGAGGTACGTCAGCACGGTGAGCACCGGAAACGCGGCCAGTACGAGGGCCGTCGGTGCGAATTCGGGCCCGTAGTAGGTGCCGACGCTCCAGCGGATCCTGACGGTTTCGCCGAGCGCCAGAGCCGCCGCGACGCTCAGCGCGATACTCGCGAGGACGACGAGCAATCCGCCGGCCGCCGTCGGCCGAAGTCGACCGCCGGTAGCGCTCGAGACCGACGCTGCTATTCCGCCCGCGATGCGCTTCGTTCGTTCGACGAGCCGTTCGAGCGAATTCGACGGGTGAGTCGACGACATCACATACGGACCGACGGGATGCGGGATGAAAGACCGGCGTGCGCGACTGCAGCGGCTGCAGTGGCGAAAACTCCTTTATGGTCCTTCTCTGTAGACTCCGAAACCGTGAGTGAGGAGCCGGACGTCGAAACGATCGGGGCCCTGCTCGAGGACCCGACGGTACGCACCATCCTCACCCAGACGAGCCAGGAACCCATGACAGCCACCACGTTGAGCGACCACTGCGACGCGTCCAAACCCACGGTGTATCGGCGGCTGGAAGACCTCCGCGAGTGCGGACTCCTCGTCGAGCGGACGAAACCCGACCCCGATCGAGGCCACCACCGGACGGTCTACGCGACGAACCTCGAGCGGATTACGGTCGACCTCGACGACGGGGGACTGACGCTACAGATCGACCGCCGCGAGGACATGGCCGACCGGTTCACGAAACTCATCGAGGGGATCTAGATGATGACGCCGCTCCAGCTCTGGGAGGTGTCGCTTCCCCCGGAGTGGGTCACGACGTTCGTCCAGACGACCGACGTTCTGAGCGCGCTGATCGGCCTGTTCATCGCCTATCAGGCCTATCGCGGCTACCGGCGAAACGACAGCCGCCCCATGCTGTTCATCGCCGTCGGGTTCGCGCTGGCACTCGCCGTCCCGTTCCTGTTGCTGTTGGCCTACGTCGCGCTCCCGTTCGTCTCGGAATCGGTCGCGGCGATCCTCGGCCAGTGCAGCCAGCTGACGGGACTAGTTACGATCCTGTACGCGCTCCGGATGCCGGCGTAGGTTCGCACGGGTCCGTACAGTTCAGGCTCAATGATTAAGGTGTGCTATCATCTAACACCGTCGATGGGCACGCTAAACGAAGAGATGGCCGACGTGCGGTCGGACGTCGACGGCGTACGAACGCGGCTTCGGGAAGACGTTCCCGAGTTCTTCGAGTTCGACGTCGCCGTCGGTAACATCACCTACAACGCGAACAGCAACAGCGTCTCTGTCACCGTCGAACCGAGTTCGCGAGCGCGAGAGCAGCTCTCGGAGGAACTCGGGGGCGTGAACGTAAAGACGGACGGCAGACTGGAGTTCGAGTTCAGGCTCACGAATTCGACCGACGCCGACTGAGCGGCCGAGCGGTCGGTGCCGTTTGGAGGGCCGCCCGCCGAATCCGGCCCGAGCCGTCGGTCGGAACTCGAGTCCGTCGCGAGTTAGTCGGCCGCGAGCTTGTCCAGTCCGGCCGATTCGATGTCCTCGCCGTCGACCGACGTGCGCAGCGCGTCCATCCCGTCGTCGCGGTGGATGTCGAAGTCGTTCGCGTAGAGGTCGTCGACGCGGGCCATCTCCTCGTTGGTGAGTCGCGGCAGGTCGCTGGCGGCCGCCCACTCGTCGATGTCGTCTCTGGTGCGGAACGTCGGCGTCACGGTCGCGACGGGATCGTGCGAGAGCAGCCAGATGATCGCGGCCTGGCCCATCGTGCGGACGCCGTCACGCTCCAAGAAGCGCAGTTGCTCGAGTTTCTCCCAGCCGGTCTCGTACCACTCGTCGGGGCGGAAGCCACGGTGGTCGCCCTCGCCGAGTTCGGTGTCAGGGGTGACCTGCTCGTTCAGGATGCCCGAGGAGTGGGGGACCCGTGGAATGAGGCTGGTCGACGAGTCCGTTCGCCCGATCGTCTCGAGGAAGTGATTGCCGACCTCCTGTTCGAGGACGTTCCAGACGAGCTGGACGGAGTCGAACTCCTCCTCGATGGCGAGATCCCCTTCGGCGAGCCAGCCGATCGAGGGACCGAGCGCGAGCCCGGTGGCGTCGATCAGCCCCTCCTCCTCGAGTTCGTCGAGTAGCTCGAGCACGTCGGGCGTTATTTCGTCGACGTTGGCGTTGTGGAGCTGGAGCACGTCGACGGAGCCCATGCCGAGGCGATCGAGGCTCTTCTCGACGGCGTCTCGGAGGTACTCCGGGTCCATCTCCTTGGGGAGTTCGCCGTGGCCTGCCTGCGGGTTGTTGTAGAAGTCGTAGCCGACCTTGGTGGCGACGGTGACCTCGTCGCGAACCTCGGACAGCGCCTCGCCGACCAGTTCCTCGCTGCGACCGTGACCGTAGACGTCGCCCGTGTCGAAGTAGGTGATCCCCTGATCGACGGCGTACTGGATCATCTCGAGGGCGTCCTCCTCCGAGCGGTCGCCCCACCAGTCGGTGCCGACGACCCACGCACCGAAGCCGATCTCGCTGACCTCGACTCCGGAGTCGCCGAGTTCGCTGTGTTGCATACGCGCCCCTTCGAAGCGGGGGAACTTAGGGTGAACGGAACGTCCGAGTACCCGATCCGAACTCGTTCGGGAGACCCGCGCTCGAGGACTCGCGAATAGCGCCGGCCGTCGGTCGGCGGTCCGGCGAGTCGAATCGCTCTTGGGAGCTCCCGTACACCTATCGGTAATGGCCGCCTCCCGTTCACGGCTCGTCAGGCTCCTCCTACTGATCGTCGTCGCCGTCGCAACGGTCGTCGTCGTCGCCGCGCTGTCGCTCGAGTTTCCGCGGGATCGGGTCACGGTCGGTGCGCTCGTGGTCGGCGCGTCGCTGTTCGTCGGCGCGCTCGCGTTGCCCGCCCTGATACTCGCCGGCTGGCGGTCTCAAACGGAGTGAATACGGCCAGTACGATTATACGAGTCGCGTTCACAACAGGATCGATATGGAAACGAACGGCTCTTGATCTATCGTCGGGTCGCAGATGGCTTTCAATTTCGAGAGGTCCCACTCGAGAACGTCACGTCCGTCGAGTACGGTCGAAAAATAGATACGCAGCTACTCGTGCTGGGGCTGATTACCGCGTCGATCCTCGTCGGCGTTCTCGTCCTTCTCTACGCGCTGTTCCGGAAGCAGCAGGTCCTCGAAATGAGTGTTTCGGGCGGAACTGACCTCTCGGTCGTCCTTTCCAGAGGAGAAGAGATCGACGAATTCCTGTGGTACCTCCCCGCACAGCGAAAGCTGACGCAGCTCGCTGCCGACCGGTAACCCGCGTGCAAGCGGGTCCGGCAACCGGGCACACACAACCGAACCCCTATCAACTCGGCGGGCAATATCTCAGAGTATGACAAAGCGGTACGTGTCGCTCCCCGACGAGGCGGAAGCGGGGATGCGCGAGTTCATCGACGAGGTCGATCGACGGCTCTCGAGTGACGAGGACACCTGTTCGGTCGTCGAAGACGTCCTGATCGACCTCTCGGGGGACCGCGAGGCGTACGAACGCTGGCAGAACGGCGAGTCCGTCTCGTCGGCCGAGCGCGTCCGCCTGCAGAGCTACGATCCCTGTAACACGACCCTCGAGAGCGAGTACTACGCCGAGAAAGACGAGGAGAAGTTCCGCACCTCCAAGCACCTCCAGTGGCTCTGGCGCCAGTTCGACAGTCTGCCGATCGCGGACAACGTCGAGTTCGCGCTGCGCTTCCGGCGGATGCTCGCCGACCACCTCTTCGAGGACTGCGGCGACGGCTGTCGCTTCTTCAAGGGCATCTCGTTTACCTACGGCCACAACATCACGGTCGGCGACAACACCGTCGTCCACGACGACGTCCACCTCGACGATCGGGGGAAACTGACTATCGGCGACCGCGTTTCGATCTCCGACGGCGTCCACATCTACAGTCACGATCACGACGTCGTCGACCAGACCGAGGTCCGCAACTTCCATACGATCGTCGAGAACGACGTCCGCCTCACCTACGACTCGATGGTCCGTGCGGGCAACAAAGTCGGCGAAAACGCCATCGTCGGCGCGCGCGGCGTCGTCCAGCACGACATCCCCGCCCACCACATCGCCGTCGGCATGCCCGCTCAGAGCGTCAAGATCAAACCCGGCTGGGAGGACGTCGCCACCCCGATCGAGGACGCCGGCGTCACCCGACAGGAAGAGCGCCATCTCGCGTACGACCTCCCTGACGACTTCGAGGTCTTCGACGAGTTCCAGCGCGATCTGCAGCCCTCGCGATAGCCGTCCGACCGCTCTCCGGATCGTCACCGCTTCCTGACTTTCACCGAGCCGAAACCCGGGGAATATCCAAGTGCCTCGAGAACGTATCACACACCGATGGAGCTCTGGGGCTGGCTCGTCGGCTATATCGCGTTGTTCGCCCTGCTTCACCTGCTACTGTACTATCTGTACGCCCGCCGTGGCGACGACGAGAGCGAGCGCGCACCGTCGCTCGCCGATCCGAACCGCGCGAGTATGCGCTCGTCCCCCGGCCCCGAACGGTATCCGCGCGCAGCGGACGAACTCCCGGAAGCCGACCACCCTGCGGACGCCGCTGACGCCGATCACGACGAGAAGACGGTTCGGTGTCCCCACTGTGGCGCGCCAAACGCGGCCGATCAGACGTTTACGTACTGCTGGAACTGCGTCTCCGCCATCCGGCAGTGATCGTCGCTCCCGGTTCGATCGACTCGAGCCGCGAAACGAGCAGGCTGTCGGCGAGACGAGCCGTCGAGCCGCCATACCCCCTCCGTTCGAGAACCATGCAGGCCAATGAGAAAATACTCTTTACAGTGAATTACCTCATGTCTTATTTATAATATCCGTTCGATCTGACGAATCGACCTGGTAACGAACGATTACGCTTTTGGTCTTCAAACAGAGAGTGGGAGGCGACGAACCGTCATGAACGGACACGCACCCCCCGCCTCGCAGTCCCCTCCCTCCCTGTATCGCGCCTCGCACGACCCCGACGGACCGGCCGCGCTCAGTACGACCGTGATCCACGCGCTGGCCGACTGCATGGGCGTCGACGTGACCGACAGTCGCGTCTCACTGTACGACGCAGTCGACCCCGACGCGCTCGACAAACTCTTCCGGCCGCGCTACGACGGCACGCCACGGACCGGCGGCACGCTCTCGTTCGTCGTTAGCGGCCACCACGTCCGGGTCAGCGGTGACGGCGAAATCCTGATCGAACCGCCCGTGCACCGCTAGTAACTCGGTTTCCGTCTCTTTCTTCCAGTCGAAAACGGCTGCGTTACGCCGAGAGTCCTTCCTCGAGTCGCTCTACGTGATCGACGCCGACGACGGCGACGACGTCGCCCGGCTCCGAGCGGATCGTCTCGAGTCGGTCGATCATACACCGTTCGCGCGTCTCGTCCCGGTACGCGAGTGCGCTCCCGTCGGTATCCACGCTGCCCAGCAGCGCCTGCACGCCGGCGACGTGTGAGCGTTCGTGCTCGGCCTGCCGTTCCGGCGGGTCGTCGGGGTCGCAGTCGTACTCGATCGGATCGTCCGGGGCGACGGTCATCGACGTCGCGTGGGTCAGCGTCGCGGCGACCCGACTGGCCACTGCCTCGCGAGTCGCGCCGCCGAGACTCGAGAGAACGCGCCGCGCCGTCGCGGGCGAGACGCGGTCGGCGACCAGCCGCGCGACGAGTTCGCGGAGGAACGACCAGTTCGGCGCGTCGATTCCGACGTGGTCGGCGTCGGGGGCGGCGCGGATCGCCGCGCTCATCTCGCCGCCGAAACGCGGCGGGGTCGGATCGTCGGCATCGCCGCGGGCGTAGACCTTGTACAGCGGCAGCGCCGCCGGTGGTAGTTCGAGCGCGACCGTGTCCGGGTCGACCCGCTCGAGCACGCGTTCGACTCGAGCGACGCTCGCGGGATGGTCGTGGACGACGCCGATGAGTACGAGATCGCCGGTCGTTCCGGGGTAGCGGCGGCAGAACTGCGGGGTGATCCGCGGGTCGTCGAACGATTCGGTGAAGGACGGGGACTCGTCCATTGCTCGAGTGGTAATACGGGACTACCGGTATAACCCTTCTGCTGTGTTGACTCGGAAGCGAGTCAGGATCATTACCGTTCTCGCTGTGCCGAGCGGGAACCGTTTCGTCGGTGGAAAGTTCTGATTGAACGGCCGAGCGCTCCCGTTTCCCCGAAGGCCGAAGCAATGACTATTCGCTATATGGGCGCTTTCGATCCCCACCAGCGTTTCCGTCCGTTACTGCCTCTCCCTCTTTCTCTCCCTCCCTTTCGTCACATCTCGACGCTCGGTCGAAGTCCGGGCGGCTTGATCGGCCTCTTCTGATATAAAAACACCTCGCCGTCAGCTGTCTGGGAAAGATTAACGAGCGTCTCTCATCGTCGGAATCGCCAGTTATCGTCCCGCACTGCCACGGTTTTTCTCTCTCGCCGACGGGACGTGCCGAGTCCGTGACTCGACGGAAGTCAACAAGATTTATATAGAATCACAATCAATCATCCGCTCGACTATGAGTCAGCGAATGCAGCAGGGTCAGCCGATGATCGTAATGAGCGAGGACTCCCAGCGCGTCAAGGACAAGGACGCGCAGGATTACAACATCAGCGCCGCCCGTGCGGTCGCT